>Ga0153915_10002008_pt1 | contig 18694 bp, 13 predicted proteins | sample Opewatmetagenome_2_FD_107003 | JGI IMG/M metagenome (GOLD analysis project Ga0153915, IMG submission 107003) | Freshwater wetland microbial communities from Ohio, USA - Open water 3 Core 3 Depth 3 metaG | ecosystem: Environmental > Aquatic > Freshwater > Wetlands | place: USA: Ohio, Lake Erie...
ATAGCCGGTTTCTTCGGCAAGTTCTCTTTCAGCGCATATAAGGGGGTCTTCCCCTTTTTCAAGCTTTCCTGCGGGGAGTTCAAGAAGATATTTATTATGGGGGTAACGGTACTGTTTGACGAGCATGATCTTTCCATTGCCGGTAAAAGGCAGAATTACGGCTCCTCCGGGATGCACGGCTGTTTCGCGGACACCTCTATTGCCGCTTTTGTATTCTATTTCATCAACTTTAAGTTCAAAGACGCGTCCTTTAAAGATGCTTTCGCTTTTTATAACCTTGAAATTCATTGTTTTTCCGCTAAATCAGTTTAAAAAGGAACAAATATTTTTATTGAGTTGTTTCAAATATAGTGTTTTTTGGCTTTTTACAGGCAATATGATTTTTTGACTTGAAAATAATTGCTATAAAAGCGTATATTTTAACAATATATTAAAACCATTAATTAATATAACATAAACCAAAGGGAGTTATCATGAAGAAGTTACTCGTAGTATTTGCAGTAGTTGCGGCAATAGTTCTTGCTAATGTTTCAGTATTTGCACAGGAAAAAACAGAAAAAACAAAAGATACTAAAACAAAAACCACACAGGTTGCAAAAGCGGATAAAAAAGTAACAAAAAAATCAACAAAGAAAGATCACGACTGCTCAAAATGCACCGATGCAACAAAATGCGAAACTGAAAAAGCAGCCAAAAAAGAAACAAAGAAAACCGATGCAGCAAAAGACGTTCAGAAAACAGAAGTAAAGAAAGGCGGACCAAGCGCTGAAAAAAGCTGCTGCGAAAAAAAGTAAATTAAAATTATTATGCTATAAAAAAAGAGTCCGGCATTTAACCGGACTCTTTTTTTTTTACTCTTCATATCCGAAAGTTTTTCCCTTTTTAACAGCAGGAATCCCCTCCTTCATCCATTTTGGCATTGGTTTGCCTTTTAGATAATGATCGAAGAATTGGGCAAGCCGAATGGACAAATCAACTCTGTTTCCCCAGCTTTCAGCTTTAAGATTGTGTTCATCGCCGTTGTAGCTTATCATCCAAACAGGTTTATTTAATCTTCGTAAAGCGGAGAAATATTCAATTCCCTGTTGCCATGGAACTGCTCCGTCGTTGTCGTTATGGGTCATTAAAAGAGGAGTCTCAACTTTATCGGCAAAGAAAAGGGGAGAGTTCTCAATATAACGCATCGGTTTTTCCCATAAAGTAGCCCCTATTCTGCTTTGTTCTTTTTCATACTGGAACATTCTGCTCATACCGCTTTCCAATCTTATTCCGCCGTAGGCGCTTGTCATATTCGAAACCGGCGCTCCCGCTCCCGCCGCGGCAAACATATTTGTGCGGGTAATTAAATAAGCAGTCTGGTAACCCCCCCAGCTTTGCCCCTGAATGCCGATAGCATTCTTATCGACGAATCCTTTATTAATCATTGCAAGCGCGCCCGAAACTATACAATCATAAGCTCCCTGCCCCGGATATCCCACTTTATAAATTATATCAGGGACAAAAACGATATATCCGTTGCTAACGAAATAAGGGATATTAATAGTAGAGCGGCTTGGCGATGGGATTGGATGATTGTTTATATTGTCTGAATTACGTTCATAAAAATATATCAGCATCGGGTATTTTTTTGAAGGGTCAAAATTTTCCGGTTTGTAGAGAAGTCCCTCAAGAGGATCACCCGCACCCGAAACCCAGTTAACAAGCTCAACGCTTCCCCATAAATATTCCTTCTGCTGTGGATTTGTCTCGGAAAGCAGGGCGGGATTCTTAAAATCGGCATTACTTGCATACATTTCAGGATACGATTTAAAATTTCCTTTCTGCCAGATAACGGCATCGGCATCTTTTGCTTTTACCGGGTTTGTGAATCTGAAATTTTCCTGAACAAGCAGAGTCATCTCATTATTCTTATTTGCATTTACATACCAGAAACTTTCCTCCCTCGAAACTTTGTCGAATCCTTTTAGAAGAAGCGGCTTTTCGAAGTCAATATAGTCAATGTCTCTGTCGAGATTCAGATAATGGAATACGGTCTTTTTCTTTTCGGCGTATCCGTTTGTAAGGGAATAAGGTTTATCATCTCCGTTTGGATCAATTACCCAAATATCGTAATAATCATAAATCAAAACCTTTTCATCATCTTTTGTAAATCCTGAAATTCCCCGGGGCGAGGGAGCGGCAGGCACATCATTATCTTTATTATAGAAAGCGGCTTTAATGTTTTTTGTCAGATTCAGTTTTGTCCCCTCTTTAATATTCATTGAATACCAGCAGCTGTCTTTCGGCTCGTAATAAAGGAAATATTTTCCTTCGGGTGAAATCCGCGCTTGTGAGGAATGGTTTTTAAGAAGAAGTTTTTTGCCGCCTGTTTTTCCGTCGATTACATAATATGAAGTATAGGACTGATCCCATGAAACAAGCTGTGCAAGTTCTTTGCTGGTATAAGCTGCGTAAATATCGGAGTTCCCTTTTTCCAGTGTTATAATATTCTCTAAATTTTCATTTCCAAGCTGAAGCATCTTTCCATCGTCGAAATTGTAAACTGCAAGGTATGTCCTTTTTTTCTCGTTAGACAGTTCTTTAAGTTGTTGTGTCTGTAAGTATGGATCAGTGTAGCTCCATAAATCGAAAACAGCTTTTTCTTCTGTAAGAAGGGTGTCTTTTGGCTCAACTCTTTGTCTTTTGGCTGTTCCGAAATAAAGTTTTTCCCCGTTTTGCGAAAAATATGGGGCGGCATTTTCGCTCACAGCCCAGCCTTTAGGCATTGATGTGTTCAACGAATCAACGAGGCATTCTGTTTTGCCCGATTTTGTATTCCAGTAATAAAGATTGTAATTCTTTACGCTTGCAGTATCGGCAGAAAACAGAAAAGTAACCTGTTCTCCTTTTTCATCAATTACGGATGTTTTGGCAAATCCCTGTTTGTAAAATATTTTTTCAGCTTTCTCTTTTTGGGTGTCGAAAACAAACACCGAACAGGAATCGAGGGAATCTTTTACCTGAGATGTAAAGCTGAACATCGCGCCATTTTTAGAGGCCGAATAATCGGCGACATTCTCAAATAGATATTCCTTCTTTGCGGCGGGATTAAGAATAAGAAGTTTCGTCCCTTCTTTTTTAATTTTAGATTTTACCTTGTTTTTAGCCGTGTCCGGTTTAGCCGGAGGTTCTTTATCGAAAAGGACTGCCAGCCAATCGCTTTTTTTCTCGGGCGCTTTAAAGCTTTTTATGTTGGGATGTTTTACTAAAGTCTCATTTGTAAGGGATTTAATATAAAGAGTATCTTTTGGCAAATCATCCGCTTTTTTCTTCGCAATTTTCAGCGATCTTATTTTTTCGAACGGTGGAGACACGCGGAAAAATGCAAAGTTTGAATTTGCCGAAAATACAAGCCCCTTGCCTCTGGAAAACACTTCCGGTTTTTTAGTTGCAAGGTTAACAATATTAAGTTTTCCATCTCCTCTGGCGGGATTGATTTCGAATGAAGCCCACAAACCGTCATCCGAAATTTTCTGTCCGCTAAGGGTTTTCCATGATGCATAAACCGAATGATCGAGAGGTTTTTTCGTCTGAGCAAAAAGAAACGATGCGGAAAACAAAAATGAAATAATGAACAGTAAAGAAATTCTTTTCATTTGGCACCTTTTATTATCAATGAATTATGTTTACATAGAGAAACATTAAAAAGCTAAGCTGAATATTGAAAATTAATAAAAAATATCATTTGTCCTGATAATTCTTTCCAAATTAAATAGGAATTGTGAATGGGCGCCGGAATAATTAAAATATTGACTTTTAATTAATAAATCATATTTTAGTTCATATTACTCCCACACTATACAATCAAAATCTTCAGGAGGTTTCCGCATCGTCTTTTAATGACACAATGTAAACAATATTAACCGGGGGAAAAGATGAAGGTAATAATAAGTATAGCATTTGTATTGTGCTGTTTCTTTTACCTGTATTTATCGGTAAAATTAATGAATTATCTGGTCGCTTCTGTTAAAAATAAACATCTGAATCTTTTGCTTACAATATTCTTGAGCTTATTAATATTATTGATCCTTTTTATTGAGTACTGGCTTCTTACAGGATTTTTCCCTGTCAATTCATTGCTGCTGCTATTCCTTGCGCTGATTATAACGCATCTGATAAACGCAGTCAGCGGTTCTGTGCTGGGTTTAACAATCGAGGATATTAAGAATAAGATAAGCGTGCTTGAATTAGTAAGAGGGTTTGAACTTGGGATGAAGCATCCGGTGGTATCGATTCTGAATTCACTCCTTGGCTTTCTGGTATTTATAAGCTGGATTGTAGCTTTGATAATTTACTGGAATTCTTCCGTAATGACCCCTAAAACATTGTTTATGATTTCCTTTTTCGTTTTTATTGTCCCTCAGATTGTGGGGATAATTATTATGAATACTCTGGCTATTCCGGCTCTAATAACCACCGATTATGATAATGATTTGAGAAACAAATATTTTATAAACGGATTTAATAATGTATTGACGACTATAGTATTTATAATGCTTCCTTTAAGTTTATTCTATAATTATAACGCCGATTCGGCATCGCTGCCCCCGTATTGGCTTTTGCTTATTTCACCGCTGCTCTTATTCATTCTTGTTACGATGATTCCTTTTTTAATAGGAACAAGTAAATTCCATCATCAGCAGCTATATAATATCAAATGGAGACTCAGCTGGCTTAATTCCATAAGCCGGGCGCTGATAATGCCCGACCCTAACAGCAAATATAAAACTTTGCAGGAGAAACTTGCCGAACTTAATAATGCAATCGACGTTCATAAAACTCAGCATCCGGTGCTCGAGTTTATTGATTATATAAACAACGAAGACGATTCTACAGAAGCAGTATCGCCGGATAAATATGTAGATGATATAATGAAAACAAAAACAATACTTGAGATTTTCAAAAACAATAAGGATGAAATACATGATTGGGATATAAGAGCGAAGCATCTTAAAAAATTGCAGGATTTAAAGAATAATATAAATTATGAGAATATCGATAACTGCAAAGGCTATATAAATATTCTGCTAAAGGATACCGAAAAAGAGAAAAATGAATTATCAAGAACAAAAAGCTCAATTGCGGGATTAATAATAACCGCAGTAACAACTATTATCGGATTTCTATTTAAACATTATCAGGATGATATTTTCAGGATACTGGGCCAGCTTAAATAAAAAATGAATCAGGCCGGCTTAAGCAGAAAACAGGTTGAGCCGCTAATGTATTGATAAGCAGCTTGATTAAGCATAGGTCAATTACCATATAGAACAGAAGTCATCGATAGAGAGCCCATAACAGTTTTATCGTTGAAAAACGCCGGCTCTTCGTTCTTCTCTTTCATACCCAGAATATAGAGGAGAGGGAGATAGTGTTCGGGCGTAGGCGCCGCAAGTTTTGCAGCATTCCCGAGCGAAATGTAATTAATCAGTTCTTTGTGATTCTCTTCAAGTATTAATTTTTTTATTTTTTCGTTTATTTCTTCCGCCCAGTCAAAACCTCCGTTTTTATTATTCCAGTCAAGCAGCCGCAGATTGTGTACAATGTTGCCGCTGCCAATAATCAACACCCCTTTATTACGTAAAACGCTTAATTCTTTTCCAAGTTCATAATGCCATTCGGGCGCTCTCGTTAAATCGAGGCTTAACTGGACAACAGGAATATCGGCGCCGGGGTAAATATTACGGAGGACTGCCCAGCATCCATGGTCTAAACCCCATTTATAATCAAGATTTACATCGGCGCTTTTGATTGCATGCTTTGACAGTTCCGCAAGAAGCGGAGATCCGGGGGCCGGATAAACAACATCGAACAATTGTTTCGGAAAACCGTAAAAATCGTGTATTGTCTCGGGTTTTTCCATTGCAGTTACATATGTTCCCTCTGTTTCCCAATGAGCCGATATACACAATACTGCTTCTGGTAAGGGGATGAGCTTGCCCAACTGTTTCCATCCGTCTGCAAATTCATTTTCTTCAATGGCGTACATAGGACTTCCATGCCCCACAAAAAGGAGAGGCATTCTTCCGGTTCTCTCTTTGAAATTATTCATTATCAACGGCACCTTGTTTTTTCAAGTTTAGATGTATCGAATCCTTTTGCTTTGCATTTCTCAAGAAGTGAATAGTACAGACTTTCCTCCATTTCGGGCGCCCGCGCCAAAATCCACAAATATTTACGGCTTGGCGTTCCTACAACCGCATAGGAATAGTTATTCTTATCAAGTTCAATAATCCAGTAATCTCCCCTGAAAGGCCAGAAGAACTGAACGCGCAGTTTTGCGTTTCCGCTGTTTTCAACTACAAAAGCTTTTCCCTTTGCCTGGTCAAGTTTGCCGTTTATGCTGTCCTTATTGCAGGAGTTAATTACTCGTAAGGTTGTGGAATCAATCAGTGAATATTCCGCCGTTGAACAATTGCATCCTTTTTGGAATGAATTTGGAAGGTGGGCAATTTCGTACCATTTACCAAGATATCTCTGAATATCCACATATTCAACCGTCTCAAGAGGCGCATAATTTTCGCCTCCGCATCCAAATAAAGCCGTCAGTGATATCATAATTATATATTTAAAAAATCTCATAAACATTGTTAACTGCTTATCATATAAAGATGAACAAAATTAACTTGGCGCAAAGTTCAAAAAAGAAAAACCCCGCGGCGGCGGGGTTCTCATTCTAGTTCAAATAAATGTTTTTAACCATATCCTTCGAATTCCATGGGGCGGGATCTCCGCCGAGATATTTATGGAACCATTCAAGGTGGGCGTTATAATAAAGAGGCATCGAACGGAGCCCGCTCGGCCAGTGCCCGTCATTTTTGTATATAATCAATCTCGAATCAATGCCTTTTTCTTTAAGAGCAGTAAAATAGCGGATACTCTGTGTATAAGGGACACGGTAATCTCTTTCACCCGTAATAATTAAAGCAGGAGTTGAAAAATTCTTCACATAATTGCTCGGCGACATTTTTTTATATGATGCATCGCTGCCTACTTTCATTTTATAATCCCATTTGGGAAACCAGAGTTCTTCGGTTTCTTCGCCGAACTCACCGAGATCATATATGCCCATCATTGAGGCAAGGCATTTATAGCGTTTTGTTTTTGCTTGAACTATATTCATAAAATATCCGCCGTAAGACCATCCCATTGCGCCGATTTTTTCTTTGTTTACATAAGAAAGCTTTTCAAGTTCATCGGTAACTTTCATTACATCCTGAAATACTTTACCATCCCAATCTCCCGAAATGGCCGCTGTAAATTTCTGTCCGTACCCTGTTGAGCCATGGGGATTAGGGAAGGCGACTACATATCCCGCCCCGGGATAAACCTGCCAGTCAGCTCTAAAAGAATCCATCCACTGCATCTGAGGCCCCCCGTGAACATTTATGACAAGGGGATATTTCTTGGAAGGATCGAAATTATGAGGTTTAACAATGAAAACATGAACAAGGGTTCCATCGGCTCCTTTAACCCATATCTGCTCGGCGGGGCGTATATCAACTTCTTCGGCAAGCTGTTTGTTGAATGAGGTAATGTCGTTTTTTGCCTGTTTTTCCAAATCAAATTTTGCAAGTTCAACTGGTTTATGTACAAAAGAGTATGTAAAGAGGGCAAAATCGTTTTTAGGCGAAATTGCAAAACTGAGAACCGGCACATTTTCGATAACCTTTTTAATTTTCAATGTAGCAATGTCTATATTGAATAAAGGCTGATAACCTTTTTCAGGGGCGTTGAAATAGACCGATTTTGAATCGGGAGCCCATTCAAAATCAGTTACCCAGTTATCGAGCGCATCTGTAATTACTTTATTCTTTCCTGTCGTTCTATCGTAAATTGCAAGTCTTATTCTATCCGATTCGTAAGCCGGAATTGTCTGTGTCAGATAAGCGATGTATTTGCCGTCAGGCGAGTATTTCGGATTGCTGTCGCTTCCTTTGTTTGCGGATGTGATATTCTTAAGTCCTGTGCCGTCAATAGATACTATGTAAATATCTGTATTGGTCGAAGATTCCGGCTTTGATACCCGTTTTGAATCGAAAGCAACTTCTTTTGAATCGGGGGAAAAGACATAATTGCTGCTTCCCCCCGGTGCAAAAGCGGGGGAATGGCTGAAGCCGGGAGTTATATCTTTAGCGCTCTTTGTATCTAAATTATATACGAAGATATGAGTGAATTTCCCGTCTTCATATTCAGTCCAATGGCGGATAAATAGGCTGTCTGCAAGGTGCGCCTGAATTGGTCCGTTTTCCATAGCTTCGGAAACTTTTTTGTTCTTTTCAACATCGTCGTCGTATTCAGGAAAAACCTGAGCCTGAAACAAAAAAAACTTTCCATTTGCAGATAGTTTAGGAGAAGAAACTCCTAACCCGTAATTTGTAACCTGAAGAGCGTCGCTCCCGTTTAAGGGCATATACATAACCTGTTCTGCTCCTTCTTTATATGCCGAATAGTAAAAGCCCTTATCATCATTAGCCCAGAACGGTCCGTAGCCGGATGTGATTTTTTTCATTCCTGAACCGTCCGGGTTCATAAGGTAAATTTCTGTTGATGATTTTGTCTTCTTCAAATCCGATGTTGATACGGTAAAAAGAATTTTAGAGCCGTCGTTGGAAATTGCCTGTGAGCCGACGCCTTTTATTTTGTACAAGTCTTCAATTGTAAATGCGCGTTTCTGCGCCGTTGCGGCAGAAGCTACAAATAGTATAACAGTAAAAAATATAATTATCCGTTTTGTCATATGTTCCTCCAAATATTCAAATATTTCATGTTAAAATTTAACACACTAAAGATTAAAGAAAAAAACGAATTTCGGCAGCATTATTGATGGCAATTATTAAATTATTTTAATGTAAAAGCTGTAAAGAATAAAACAACCTATAAATCTTCTCGAAATGTCAATCATACATCGGGCGGAATGACCTGCCGGATAATTGCAAGATGGTTGAATATATATATATGCATCGGGAATGCGGACGCAGCTGAAAATTTATAATTCAGAAGGCTGATGATTGTATTAAAAACATTAACAGTTTTCATTTAAGCATTTTCATTTTAATGTTCATTTCTTATGAACAAATTAAACTTCGAAGCAAATTACTGCGTCTAAATATCAGGATGTGGAATTTTGATAATACTCATTTGTAGAAAGAATGCAACGGGAGAAAAATGAAATCGCGATTTAAGATAATTAATGTTGTTTTTTTGTTGTTATTATCTTTTTCATCTTTAAAAGCATTTAACAACGACGAAATTGTAATAGGGAAATATATAAATATATATTCCGAAGAACTTGAAGAAATGCGGACAGTGCTTATAAGTCTGCCGGATGATTATGGTAAAACATCAGACTGTTATCCTCTTCTTTTTGTTCTTGACGGCAGTGTTGAGGCAATGATAGAAGCGAAGGCAGATCTTCAAATGGCCAAATACTGCTATTCACCGGAAATGATAATTGTAGCTATAAAGAATACCGACCGCCTGCGCGACATGCTTCCGGGTTCCGGTTCGGCAAATAAATTTTTAAAATTCATTACAGCCGAGCTTTTCCCTTTTATTAAAAATGAGTACCGTGTAGATGAAAACCAGAGAATATTATACGGCGGTTCAAATGCCGGGTTGTTTACTATTTTCTCATTTCTCGATAATCCCGATAATTTTACCGGATATATAGCAAGCAGCCCTACGATCTGCCACCGTAAAAATTTAATGATGGAAAAAGTTAAAGATCTTGCTCAGAAAGATATAATAATAAACAAGTTTGTATATATTATTTACGGCGATATTGATTACCCCGAAGTAACTGATACATTAACCGTATTTCTGCCCTATATGAGGGCGCTGCAGCAGAAAGGGCTCAGGCTTAAAGTAGAATATCTTCCTGAAGACGGGCATGTACCCTTCGGAAGCCTTCAATTCGGGCTGATGGCAATGTATAACGGATATAGTTATCCATCCGATAAACTTGAAAGAGAAGGGCTCGATTCGATTAAAGCATACTATGACAGGTATTCGAAAAGAGTCGGATACATTCAGAAACCGCCGAAACAGAAAATTCTGTTTATGGGGCAGGAAATGATGAAGAGAAGTAATTATGGAGAGGCGGCGAATATTTTTAAATACTGCAGTGAGATGTATTCCGGAGATTATTACAGCACGCTGCTTCTGGCGGCAGCCTACTTTAAAATGAATGAATTAAATCTTGCCAAAGAAAAATATCTGCTTGCTAAAGAAATAAAGAATAAAATAAAAGAATTAAATGACCCTCCGATTGACGAATGGAAAGAAATGAAAAGTAAATTCGAATCGTAGAAGTCGGAATATTAAACAGGGCGCTTAAGCGCCCTGTTTGTTTACAATTACAACCTGTTATTTTTTATGTTTTTCAAACCAGTCGAAAATAGTATTCCACCAGAGGCGGGAATTTTGCGGTTTTGTAACAAAATGCGTTTCATCGGGGAAATAAAGGAATTTGCTTTCAACATGCATAAGCTGCAAGGCGGTAAATAATTCCATTGCCTGGGTATCGGGGATGCGGAAATCATTTCCTCCGTGTACAATAAGCATAGGGGTTTTAAAATTTTTAACATATCGGTTTGGTGACCATTTATCATAATCGGTTTTGTCAATCCAGTAGGGTCCGCCGTATTCCCAATCGGGGAACCATAATTCTTCTGTAGAGCCGTACATGCTTTCGAAGTCGAAGACCCCGTCGTGGCTTACAAGCGCGTTAAACCTGTCGGTATGCCCTTCAATCCAGTTGATCATATATCCGCCGTACGAAGCGCCTGCGGCAAAAACATTTTTAGAGTCAATGAATTTAAAATTAGCGAGTGCGTAATCAACCGAAAGCATTAAATCGGTAAATACTTTTCCTCCCCAGTCGCGCGAAATTTCATCTAAGAATTTCTGTCCGTATCCCTGGCTTCCGCGCGGATTGCATGCAACAACAACGTATCCTTTCGATGCAAAGAGCTGTGTATTCCATCTATAATGGAAATCGTCATTCCAGTGCCCCTGAGGACCGCCGTGTATAAGGAAAATCATAGGATATTTCTTATTCGGATCGAAGAAAGGCGGTTTAACTAAAATTGACTGAACCTTAGCTCCTTCGGCGCCGTCGCTCCAAAAGTTTTCAATTTCATTAAATTCGAGCTGGGAAAGAAGTTCTTTGTTAATGTATGTAATCTGTTCTGCCCCTCCGCTGTTGGCTTTCATCTTAAATATTTCAAACGGAAGGTTCGATCTCTGTTGCTTAAAATATAATGTTTCACCGTCTTTTGAAAGAACAAGAGTATTGTTGACATGTTCTTTTAAGAACATCACATTATCTCCCGTAAGAATATTTATTCTGTAAATAGAATTATATATTTGGTTTGGGGCTTCAAAGAAAATATATTTCGAATCTTCGGACCAGATAATCTGTCCTGCGGTAAGGGCAACAAATTCGGTAATATTTTTAAGTTCTCCCGTAAGCCTGTTGTAGAGCATAATAGATTTTTTATCAGCTTCAAATCCTGCGCGCGCCATAGAAGTAAAAGCAATGTATCTGCCGTTAGGGGAATAAACCGGCTGGCAGTCGTTCCCTTTGCTTTTCGAAATAAGCTTTAATGGGGCGGGCTCTCCTTTTTTTACATTGTCAAGATTAATTGTATATATTTCGTTATTTGTGCTTACCGCAACAACTTTATCAACATTCATCGTTAGGGCGACTTCTTTCCCGTCGGGCGAAAAACAATAGTCCCAGTCGGTTCCCAAATCGAGAGGGGGTACATCCGAAGTGTTTTTAAAAGTAAGGTCAACAGTTTCTCCGGTTGAAAGATCGAACAGGAACAGATGGCTTCTCTTTTCGCCGCGCCAGTGGTCAAAATTCCGGTACATAAGTTCGGTGAATATTGAGGCTTTAACAGGGCTTGCCTCTTTTTCCTCATCTCTCTTTTTATTGCATTCATCATCTGGGCAGTCAGGATAAACATCCGAAACGAAGAGCATTTTATTTCCGTCATTAGACCATACAAATCCGCCGGCGCCTGTTGAAATAGTGGTAAGCTGCCGGTCGTTTGAGCCGTTAATATCGGCAATCCATACTTGTCCTTTTTTTGAGTAGGCAATGCTTTTGCCGTCAGGCGAGAATTTAGGCGCGCTTTCCCCGGCTTCCGTAGCAACAAACGGACGGAGGTTCTTGCCGTCGGTATCGATAAGGTAGATATCGGAATTACCTTTGTTCGTTTCCATCTTATATGTTGTTACGGCAAAAGCAATTGTCTTGCCGTCAGGCGATACGTCATATCCGCCGATTCTTTTCATATTCCACATATCTTCAACAGTCATTGCCCTTTTAGTCTGGGCATTGACTGAAAGAGCAATAATGAACAGCATTAAAAATGCAGTCGGTTTTTTCATTTTCAGCCTCAAGTTAAATTATACAATATTAAATTTACTAAAGAGCAGTCAAACGTCAAACGGAAGAGGCCATGTTAATTTTTGCGCTAAGAACAAAAATTCTATTGTTTTATAAGCGATATTTTTAAACAATCATCCATTTGATAAACGGAACAATTCATAAAAATTAAATATATATGCAGATAAGATATTAACTAAGAGTAAGTAAATTAGTGATTGGTTAACAGAAAAAACATGTCGGATAATAAAAAAACGAGCAGTTCTGCTCACTGGAAAAAGGTTATTTCTTAAGTAATTTAAAACTACAATTATTGGTAAATCTTATAAGCCCTTAGAACAGATGCAAAAAATCTTTTTTATTGGCAGGGTGGTTTTTAGTAAACAGGTTAAACGGCGATATTCCGAAATGGGGTATTCTGGTTGATATATATATAAATACACTTGATAAAAACCGGCAAATTTATAACAGGAATCATTTTTAGTCGGCAGCTGCATTTTATTGCTATATTAAAATATTAGAAAAGCGCTCCTGTTTTATTATTGCAAAAATATTTGTTTTCGTTGAATATAGCGTACTCCATATAACAGTTTACGAACAAGTAAGAACAAACAATTAAAAAGTCATTTATTAAAAGTCGGGTGTGTAAATAATTTTGTATAAATGGTTAAAGAAGATATAGGGGCTAAGCAAAGAGGAATGTAACGAAACGAAGCTTAGCTCTTATAGCTGCCCCCTCGCATCAGCCAACCATGCCGGAGTGCGCTTTTTGCCCTGATGCGCGGGTAATCTCAACTTCTTTTCCCCCGTCCTTTTCGCCTTAATAAAAGCCCCAAATTCATTACATTTGCATAAGCAATATAAATCCTTGTTATTCAAGGTGTTTATTTATAACTTTTAAAATATTTTACTTAACAAATTTCAGAAAGAACCTTATTAATGAGCGAAAATAACGTATATATAGAAACCTACGGGTGCCAGATGAACTTTGCCGATACGGAACTGGTAATGGGAATTTTAAAAAATAAAGGATATGCAATTACAAAAGATATAGATTCCGCTGATGTAATATTATTAAACACGTGCAGTGTGCGTGATAACGCCGAGCAAAGGATTTACGGGAGACTCGGAAATCTTAAAAAATATAAAGATTACAACCCCGGCGTTGTAATAGGAATACTCGGCTGCATGGCTGAACGCCTGCGGGCGGATTTAATAGAAAAGAAAAAAATGGTCGATCTTGTAGTCGGCCCCGATGAATACCGCCGTTTGCCGGAATTTATAGACAGCGCATTCGGGGGCGAGAAAGGGGTGGGGGTTAAACTTTCCCGTACGGAAACGTATGAGGATATTATCCCTTACAGGGAAGAAGGCATTTCGGCATGGATAAGCGTTATGCGGGGCTGCGATAAATTTTGCACCTACTGTGTTGTGCCTTACACGCGAGGAAGGGAACGGAGCCGGAGCCTTTCATCTATCGAAGAAGAAGTTAAGCAGTTATCTGCGCGCAACTTCAGGGAAGTAACCCTTCTCGGGCAGAATGTTAATTCCTACGAAGACAATGGAAAAGATTTTGCAGATCTTCTTGAATCATGCGCGCTTGGCGCTCCTGATATGAGAATAAGATTCACAACTTCTCATCCGCAGGACTTGTCCGATAAACTGCTTGAGACAATTGCACGGTATGATAATATATGCAATTATATCCATCTTCCCGTTCAGTCCGGCTCGGACAGGATTCTTGAAGCTATGAACCGAACATATACCCGCAGGCATTATCTTAATATTATTGAAAAAGCGAGGGAAATAATTCCCGGCGTAAGTTTTTCTACCGATATTATTGCCGGGTTCCCTTCCGAGACTTATGATGACCACCTTTTGACTCTTGATGTTATGAAACAGGTGCGTTACGACGGGGCGTTTATGTTTAAATATTCTCCCCGCGAAGGAACAAAAGCATATAATATGGAAGACGACGTTCCTGAAGAAGAGAAGCTTAAAAGACTTAATGAAATTATCGATCTACAGCAGACAATATCATACGGGATAAATCAGGAAATGATAGGAAAAGAGGAGGTAATCCTTGTTGAAGGATTCAGCCGGAAAAGCGATAAGTTCTTTTCGGGGCGTACCGCCTCTAATAAAGTTGCAGTATTCGAAGCAAAAGAAAATATAAAAACCGGCGATTATGTGAAGGTTAAAATAACTAAAGCTACATCGGCCACATTGTTCGGAAATATATTGGAATGATGGTAAAATTTAAATGGACTGCAAATGAAACAATTAAAAATAATACCGTTAATTTTTTTAATGCTTGCTTCTGCAATTTATGCGCAGGATAATGAAGTAATTGAACAACTGAAGAATATTGAGAAAGGGAATATTAAAGATGCGGTTTCGTCTTTAAGCGGACTTAAAAATAAATATCCGGGAAATCCTTCGGTTTTGTTTCTTGAAGCGGTATTAACCGGCAGTGGAGAAAAGGCATTGCAGATTTATAAAACGGTCTATGAAAAATATCCTAAAAGCACATTTGCCGATGCCTCGTTATATAGGGTATTCTCTTATTATTATGCTGCCGGGCTTTATAAAAAAGCGGAAGAGACGTTAAAAAAATTAAAAACAGATTATCCGGCTTCTCCTTACATACAGGCGGCAGACCGGACAATACCCGAAGAATCTCTGCCAGAACAAAAACCCGCCCAAGAAGCAATGAAAGAAACCGTGAAAGAGCCGGCAAAAGCATCCCCGGCCAAAGCTGATTCTGCTTTATTTACTATACAGGCCGGCGCTTTTTTAAATATACAAAATGCACAGTCGTTGAAAAAAAATCTTGAAACCGACGGATTTCCATCGGAGATAACAACTAAAGAGGTCGGCGGTTCTATGCTAAACGTGGTGCTTGCCGGAAAATTCAGGACTGAGAAAGAGGCCGATTCCTTTCTTGTTCACATTGAAAAGAAATACAGGCTCAAAGGAAGAATAGTGCCTATAAATAAATAGAGAATGAATTGCAGATATTATTCTTAGGGACAAGCTCGGCGCGGGCATCTTTAACGCGCGGAAACTCCGCCGCATTATTAAAGTATGGCGGAAATGGATTGCTTATTGACTGCGGCGAGGGAGTATCGAGGGCGCTTCTCGAAAGAAGTATTCCGCTGGATGCCATAAACTCTGTTTTTATCTCTCATTTCCATGCCGATCATTCGGCAGGTTTACCCGGACTTATTACCAGGATGAAACTCGAAGGAAGAACAATCCCTTTGAATATTTATCTTCATAAAAATCTGGAAGAATCCCTTTGGCAGATGCTAAACTTATTCCTTTTGTTCAAAGAAAATATTCCTTTTGCTCTTGAGATATGCGGAGTTGAAGAAGGCCACGTAATAGATTATAAGCCCGGCGTTTCGTTTAAATGCCTGCGTAATTCTCATTTGGCCAATAAATATCAGATCGGGTATGTGCCCGAAGAGAGATTTGTCTCGGCGGGATTCCTGTTTTCGCTGAATAATATTAGTATCCTTTTTACTTCTGATATAGAGGATATAAAAGACATTCTCTGTTTGGAGGAAAAGTTAGATTACATAATAACGGAGGCGGCGCACATTCCGCCCGAGAAACTTTTACAGGCATTTGTTAAATATGAACCGGAAAAAATAATTGTTACGCATATTGTAGATGAAAATAAGATTGATTTATGGTATGCTAATCTCGATAAAAAAATAAAAAAATTTTTTATTGTTGCGTTTGACGGAATGGAGATACTTCTTTAGTTCTGAAATTACTTTTCAGGGTATATACTACATTCAAATAAAATTATTATTTTAAAGTTTAAAATTACAGGCTAACTGAAAAACCCTGTAAAAAAAAAGAACAGTTATTTAAATATGACGATAGAAGAATTTCAAAAAAATTTCGGTATAACCGGGAAATCGAAACAGATTAAAGACCTGGTTGATATTACAATGCAGATTGCCGGGTCAGACATATCCGTATTGATTAATGGGGAAAGTGGAACAGGTAAAGAGGTCTTTGCAAGGGCAATCCATGGTTTCAGCGGGCGTTCTTCCAAAAAGCTTGTCGGAGTTAATTGCGGGGCTATTCCGGAGGGGCTTCTCGAAAGTGAATTGTTCGGGCATAAAAAGGGGTCGTTCACAGGCGCGCTTGATGACCGGAAAGGATATTTTGAGATCGCCGATGGAGGCACTCTATTTCTAGATGAAATTGCCGAAATGCCTTTAACCACACAGGTAAAACTTTTAAGGGCGCTTGAGACTAAAGAGTTTATGCGCATTGGAAGCGAGACGGTTACAAAGGTCGATATTCGGATTGTTGCCGCTTCTAATAAAGATCTTCAAAGGGAGGTCGAAGCGAAACGCTTCCGAAGCGATTTATATTTCAGGCTTAAAGCTGTTACTTTAACAATTCCCCCGCTCCGCGAAAGAAAAGAAGACATAAATGAGCTTGCCAATCATTTTATTTCTTCATACTGCCGGGAAAATAATATCCCTGTTCCCGTAATTACTATTGAAGTTTTCGATTTTCTCTCGGAATACGGCTGGCCGGGGAATATAAGAGAACTTAAGAATGTTCTCGAAACTGCCGTTGCTTTGAACAGGGATGGAGTTCTGACGGTAGATGCTTTTATGCCGCTTTTGTCGAATTTTAAAGATTCAGGCGAAGAAGCCCGAAACCTTCCCATTCACCTTAATAAATCCCCCGAAGCTCTGGATAGGGAAATGATTTACCGCGCATTAATAGAAATTAAGAAAGATTTAATTGAATTAAAGGGGGCTTTTACTCCAAAAAGTAATAAATTTGAATCACAAAACGGGAATGAAGATGATTTTCATATTACCGAAGTAATTCCCTTAGAAAAAGTTGAAAAAGAAGCGATAATTAAGGCTTTGAAATACACAAAAAATAATAAGCGTAAAGCAGCCGGTTTATTGAACATCAGCGAGCGGACTTTGTACAGGAAAATTGAGGAATACGGAATTGATTAAATTTAAAATTATTCCCGTACTTTTGTTTCTTGCCGCCGCAGTGGTTAACTTTAACGGTTGTAATTATTCCTTTACAGGCGCTTCGGTTCCGGCTCATTTGAAAACGGTAGCTATCCCTATTCTTGAAGACAGAAGCGGTTCAGGAATATTCAAGCTTAAAGAAGATCTTACAAGCGTTCTTACACAAAAATTTGTTGAAGACAATTCTCTTCAGGTGGCCGATAAAGCGAACGCCGATTGCATTGTTGAAGGCGTTATTGTTTCGGCTGTTGATGCGGCTTCGCAGATTACCGCCGGAGAGACAATTTCTAAGAATAAATTTACAATAAATGTTAAGGTTACTTACAGAGACCTTGTAAAGAAAACAGTGATTTTTGAAAAAACATTTGCAAATTATAAAGAATACTCCACGGCTGGAGATATTCAGAATGCAAGAACCGAAGCTATTGCAGAAGCAATTAAACTTGTTTCCGAAGATATTCTGCTTGGCGTAGTTTCAAATTGGTAATAAAAAAACAGGTATAATTATGTTAGTCGATCAAATTGTCCTTTTCGCATACATTTTTTCTCTCGTAATTCTTCTTCTTTTCGGGTGCCACGGTTTCGTAATGCTTTTCTACCATAGAAAGTACAGCCGAAACGAACCCAAGAAAAACGATGTATTTGTTCCGGAGGATTTAATTACTATTCAGCTTCCTATGTACAATGAAATGTATGTAGCCGAAAGGCTGATTAATGCTATTTGCAAAATAGATTATCCTAAAGATAAACTTGAAATTCAGGTGCTTGATGATTCCACAGACGAAACTGTCGGTATTGTTGCAAACATAGTTGCTTCAAAACAGGCCGAAGGTTTCGATATTCAGCATGTGCGCCGAGCCAGCAGGGAAGGTTTTAAAGCTGGCGCTCTTAAAGAAGGCCTTAAAACAGCAAAGGGAAAATTTGTGGCTATCTTCGATGCCGATTTTATCCCGCGTCCCGATTTTTTAAAGAAAACTTTGAAATATTTCCACAGCAATGAAGTCGGCCTTGTTCAAACCCGCTGGGAACATTTGAATGAAAATTATTCAATCCTGACGAAAATTCAGGCTCTTGCTCTTAACGGACACTTTGTTATTGAACAGTCCGTGCGTAACAAAGCCGGGTTCTTTATCAATTTTAACGGAACAGGCGGCGTCTGGAGAAAAGAATGTATTGTAGATGCGGGCAACTGGCATTCCGATACATTAGCGGAAGACCTTGATTTAAG
>Ga0153915_10002009_pt1 | contig 18689 bp, 15 predicted proteins | sample Opewatmetagenome_2_FD_107003 | JGI IMG/M metagenome (GOLD analysis project Ga0153915, IMG submission 107003) | Freshwater wetland microbial communities from Ohio, USA - Open water 3 Core 3 Depth 3 metaG | ecosystem: Environmental > Aquatic > Freshwater > Wetlands | place: USA: Ohio, Lake Erie...
GGGCGAAATCAACGACAGAACATAGTACAAAGAGGCAAAAACTGCAACTAGCGCAATGTTACGGCTTGAGAGTCCCAATCGGGAAGGCATCCTGTGTAAATTTTCGGGTTGCTGTGTAAATTTGTACACAACATTAATAAGATTTTCCACTTTAGTCATGCAATGTCAAGCAGGATATTGCAGCATGACCCTCAAAGCAAGAGTCAACGTTCCTGATCATGTTTCCAAGTGTCTTGAGCTTGCAATTTTGTTAGAAATCAGCGCTTATCCGAAACCCGGTAATGTGCACAGAACTTCCGATTTTCAGGGAACGGTGTATGAGCACTTTTTAGCCTCAGCGGTGGCTCTAACGCCACATTTTGCGGGTGCTGCTGACCAAGGAGTGAAGGTCTTCCAAAGGTGTGTTGCACTGAGCAAAGTCGGTGTGGGAGGAATCATAAAGGAGGCAGTAGCTGACATCAATGCCTGGCAGCACGGAGGCAACACGCTGCTTGGCTCAGTTATTCTCCTGATTCCCATGGCAACCGCGACTGGACTCACACTCGCCAAAAACTCATCGTTATCTGTCGGCAGCTTACGGAAAAATCTAAAACGCGTTGTCGAAGCCACCACGGCTCAGGACGCAGTCAATCTGTACGAAGCCATAAGTCTGGCTCAGCCAGGAGGACTCGGCAAATCGCCTCAACTCGATGTTACTGATCTGAAATCCAGAAAAGAGATTATGGATAGGCAAGTGAGTCTTTTTGATGTGTTCAGGATTTCCGCTCCTTGGGATTCAATTTCCAAGGAATGGGTGACCAACTACCACGTTACATTCGACATTGGATATCCGTTTTTCCTCCAGCAGCTAAGGGAGATCAAAGACATCAATAAGGCAACTGTTCACACGTATCTCAAGATCTTGTCCGAGGTTCCGGACACGCTGATCCAGAGGAAAGCTGGCACTGCCAAATCAAAATGGGTGTCAAATCGAGCTGAGCAAATTCTTGAATTTGGAGGACTGAACACCTCAAAGGGCACGCGCAGACTTCAAGAACTTGATCATAAGCTACATGATGCAGATCACAAGTTGAATCCCGGAGCCACGGCAGACCTTACTTCGGCAGTCCTTGCAGTTGCCATTCTCGAAGGATATAGGCCTTAACCTTGGAGGTAAAAGGAAGATTAAATAAGCAATCGTGATATTCTGAGGTGAGAGCGATTATGTCGCAGTCCTTGCAGATTCGTCTTCTGGACGTTAAGGATTGGTTGGACAAGGAGACAAAGTCTGCCCTGGGTCCGCTTAACGACAAGGCCAAAGGTCTCCTTAGGGAAGTCAAGGACCGGGTCGACGACACTCGACAAAGCAGTCAAAGAGTACTGGACAATAGCCAAAGCGAAATGGACAAGAACAGCCCAAAGACATACCGTTTTGCAAGAAATGCCAACAAATTTGGGGAAAACCTCATCGAAGCAGTCAAAGCCGTGGTCATCCCGGATGATTTCAACTACGAAAAACTCTACGCATTCTACCAGAACCTGGAGAGAGCTAATGCCTCTCTCGAGCAGCTCCGTAGAAGCGCATACCCCTACATTTCACCCTACTTCATATTTGATCGCCGAAGACTCGACGTGTCGCTGAAAAGACAATTCGACATCACAAAAGAACTCCACGAATTCCTCACCACAAAATACATCAAGGCCAAAACCGTCGAGCAAGCATACTCGTTAGTCGATAGACTGGTGCAGACACTCAACGAGAACCGACAAAATGAAGAAAACAAAAAACTAAATCAAGACAGGCAGAATGCAATTGAGCGAGAACTCACCGAGGTCCAGCAGAAAATCACACAAGTACAGTCCAAAACTGAACTGAACGAGCTTATGAAACTTAACCAGCAGATCAGCGATCTTAGGGATAATGTCAAACACAGACTCCGCTACTTGCAGAAACCCTTTTTCAAGCTTCAGAGTATAGCCAGGGGCGGAGAAGTTCCCGTGCCCCCCGATGAGTTGCACAAGGTAGACGATTACCTAAGAGATCCCCTCGTGGCGTTGGCCGAGGAGAACGACGGCTACCCCGCGCTCAAGTCTGTTTTAAATAGACTCGACATCGCCATGGAACAAAACAAAATGAAACTCAAGAGTACAAGACTCAGAAAGGCCCATGACCAAATGCACGAACTCCTCGACAAGGCTTCACTGGCTGACCTGCAAACCAAATCCAAAGAGGCATTAGCTCAAAGAAAAAAACTCCTGACTTCAGAAACCGTCACCGCATCCGAGACGGAACTGGCAAACCTTCAAAACCGCCTGAAGGAATTGCAGAAAGAAAACGAATTCGCCGTTTCCAAAAGCAAATCGCTACAAGCTGAAGGCGCCAGACTTCAAGAAAGGACAGAACACCTGAAGAAAGAACTAGAGAAGAACATCCTTCAACTGACAAACAAGAATGCACAGATAAACCTGTTCACTTAGTCCAAAGATGGTTAACTGGTCTTCCTTTTTCTTCTCGAGAGCTTGGTCAAGAGGTCTAGAGCAGCTTTCTCTTCCTCCACGGGCCTCGTCCTAATGGATCCAGCTTTTTCGGCGTCCTCGAAGGTTTCTTGACCTTTGCTTGTTCGGATTATCGTGAACGTCCACCCGTTCAGTCCCAAGCCTCCAGTTGATATATCCGCGAATTCGGCTGAGAAGTCGGTGCAGGCTAGGCAACCCTTTCGCGTGTATTGTTTTGCTTCCTGTAATGGTATCGTTTTGACTTCGCCAGAATTTGAGGTCACTAGGACCTTGCCTTTGATATTTATCTTTTTCACATCGTTCAGGTTTAAGCCTAAGGTCTGCTGGATGCACTTTTGCATCAGACCGCTGTACGTGAAGCTTTCAGTGCACATCAACCCGACGGTGAAGTTGATGATGCCAGAATATTTCTTGAGCGGAGACGCCTCGATTTTCCGGATTGACTGAATCTGACATGGTGTGCCGACAAAGGCCAGAGATTTTCTCTTCTGCTTGACTGCGTCTCCTAGTGCCAAGAGATTGGGTGAATACGTGTACTTTGTTCCTGAGGATTCTAGCACTTCTTGAGTTGTGGCGGCCAGCTTCGGAACAGGGAACCATGGTTTCTGAGGACTCGTCGTCGAGACGGCTGCTGAGTCTATTATTCCACGATTCATTGCGTGAGTGAGCAGGGCTGTGACGACGCCTCCATCTTGGCTCTTTTCAAGTATGCTGTGGTCTGTTGCTTGCGCGACGGCTAAACGCTTGTAGACCCCGAATTCTTCTTCGGGTAAGCGTTCTCTTTCAAAGGTCAGTTTCTCAAGCGTTGCTTGTGGATACTCAAGTCTAGGGCAGACTTTGGGGCAAATGCCGCACGTTTCACATTTCTTGATTAGGTTTGGTTCCTCTTCGAAGTACTCTAAGCATCCGAAGGGGCAGACGAGAACGCAGGCGGCGCAGCCTGAACAGATTTCTTTCGTAACTACTCTTTTTCCGAGACTCTCTTCAAAACCCTGCTTTGTTGTGCTCATGGATACTCCCAGTCTTTAATTCTTGAAGTGATCTGTTTCAGTTCTTCATTTTTGGTTTCTTGCAGACTGTTCAATACGTTTAAGGCGTTTAGGGTTATCCATTTGCTGGGTTTGCCTACTGTCTCAATGTTTGTCTGCATTCTGCTGGCAGGCGTAGTTTCGAGAAGCCATGCTCCGTCTTTGCCCTGTTTCTGCATTAACACTGATACGGCGTCTGACAATCGTCTATCGTCGATATAGCCGAGTTTGACAAGCACTGATAGGCCTCTGAGGATGTTATATCCGTAGAACCATGGGAAACCCAGTTTCAACCATTGCCTGTTGATGATTCTTAATCTGTGATGATCAGCCTTGTACAGACAGTGCATTAGCAGGAATTCGGCGCCTTTCTCTATTGCTTTGTTCATTTCGTAAGGGCGTTTGTTCTTTGGGACTTCTGAGAATGCTTCAAGAGGGCATATTGTTCCATAGAAGCATCCGTGTGTGTCTCTGATGTGTGCTTTCCAGTAGGGACATAGCCATCCACCGTCACTGTTCTGAACTTTGACCAGCCAATTTAGCGCTTTCTTGATTCGTGTGTCGTCGCCGTAGCCCATTCGAAGCATGGCAGCGCAGAGGTTTCCGGTGAGACAAGAGTACTGGTGCTCCGTGACTAGGGATTTTGCCCAGCTTCTTGGTTCGGGTTGGAGTTTCTCTTTAAGCGCTGTTCTGCTGCGCATCCACTCGAACTCTTCAAGGGCACGGTGCTGAGTATAGGATGAGAATCCGCCCTCAGGTTGTTGCAGACTGAGAACAAATTCACAGGCTTTCTCCACTCTTTTGTCATTGCGGTCCATCCCGAGTTGGGCTAATGTCATTACTTGCCAGTAGGTAGACTTGTATTTCGGGTGGTAGGGGTTTTCGGCTTCCTCCCAGAATCCTTGGGGCTTCTGCTTGGACAGTATTCTTGAGACGACGTTGGAGGCTGCAATTGCTTTCTTTGCGTCTCTTACAGCAGGCTCGCTTTCTTGTCTGCCCAGCACACATCGCATGGTGAAGTATCTAGCTGATGGGTTTTCTTTTTCTAGTAGCCATTTCATGAGTTTTGATTGTGAAATGTTGTCGGTGTTTTTCATTGGGTTCGCCGTGGCTATCGAGGGAAAGATAAGTTACGCATAAGCGGTTATAAAAGGGTATATTGAGGCGAATCTCAATGTGAGTCAAGTGTGTAGAACGTCTGCGTGACACGACAATGCATGTGGGCGGGTTTCCATGAAGCAGCATGCTAAGGATCTGGATCATCTAATTAGGGCATCTCGACAGGTGAATCTTGATCAGTTTTCAGAGTTGATTGCCGATGTTACTCAAATGTTGGGTGGAGAAGATGGTGAGGTTGGATATTTTCGAGTCAGGGGCAGACTCGTTGAGCTTCCGCATGAAGGTGAGGCTGTGATTATTGGTGACTTGCATGGAGATCTTGACAGCTTGATAGGAATTTTGAGGGCCAGCGATTTTATGCAGAAGGTTCAACGTGGTGAGAAGGTTTTTTTGGTTTTTTGGGGGACTATGGAGACAGAGGGGCGAATCCGGTCGAAGTGTACTATCTGGTTCTTTCCTTAAAAAAAGCTTTCATGGAAAACGTGGTCTTGTTGCGGGGGAATCACGAGGGTCCGGATGATCTTCAGGTCTCGCCTCACGAGCTGCCCTTTCAACTGCTCACTCGGTTTGGTGAAGATGGAGCGTCTGCATATGGGATGTTGAAGGCGCTCTTTGAACAGCTGTACGTGACTGCAATGCTGGAGGGCAGATGTGTTTTTCTGCATGGCGGAGTCCCCAGCGAAGCAAAATCCTTAGAGGATGTTGCGTTTGCACATTTGAAGCATCCGGCTGAGAGTCATTTGACGGAGATTCTTTGGAGTGACCCTGGAGAAGACTTCGTGGGTACATATCCTTCGCCGAGAGGCGCCGGGAGGCTTTTTGGTCCGGATGTAACGAAGAAGTTTCTGGAGATGCTTGGAGTCCATGTCTTAGTTCGAGGTCATGAACCGGTGGATGAGGGTTTCAGAATCAGTCACAACGGGCGCGTGTTGACTTTGTTTTCGAGAAGGGGTGAGCCTTACTTTAACAGCAAGTCTGCCTTTCTTCAATTCGATCTTTCGATGCAAATCAGTGATGCGTATCAGCTCGCGCCGTTTGTGCGTTTGCTATGAAGCATTTGTCAACATGACGCGACTGTTTTTCTGCGACTTGATGAAACCGCCACGCGAGATGACGTCATCATCATCAACGTTGCAGCGGGGCGGCTGTGAAAAATGAGTGTTATTAACTTCGGCTAGGTCTCAGTAATAATAATGATGCGCGGCAGTGCGTGAACAGAAGTAATTGAACACGGATTCGCAGACTGTCTGAGTTGTGCGGATGAATTTCTGTGCATGCTAGCGTTGACGATGCCTATACCGACACTAAGACGACGTACATGGTCTGCCGTGAATGTGCTTAGTTGAAGAAGTCAAATTGTTCCCAGTGGCATCTTCAACTTGGTATGTGGCTGTCGCGGTGTGTTGTTTCAGTAGTGGAGGGGCATAGGTTCGACCTCTTCTTACCATTGGCTCTTTGTAAGATTTCTTGCTGGAATTCTTGGTATAGATGTCACAATAACGTTGGCCTACGGCGATGACTGCCTGCATGATTTCTTTGCGCTTGGAAGTAACGATTGCGTCGGTGGGCAGCATCGAGGCATATGGTAAAATGCTGATTTTGCAGAGCACAACTTAAGTTTTCAAACCAGTGGAAAATTGTCGGAAATGACGTTTGCATTTTTTCAACTCATTCTGTGATTCTTGTTTTTTGCAAAGATGATTAACCAATTGTTTCTCTGGGTCTCGTTTGAAGTGAATTGTGAATCTGTATCTGATAATAATAGACTTAATATTCGCGATATAAGCTCCTATAGCAGCGGAGTAAACAATGGGTCTCCTTTGAAAATGTGAGAGGTTTGTTGGAGGTGAACCGAGTGAATGTGAGGAAGTCTCAAAGAGCTTTCGCGGCTGTTACTTTGACGACGGTCGCTTCTATAGCCTTCGTGCTCATTGCCTACGCAGCCCTACTAGGAACAATCCCCGGTGGAGAAGTGTTCATCGGAGGCGGCTCTTCAGTTGGTGGCACAGTCTATTACACGACCGATAACGCCAATGGACCGTGGACCACGACGCTGAATCTGTCGAGCTCTAGCACTTCTTGGTACGCAAGGTGGAACACCACCGCTGGATACTCCGGTCCTATCACTGTCAGCTGGCAACTGCAGATCAAAACTGGAACCAGCACCTGGGTTGATGTCGGAAGCCCGCAGACAACAAATGTCAGCTTAGATGGAACAACGCAGGGAGTCTATACGTCAGGGTTTACCAACACCGGCAATCACGATTGGGCAACTGAGGTATCTGGACAAGATGCAACGTATCGCGTCTACGTGACAGTCAACACCAACCCATAGTCTGAAGGAAGGACAATACTTTGAATAGCTTTGAAATCGTCACGGCGCTGACCATAGCTAGCATAGGCGCCATCGTCCTCCTTTATTTTATAGTTCTAAAACGAAAAGGCTGGTTAACAGAAGAATCAAGGTCTGCGACATCCTATCTATGTTCTAATCCTCAATGCAGAAAGGTGTTCCAGGAACCAATCAAACTGACCGATCTATCACAGAATCCTCCAAGAGTATATCTGGGCTGTCCACACTGCGGAATTGACATGGAAAAGATACCAGCAATCACATCAGAAACGACCAAGATTCACGATCAGAACATTCCACAAAACAAACCCATCATTCATGAAACGCCACACTCTCAGCCCACGGCCAAGAACCAAGTTGACCTCAATCCCACTAACCCGCAGAGCCCACCTAATTCATCAAGTCTCCAAACGTCACTTCAGTCGAAGCAACCCCCCAAACCGCCCTTTCAAACGCTTCCGAAGATATCTGAGAAGACTCAAAAGCCAGAGGACAAGAAACCATCAGCAAGTCTGAAGGCTTGCCAACATTATCTGGGGTACGTCAAAACTCTGCCCAAGAGCACACCGATTCCAGACGAGTGCATGTGGTGCTCCTTGATCGTAAAGTGTCTGACCGGCGCTGAAAGAATAGAAGCTTAAGTAACCCGATTTTTTTCAGCTGCCCTTTTCAGGCCAGGTCTTGCACTTGGGAAAGAAAAATAATGCATATTAGGAGAAGTCTCTGCGCTTTAAAGATTAATCGCTGAAGTCGCCCTAGATAGATCATTGGGAAGTTTTTGATGCCAGGGAGAGAGCCATCGAGACTCGCAGAGCACTCAATCATTCTTCGTGAGGAAAAGTTATAGCGCGATGAAGAAACTATTCAAACGATTTAGCATTAAATCGTCTACACACGTGTGAATGTCGAGACACTGAAAAAGGTGAATCAACCATTGAACAATCGCAGAAACGCCTACACAGCAATAATCCTTCTGGGAATCGTGAGTCTTTTTGGAGATATTGTCTACGAGGGTTCAAGGGGTCTGGTTCCAGATTATCTTGCTTTTCTGGGGGCTTCTGCACTGGTTGTTGGCTTAGTCGGCGGTGCTGGTGACTTGGTGGGATATGCGATAAGATTGGTGAGCGGCGTCATAGTTGATGCGACAAGGGCTTACTGGTTTTTCATTTTCCTTGGATATGGTCTGATTGTTGCCATACCATTGCTCGGGCTGTCGGGGGGTTTAGCAGTAGCGATAATCCTAGTTATGCTTGAAAGACTTGGGAAAGCCTTGAGGCAACCTTCGAGAGACACCATACTGTCCGTAGTAAGCAAAGACATCGGGTCTGGAAAAGCTTTTGGGCTTCATGAACTCTTGGACCAAGTCGGAGCGATTATTGGTCCTTCGATTGTCGCTGGCTTGATGTTTTATACGAGCAATGATTACAGTTTTACTTTTGGGTTTTTGTTCATTCCTTTCTTGCTGGTTTTGGCAACTCTTGCGATTGCTTACACGAAAATCCATTCAAGAACACTGATCGCACCTCCAAAAGCAAAAGTTTCAATGAAGAATATCCCAAAACCTTTTTACATCTATGCTGTTGCTGTGCTGTCAAACGCTGCTGGGTTGATACCGTTCAGCCTTATACTTTTCAAGGTTTCTTTGATAGTCTTGCCACTGCGACAAGATTGGATTGTGCCACTAGTTTTTGTACTTATCCAAGGTGTGGACGCACCTAGTGCCTTCCTGTCTGGATATGCATACGACAAGTTCGGCATGAGATTCTTGGTATTGCCCTTCGTGCTTTCACTGTTTCCGCCATTGTTTGCAATGGTTGACACGGGGTTGCCAATGTTAATCATAGCATCCATTTTCTTCGGTGTGGTGCTGGGAATGCAAGAGTCCATATATCGTGCTGCAGTTTCCGACTTGGCACCTTTATCATCAAGAGGAACTGCATATGGGGTATTCAACGCTGCCTACGGATTTGGTCTTTTGATAAGCGGGGCGGTCTATGGTGTGATGATTTCCTACGGTTTGCCATTCATATTGGTTTTGTTCTATGCAGTTGTAATGCAAGCAACTTCCATAGCCTTTCTGATTTCCGCTCGCAGAAAGCAAAGTGGAACGATTTCTGTAGTCAAATAGAGGTTTCTTCTTATCAGTTCTTTAAGGATGAAATTCGCAATTGGGCTAAGGAACTATCTGGGAAGGGAGACCAGAGATAGAAAAGAAGACGATACTAGGTAAACCCATAAAAGTGAAGTCGGATGAGGAAGGAGACGACAAAATAAGAAGAATGTTGTTGTCAAAGATTTCGCTTTTCAGAGAGAAACTCCGCAGAGAACCTTACGGGTAACGCCCTCTAATGGAAATTCTATGCCCCTTTTTTGACGTAGTGGCCGCTTTGCTCATGACCGGAGCCGGTTTGTGGTATAGTCGGAGCCTTGGCCCAGTCTTTGACGCAGAAAAGGGATTCCTGCAAGAATAGACTGTGCACGCGCAACGAGCATGGATAAGAGTTATTTGATTCGCGATTTCCCTTTAGTGGCGCTAAATCATAATCCCCGCTCTGAGAACGCAGTTTGCGCCACAGTTTTGGCTAGAACCTTGGCTTTTTCAAGGTCTTCCTGCAGAGGACTCCCCAGAACTGCAATTGGTTTTCCCACAAGTCTGAAGCCCATTGAAACAAGCTGCTCTGCCAACTTTCTTGTGCCCTCACCACTCCATCCGTAACTTCCAAAGACTCCAGCGAGTCTGTCTGAAAGCTTCTTCAACTCCAAGAGGCTCAGAAACTGCTTTACTTTTGGAAACACGTCGCGTTCATATGTTGCCGAACCAACCATCAAGGCAGGAGCATCCAACACTTCACTCAACACATCAATAGGCACTTTCTCTGAGAGGTCAAAAACCACTGCTTTGCCTCCTGCTTCTTCGATGCCTTCGATGATGGCTTCAACAAACTTTACTGTCATTCCGTACATTGAACCATAAGCTACAACCACTTTCTTAACGAAATCTGGTCTGCTCCATGAGGACCATAGATTCATTATCTCGTTGGCGTTGAATTTATACAGCGGACCGTGACTTGGAGCCAACATTTCTGGCTCAATGCCCAGATCTGCAAACTTCTTCAGGGCTTTCAGAACCCATTCTCTTTTTTCGCTGAAGACGCCTGCAAAATACTTTCTGGAGGCACTCCGCATATACTCATGAATGTTCTCAAGGTCAGCTTCAATGATCGCGCCTTCGGGGAGACTTTTGAAGGATCCAAAAGCGTCGCAACTGAAGAGTATCTTCTGATCCACCAGATAGCTACTCATGGTTTCTGGCCAATGCAGCCACGGAGTAGGAATGAATCGGAGGGTTTTGTCTCCCAAATCGATGCTTACATCGTCACCTTTTACGATAACGGTTTTAGGTTCAATATGGTATAGGTGTTGGAGAATGTTTAGGGCTATGGGCGTAAGCACTACTTGCGCTTCAGGTGCCAGCTCAAGAAGTCTAGGCACTGCACCTGTGTGATCCGGCTCCATGTGATTAAGAATAATATAATCGATACTTGAAGGGTCAATCAGTCGTCTTATCTTTTCAAGGTGCTCAACCTCATATCGTTTGAGCACAGAGTCTATCAACGCCTTTTTCTTGGACCCTATGACCAGATAAGAGTTGTAGGAAACCCCTTCTGGGATCTCCCAAAGACCTTCAAAGCGCTCCGTTTCTGTATCGTTAACTCCCACCCAATTAACATCAGAAACAACCCTCAGAGGCACAAAGTCTGTCATGCCATTCAACTGTGTTTTGTTCTAAGGGTCAATCATAAAAGGCTTTGTGACCGGAGTTTGATAAAAGTAGGTAGTTTTTCCAACAGTTTTCTTTACGAAGAAGAAGCGATTCGATGAGCTCATCAATAACCCTTGTCTCAAAAAAGAAGGTTTATATCGTAAATTTTGCGTTGGATTATGCTCCAGACCTCCTGGTTTCGATAATGAGTGTAGCCAAACCTATCCTTGAGTACATTAAGACAATCAAGACTCAGGCGAATGTTCTCCGTTCTAGAACCGCATTCAAGAGATTGTTAACCTATCACAAACGATACTTGCCATTGATTGTCTTTGTGATCAGTTTGGCAATCATTGGATCATACTTGTTCACGCTGGAGCCCCTTCTTACGGCGCAGATCATCGATCTAGCTGACGGCTACCTGAAAAATGGGACGCCCGATCTTCTGCCAGGCTTGACCGCAAGTATCGAAGGTTTGATCATCAACATAGTGTTGGCAGTTGTCGGTTTTGGAATCTTAAGTTTCGTCATGAACAATGTTCAGGGATACCTAGCGCAAATGGTAGTGAGGGACCTGAGATCTGACTATTACACTAAGCTTCAACGGAAGTCATTCAAGTTTTTTGACGCATCCGCTGTGGGAGATCTAGTTTCAAGGGCCACTATGGACATGCAGGCGGTGGAAGCCTTTCTGAAAGTTTGGCTTGGAACCATAACCAACACCGTGATGGTTCTGGTCATCGCATTTGCGATTATGTACTCAATAAACCCATTGATGAGTCTCATCGCTTTGTTGCCGATGCCTCTGGTTTTCTATTTTCAGGCTCAGCTCTGGGTAAAAACAATGCCTATGTTTCGAAAAATGATGCTTATACTCGGCAGGCTTGGAGCATACATTCAACAGAACATCATAGGGATGAAAGTCGTGCGTATCTTCAGAAGGGAAGGCGAATTAGATCAAGGCTTCAGGGATGTCGAGCAAGAATTCGTGGACACGGCAATCGCAGCCGGTAAGATCCAGTCAAAATACATGCCCACGGCAGCGGCGATCGTCACGCTCGGCATCGTCTCCGTGTATATTTACGGGGGCAATCTTGTGGCAGCACCGTTGGCTGTTCTGACCATAGGAGACCTCACGCTTTTCGCCAGATACATGATGCGAATGAGCTTCCCACTCCGCGATCTGAGTATGCTCTCAGGCACGTGGATAAACGCTGCAGCTGGACTCGAGAGAATCTACCAAATCATGGACATCCCCGAAGATGTGGATGCCCCCACAACAAACAATGACCCATACCCTACTGCCGATGAAGGCAAGGTTGAATTCAGAAAAGTGACATTCGGTTACGCCAAAGAAAGACCAGTGCTAAAGGACATTAACTTCAAAGCCAATCCTGGCGAAAAAATCGCCATACTCGGCGCCACAGGCTCCGGCAAGACATCATTGGTGTACCTCATTCCCAGATTCTATGATCCTGACTCGGGAAGCATTCTTATCGACGGGATAGACATCAAGAACTACACACTTTCAGACCTGAGACGCAAAGTAGGTCTCGTTCTTCAAGATGTGTTCATTTTCACAGGCACTCTGAAGGACAACATTGCCTTCAGCCGGCCCGACGCGTCTGTGGAGGAAATCCAAGCAGCCGCAAGGCTGGCACGAATCCATGATTTCATAGACAGCTTGCCCGAGGGATACAACACTACCGTTGGGGAAAGAGGCATAACCCTTTCTGGTGGACAGAGGCAGAGAATAACGATCGCACGGGCTCTATTGGCAAAGCCGAAGATTCTCATACTTGACGATGCACTGTCCTTCGTGGACGCCAAGACTGAGGATGAAATCCAACAGGCCGTTGAGGAGGCAATGAAGGGAAAGACATCCTTCATAATCGCCCAGAGACTATCAACGATCAAGAACGCCGACAAAATCATGGTTCTAGACAACGGCGAAATCGTGGAGTTTGGCACACACAACGAACTCATAGCTAAAGACAGCGTGTACCGACGCATCTACGAGACCCAGTTCCTAGAAAAGACACATGAACACCACGTGGAGGCGTACGGCAAGTAATGTCGGGATCACCCTCAGGACACGGCGTCTTCTCAACCAGGTCCGAGGAGACCAGAAGAAGAAATGTTCCCGACAGAGTCCTAATTAGAAGAGTTTACAAATACGCAAAGGAATATCGTAGAAATCTCGCAATCGGCGTGATCACAATCCTTCTAGGCGCCGTAACGGGACTGCTCTCGCCCTATCTTCACAAGATCGCCATAGACCAGATAATCTTGCCCAGCAATCTTTCAGGGTTCCTATGGTGGATTCCCGTCTTCATACTCGTGACTGTGTTGAATTACGTTTTCCAGTATGTCCAGACATTTCAGATGCGCATCGTCGGCGAAAAAGTAGTGGCGAAGATGCGAGACGAAATGATTTCCAAGTTGCAGAAAATCTCGCTCAGATATTTCTCAGAGGGCGAAATCGGAAGAATAATGTCAAGACCGACGACAGACGCCAACAACATTAGAATATTCCTCAGGATGGGATTAACAAGCATAATCTTAGATACGTCTTCTATTCTCGGTTCATTTTTCATAATCTTCCTCCTTAACGTAAAGTTGGCTCTCATCGCGATTTCGGTTCTTCCTCTTGCGTTGGCATTGTCGTGGTTCCTTGGCCGATTCTCCAGAAGCGCTTACAGAAAAAGTCTCAGCACTCTCGCTGGACTGACCGCCAAGATGCAAGAGAACCTCTCGGGCATCAAGGTCATCAAATCCTTTGTTCATGAAAAAAAGTCTTATGAAGAATTCAGTGAAATACAGGGTAAAAATGTTGATGCAAACCTTAGCGCGGTGAGAATTTCAGCCTCATATCAGCCCTTGGTGATTTCCATGAGGATTATCGGCACGGCTTTGATTCTTTACTTCGGAGCTTTGATGGTCATGAGTGGAGAAATCACGATAGGCACGATTGTAGCGTTCATAGAATATCAATTTCAGTATTTCATGCCATTGATGGATCTTGTTGTGGTCTATGACCAGTACCAGTCGGCTATGGCTGCGACTGAGAGAATGTTTGACCTGATCGACACTAATATTGAGGTGCAAGACCCAGCAGCTGAAAAGGCAAGGGAAATAGACACCATTCTTAACGTGAGTTTTGAGAATGTGACTTTTGGCTATGACCCGGGCATTCCGGTTGTGAGGGATGTAAGCTTTACGCTTGATGGTTCCAAGAAGTTGGCGATTGTTGGACCTACGGGCGCTGGCAAGAGCACGATGATAAATCTTCTCTCTAGGTTCTATGATCCACTGGATGGAAGGATACTTGTCAATGGCTGCGATGCCAAAGACATTCGGATTGAGTCTTTGAGGAAACACGTGGGTATAGTTCTTCAAGATTCGTTTCTTTTCCCGATGAGTGTGAAGGACAACATTCGGTTTGGTGAGCCCGATGCCTCAGACCGCGAAGTAATTGACGCGGCTATGGCGGTGGGCGCCCACGAGTTCATTATGAAACTTCCTGGAGGATACGACTATGTCGTTCAGGAAGGTTCGTCAAACATTTCGATCGGGCAGAGACAATTGATAAGTTTTGCGAGGACTCTGCTGATGAATCCCAAGCTTCTAGTGTTGGATGAGGCAACGTCAAGCATTGATCCCTATACTGAGTTGGTTGTGCAAAATGCCCTCAAAAGACTGCTTGAGAACAGGTTGGCCATCATAATAGCTCACAGGCTCTCAACCATACGTTTATGCGACGAAATCATAGTTGTTGACGAGGGCAAAGCGGTGGAAAAGGGCACTCACACAGAACTCATGAAAGCAGATGGGCTCTACAGCCAATTCTACAGAATGCAGTTCAGGGAAGAGGGTTTGGACATCACGCCCGTTGACACTTGACGCAAAAGCAGATGCCGCGAAACCTAAGCCCAGAGTTGCCGAGAAATTCGAAATTGAGAATCGAACTCAAGTCTCCTTTCTTTTTTCTCGATTCACACTTGGCGTATGTGAAAATGCATATAAGAGCGGATTATATTTGCTTGCTCTGAGTTGTTGGGTCTTGAGTGAAAAGAAGACGGCGAATCTGAAGGATGTTGAACTCAGAATAATCGCTGAATTGATGAAGAACAGCCGCAGAAGTGACAGAGAACTGGCTCATGCTGTTGGGGTTTCTCAGCCTACATGTGGCAGAATTAGAAAGAGGCTTGAGAAGGAAGGAATAATCAAAGAGTACACTATGATTCCTGATTTTAGGCGACTTGGCTACCAAATGATGGGCGTCACCTTCATCAGAAAAGAGGAGACTGTGAAGAAAGAAGAGAGGGCAGAATTGCGGAAGGCCGTGACAGAATTGGAGAAGAAGAATCCGTATGCCTCCCTTATGGCCGTGAACGGAATGGGCCTCGGCAAAGGCAGAATGTTCATCACATTGTACAGAAGCTATGGAGGTTACTCGGAAGCCATGCAATCGACTAAGAGCCTTCCTCACGTCGACGCCGAAGGAGTAGAAAGCTTCTTAGTCGACCTTAACGACGAAAGCAACTACCGACTGCTCACGCTACAACAAGTCGCTCGCAACATTCAAGCCTCTGGAAAAGTGTCGACAGAAGAATCAGCCAAAAAAGAACGCATAGAAGGATTTTCCAAGGATTAATCCGGGAATACATTTCTTTTCTTCCAAGCTGCAAAGTGCTTCAGAACAACTTCTGTTGCTTTGGCTTTTTCCTTTTCTTCACCTAGGAGTGAATCTCTGCGTCCAAGTTTGTATTCAAAAGCTCCCGTCTTGTAACTGTAATCGTCGATCCTGATGTAGAATTGAGAACCTGCATTTCTAAGTTCGCCATTAATCTTTGTCTGTAACTTGTCAAGCCTTGTCCAAATATCCATTAATTTCACCTCTTAAGCTGAGCATTTTTGCTTCCACTGCTCTTATCTCCAATTCCCGACTTCATTCCGATTTCTGTTTTCCTTTTTCATTCTTGTTCCAGATTTGGCAGAACGGAAAAGATGGAGACAAACGGGTGTACCGCGCTTTCGGCAATATCCTTTGTCCGAAGTCTACCTATTTACTATATGGCGCTGCCCCCTATTAAGGGAATGCCCCCAAAATCAATGCAAAATCCCCGGAGAGCACGATACTGCGGAGGGGTATGGGGATTGAATACAAAAACCAAGAAGAAGCGAAGAAGGTTGAGGACGCATAGAGCCGAAGTGTATGCGTCAGAAGAAGTAGTCTTTCTTGTTGTATGTATTTATGTGCCCTTTTGGGCATGTATGCTGGTTGTCTATCAGTTTAATGGCTTCCAGCCCTCTCTTTTCCATTACAATTCCTGATTCAAATTTCATGCCGCACGTTTTGCATTTAAGGTAAAGGCTGGGCATGTCTTTCAACCATTCAACACTTGCTTGCGTATTCTGGGATTATAAAGCTAGAGGTCAACCGTAAAGCGAAGAATGCGTGCGCGAAAGGGTTCGTGGTGCTCCGGCCGGGATTCGAACCCGGGTCGGCGGCTCGAGAGGCCGTCATACTTAACCGGACTATACTACCGGAGCCCATGGCGCACATATTCAGAGAGCGCCTCGATTAATTTGCTTTCTCCTCCGAACAATCCTCGAAAACCCGTATGCCCGAGGTTGTTATAAAATCAAGACTCAATTATGATCAGTGTTGTCTGTAGACATCCTTATCACTAGCAAGCACAGAAATTTCGACACACGGCCAAGGCGAAGTAGCTATTGTCGAAGCCACCCTCCAAGAACTCCTAACAATAACCACACGAAAAGCAACAACAGTAGAAGAAGAAGTGGAACATATGCGTCTTTCTACTACCTCTAAAACGCTCACAGCCATTATGCACTCATTATTATTACTGACGCCTAGCCGAAGTTAATAAAACTCATTTTTCACAGCCGCCCCGCCGCCAAGCTGTTGATGATGATGACTTCATAGCACGAGGTTACCTCATCACACACAAAGACCAAGCCAGCAGCAGCGCGGAGAAGATCATTACGTCTTTCTTTCACTATTCTTTGGCCTTTCTCATACTCAATATGTGCTGGGCCAATGGTGCAAAATTCATGGGACGATAATGCATTTTATCGTTCAAGTCTGAAAGAAAACTCTGAACATCAGACTCCAAAACCGTAAACTGCTTAATCATCCTCAAAAACTCAGCATAGCACGCATAACTCTCATGAAACGAAACAATCATGCCAGTGTACCCCAAACCCATCCCCCTCTCAAACATGACAACAGACGAAGCGTATGAATCATCCTCAAACCTCTCTTGAGCCCGCTTCCTGAACCTCTCCCTCTCTTCAGTGCTAAGATCCTCCCTGAACCTAACAAAAGTGGTGGCCACAATCTGAAACCCGAGCTTCTCCAAATTAGGCACGATCGTGTACTTTCGTATGTAACCCTCCTTCTCCAACTTATGCCTCATCCTCGACACCGTAGGCTGAGAAACTCCCAGCCTGCGAGCCACATCCCTATCACTCATCCTCCCATTCTTCATAAGTTCAGAAATAATCCCCAACTCAACATCACGCACAGCCTTAGGACTCCCTTCTATCAAGACCAAACCAACCTCTCTCTCGCACACCACTAACTGTACGTCTCTGCCAAGATCTACGCCTAACTTGCATTAATATTTTGAGGAAGAATGTTCCCTAACAAAACCACAAACAGAAAAACAAAAGAGAAAGGGAAATTAATCCTCTTCCATGCCTTCGCCAGGCTTGGGACCCTTGCCCTCTCTTGGCTTGGTAGCAGCGATCACGTCATCAATGCGCAGAATCATCGACGCAGCCTCAGCCGCGGACTTAATAGCCTGCTGTTTAACGGCCAAAGGCTCAATCACGCCCTCACCGTACATGTCCATGACTTTGCCAGCCAGAACATTGACACCCTTGGCTTCACCGCGTGCTTTCTCATGAGCCGATCTGAGACTGACCAAGATGTCAATCGGCTCCAACCCTGCGTTCTCAGCTAAAGTCTTGGGCACAACTTCCAATGATTCAGCAAAAGCCTCAATGGCCAACTGCTCTCGACCGCCAACCTCAGTCGCATAGTCCCGCAGCTTGCGCGCCAGCTCTGACTCAACGGCGCCTCCACCGGGCACAACTTTGCTGTACTCGATGACATCAGACACCACCGACAATGCATCGTTCATTGCCCTCTCTGCTTCATCAACCATCCGTTCCAGACCTGCTCGAATGAGAATCGCCACCGACCTCGGATGTTTACATTGCTCAACAAAGACCATCTTGTCCTCACCGACTTTGCGCTCCTCAACCAACCCAGCCTTGCCCAGGTCCGCAGGTTTCAGATCATCTAAATTGCTCACGATCCTGCCGCCTGTAGCCCTTGAAAGCTTCTCCATGTCAGACTGCTTAGCCCTCCGAGCTGCCATAACTCCCACTTTAGCCAAGAAATGCTGAGCCATATCATCAATGCCCTTCTGACAGAACAACACGTTGGCACCAGATGCCTTGATCTTGTCAACCATCTCTTTCAACATGCGAGTTTCCTGATCAAGAAACGCCTTCATCTGAGTCGGATCCCTTATCCTGATCTCAGCACTGAACTCGGTCTTCTCCACTTCAAGAGCAGCATCTATCAGAGCTATCTTGGCATCTTCAATACGCTTAGGCATCGCTGGATGAACCACTTCCTTGTCAACGATAATTCCTTTGACCAGTTCCGAGTCGAATAAGCTCTTGCCCTCCTTCTTAATGATCTGAATCTGATCAATGTCTGCAATCCACTTGTCTCCGCGCTGTTCCGCGATCTGCTTCACAGCATCAATGGATATTTCAGCTAGATGTTCCTTAGCAGCACCCACAGCCTTACTCGACATCGAAGTCAAAGCAACCTTCTTCAAAGTTTCACGATCATTGAGGTCCACAGGGTTACCCAGTTTCTCTA
>Ga0153915_10002010_pt1 | contig 18680 bp, 16 predicted proteins | sample Opewatmetagenome_2_FD_107003 | JGI IMG/M metagenome (GOLD analysis project Ga0153915, IMG submission 107003) | Freshwater wetland microbial communities from Ohio, USA - Open water 3 Core 3 Depth 3 metaG | ecosystem: Environmental > Aquatic > Freshwater > Wetlands | place: USA: Ohio, Lake Erie...
ACTCGCCGCTGAGCTGGTAGCAGGTCGCGGGGCCCTCCACCTCGCCGACAATCCACCCGGCCGACTTGAGCACAGCAAGGTGCTGCGAAACGGTGGACTGGGCGATGGGGAGGTGATCCACGATTTCGCCGGTGATGCAGCCGTGATGGGTCACCAGGAACTTGAGCACCTCGAAGCGTGTGGGGTTTCCCGCCGCCTTGAGCATCGCGACGAACCGCTTCTGATCGGCGCCCTTGAGGTCGATGGTGCAACAGGGGACGCGCAGACGCGCGTCGGCACAGGGGGCCCTTGACATATCGTCAAAATACGATAAAGCAGGGGGAAAGCCAAGAGGGGCCTCGGGGATGCCGGCTTCAGCACGCCGGCGTTTTCTTCCTCTCGATGCCCCGGTTGCGGAACCACGGAACCGTCGTGACCGGACGGAAGGGTAACGCCAACAAGGCAAGGGCTCTGTCCGAAATGGCAGGTCCGGAGGAAGCATGAGGCAGAACCCAGGTACGTAGCGAACAGCGAACCGGCTATATGGCAGCGGGGAGGAGGTCGAGCAGGCATGAGAGAGCAAGACCTGATATCGGGGGAGCCGAACCGAAGTGAAGCCGGACGGGATCTGGGGAGGGGAGGCGACTTACCCAGGGACAACCCTACCGCTCCGCCGCCGATCGATGCCACAGGCGGCGTAAACCGAATCCGATAAGGAAAACCCGAAACGGGAAGGGACGAAGGGTTGCAGATTCACGCGTAGTACCGAAGAGGCAGGGCCTGAGAAGCCTGGCAACAGAGCGGAGGAGAAAACCCTACGGACCGGGAGGACAGGGTAGCGGAAGCGAAACCGGCTGAGACCCCGCCGCTTGCGACGGAAACATGCATCAGGTACGGATAAACGGAAGCTGTCCAGGAAGCCGAATCCGGTGGTCCCCAAAGCGTCGATGGGAGTCAGGGAAGGCGTGAACGAAAAGCGATAGTGACGACCACCTTGAGCCGAAACAGAGCGAGGCGAGAGAGCCCGAGAAACCCAAGGGGGTGAGCGAATCCGGAAACGGATACCGAACGGGAAAGTGCCCGTAAGGTGGAAGCCACCCGGCTTGAAGCCCAAAAGGCCGCCGAAGCCCGGCAATCAGGGAGGAATCGAGAGTCACGGAGACGAAAGGTGAAAGAAGAGCGAGTGCTGGAAAGGGTCAATGAACCACGACGGCTGCTGGAGGAGTGGCAGCAGGTGAAAAGTAACGCCGGAGCAGCGGGGATTGACCGGATGACGGTGGAGGAGTTCGAGAGCAGGAAAGAAGAACTGTTCCCGGCCATACGGGACCCGCACCGGATCACGCGCACCGGATATGCGTCCGGATGAATCGATGGCAATCCGTACACAGGAGGGAGGTCCGATTCGCGATGGGCCTGGAATGGTTCCGACGGATTGGACTGATTTTCCTGAGTGATTCGTCACCATTGTCTTCCACCCCGCAAGGGGGGGGTAGCTGATCGAAGAGCGGCTTACCAGGTCGGTCCGAGCCGTTCTGTGGGGAGGGGGTAGCCCGAGGGCTACCTCCTATCCCGATTCCGGTTTTCAAACGACTTCCCAGGAGGGTTTCATGAATCGAACCGCAAAGACAGTGGCTGTGCTCCTGCTCCTGGCCGTACTGGCCTTCTCCGTATCCGGCTGCGCCACCCTGGCTCAGCGGGCGGCGGAGATGGAGCAGGCGCCGACCGCCGGGGACAACTTCGCCCCTTCCAACCAGGATTCCCCGCAGTAGCCTGGAACCCCGTCGGACAATGGGAGAGCCGGTCCGCCCGCGTCGGGCATCCTTGACGCCGGGGACCATGCCGCGGCGGTGCCGACCACCCACGGCCTCGATCCTGAGCGGGTCGTCAGCGTTCGGCCGCACCGCCGCGTGGCTCGTGGTCCGTATAGCCGTGGACCTCGTAGGTGAGATCCCCCTCATATCCGATCTCCGCGATGGCCCTCATGATCCCCTCCCAGGCCACGGTGCCCATGAAGGGAAGGTTGTGCGCGTCCAGGATCCTGGAGTTGTCGTTCACGTGCGTGGCCTTCAGGCGGCCTTCGTCTTCTCCTCGATGGGGTGGATCACGGCCCACTTCACCCCGAGGATGCCGCTCGCGATGATGGAGCGACGCATCATCTCGCGGTAGAGCTCCATCTTTTCTGGCGGTTGTTCCGCCGGATCCCTGGGGACGAAGACGGGATGCGATTGGGAGAAGACCACGCCGATCCTCTCCGCCTCATTGCGCAGCTCGTGCAGGACCTTCTCCCAGTCGTCGCGGATCCGGCCGGTCTTTCCCCGGAGGGCATTGCAGAAGTTGGCGTCCACCACGTCGAAGCCCGCCGCCCTGCAGCGGCGGACCGATTCGACGTAGGTCCAGTACGTGCCGTTGTGTCTGTGGCCAAAGAATGCCGTGCAAGCCGATAGTCTCATGAAACCTCCGTACGGTATCCTGGATCGAAAGGATGGCGCCCGTCTTGGCCAGGATCTCCCTGACCTCCCCTGAGTCAGATTCCACGGGAAGGCGGCCGGCCTTCGCGGCGACCGCGGCCCCGACTCCGGCGGCCTGTCCGACGGCCATGCAGGTGGGCATGACCCGGGATGAGCTCATGACCTTGGCGTCCACGGAGATGCAGCGGCCGGAGAGCAGCAGCCCCCCGACGTCCCGGCTGATCAGGCTTCCGTAGGGGATGCCGTACGGATCCCCGAAGCGGTAGAGGCAGGTGGATTCGTCCACGCCGCTGTGGATGTCGATCATGTAGGACGCGAGGGCCACGGTGTCCTCGGGGACGGATGCCCCGGTGGCCTCCTCCACGGTCACGGTCTTCATGCCGTGGAACCGCCGCGATTCCCGCACCCCGATGACCGGGTTGATGGCGGCCAGGTGGCACTTCTCGAATCCGGGGACCTCCTTCCGAAGCATGTCGATGAGCCTGGGGATCTGCAGGTGCCCCTCGATCTCCCCCCGCGTGAGGTCCCGGGGGTCCAAGCCGTCGATGTTCAGGACGCGCGTGCTGTTGACCAGCACCTGTCCTTCCTTCATGGTGTTGATGTAGATGAAGATGTCGCGCGGGACAGGGCGGCGTCCCTCCTTGCGCAGCCTCCGCATCAGGCCATTGAGTCCGACGAAGACGTGGTTGGGATCCGCGCGGAGGAAGTCCGGGTTGTATCCCGCTTCCGCGGGCATGTCCTTGGGAAGCGTCATATCCTCGGGATGCCTGTCCAGGTAGTCGAAGAAGCGGCTCTCCACCACGCCTCCCAGCGTGAAGAGGACCGAGGGCGGCTGCATGACGCCGGTGCCCGCCTGGCCCTTGTCGAAGGCCGCCCCCGCCATGAAGGCCAGGTCCCCGTCCCCGGTCCCGTCGACGAACACGGAGGCCGTGACGTTCATGGGCGTTCCCTCCCAGATACCCGTTCCTGTCCACGACGAGGACCTTCGCACCGAGCCGCGCGGCCGCTAATGCGGCGGGAAAGCCCCCGGGCCCCCCGCCGATGACCGCGATGTCGTAATGCATGTTCCTGTTGCCCATGATTTCCTTCCTGCGTGAATCCGATTATTGCATCTTCCTGTAGATCTCGTTGACTTCCGCGGTGATCTTGTCCCCGCCGGCCGCCGCGCAGCGTTTCACGTAGGCGTCCCAGTCCGTGTCCGCACTCCAGGTGCCGGCCACCACGTTGAGGAAGAACTCCTGCTCCAGCTTCTTCACGTCGGCGCCGTATTCCACAGCGCACTTCACGACGGTCCCTCCGGGGATGGCCTGGTTCACCGTCTTGTAGGCGCTCTGATGCCTGTTCTGCACGTCGGCCTCCCTGCCGAAGGAAAGGGACAGCTGCTCCCCGTAGCGCAGGTTGGAGATGAAGAACTTGACCCCCAGCTCCGCCTGCTTCTCGTTGGAGGACCATTCCTTCTTCAAGATGGCCATTCCGTCCTCGTCCACGGAATAATGGACCCCTTCGGTGCCCCTCCAGATCAGGTTGTGGACCGTCATGTCGGCAAGCTGCGCCTGCTGGATCTCCAGGATCTTCTTCAGCTTGGCGTCCGAGGTGTTCTTGCCGATGCACAGGTACCGCCAGACGTTGGATTGTTTTTCATAGACCGCCTCCTCCCCGCCCGGCCCCTTCAGCGGACTCATGTACGCCGCCCTGGCATTGGGGTTCTTCCTGAACGTGAGGGCGAACCAGTCGCCGGGCCGGTACTTCGGGATGAAATAGGTGGTATCGTAGGTCTTGATCCCCACGTTCCCGTCTGTGAACAGGGAATCGGACTCCTTGCCGGATACGGCCACGTTGGGGTAGATGTAACCCTTCTTGTACAGGTTGGCGCAGTATTTCAGCAGATTCCTGTACTGCGGGCTCACCGCGGCCTTGATCAGCCTCCCGTCGGCCCCGGGGATGTAGGAATCGTCCTTGACCGTCCCGTGCGCCAGGGAGAAGCCGAAGACCGCTGCCAGGTTGTAGATGTCGTAGTAGGTGGCTATGGTGGAGCCCCAGGTGTCGGGCTTGCCGTTGCCGTCGGGGTCCTTCTGCGCGAAGAGGCGGCAGATCTCCTCGTAGTCCGAGAGGTCCGCGGGCATCGTCGCGCCAACCTTCTCCAGCCAGTCCGTCCGGATGGCGGTCAGCGGGAACATCTCCCCGCGGCCCTCGGGCAACGCCAGGAAGCCGCCTTTCTTGTAGTAGGCGGACTTCATGATGCTCGGGTGGTTGTCCAGGATCCTCTCATGGTAGGTGGGGGCAACCTCCTTGAGCATCGCCTCGGGGATCTGGCGGAACAGGCCTTCCTGCGTGAAGCGCGCAAGGTCCGCCTGGGCCACGAGGATGTGGTCCGGGATCTCCCCGGAGGCGAAGAGACGGTTCATCTCCTCGGGCTTGTTCGAGTTGGCCTTGACCGGCATCAGCTTCACGTGGAAGCGCTTGTCCAGTTCCTGAGCGATGTAGGCGGTCTCCTCGGGATACATGTTGGCCGTGGGATTGCCCACCCAGGAGATCTCGAGCGCCTGATCGGATTCCCTGGCCGCGGTGGCCTTGGCGCCCTCCTTGGATCCCGCGGCCGATGCCAGCAGCGCGGGAAGGGCGAGCAGGGCGGCCAGGACCGCGAGATTGTTCCATTTCCCCATCGTCATGCCTCCATTCCTTGCAAGATGTATCTTCACGGTATCGCGATACCGGAAAGAACGGCGCAACGGATCACCCTTTCAGGGAGCCGACCAACACGCCCTTGATGAAGTACTTCTGGAGAAAAGGGTAGGTGGCCACGATCGGGCCGATGGTCACCAGGATCGTGAAGACGTTTGCCCCGTCCACCCGGGCCGATTCTTCCAGCGATTCCGGGATGGTCATGAGGAAGTTTCGCATGATCAGGAGGTTGTAGGTGCCCAGGAGGCACGGGAGGATCAGGGCCCAGACGGTGTCGAACAGGCCCAAGCCCTTCACCAGCAGGAACTCGGGGATCAGGCCGCCGCCGAAAAACATGGGGATCAGGTAGAAGACTGTCAGGGTCCCGCGGGCCGGCAACGACCTCTTGGCCAGGGGATAGGCGGTGCAGAAGTAGAGGAAGACCGCGACCGCCGTCCCGACCACGGTGCGCAAAACCGTGTTGACGTACCCGTAGCCGATGACCTTCGAGTCGAAGATGGCCCTGTAGGCCTCCAGCGTGAAGCCCGTGGGGATGACCTTGAAGCCCAGCCCGGATGCCTGGGTGGCCGGACTGATGGACAGGACCAGCATCTCCCAGAAAGGGTAGATCATGAGGAAGGCCAGAACGCCGAGGAAAACCACGTTCCCCACGTCGAACGCCGCGGTCCGTCCGGGCCCGTGCTTCCGTTTCATCGTCCGCCTCATTTCCCGTCTACCAGATGCCCGTCTCGCCCAGGCGTTTGGAGACCGCGTTGGTGGCCAGGAGGATGGGCACGGGAAAGACGAACAGCAGTTTGTAGCCGCTGAGGATCAGCGTGTTGGTGAAGACCGAAAGGAACCTGCTCGTGGAGAAGATGCGTTCGAAGTACTTGAAGACCAGGAACCAGACGATCGAGGGCGGGAGCAGGAGAAGGCAGCCCCTGTGCTTCACGCATTCGCGCAGGAACCGTCCCGCCTTCGAGGTCGTCACGGGCCGTGCCGTGGAATCGCGATTCATCATCCCCTCCGTGTCCTTTGAATTGGAACGTTCCAACAAAGCATCCAGGCGGTGCGGCATCCCATCAGGGCGCTCCCGTGGAGTCCCGTACCACGAGCTCCGGCTTGAGCGTGACATGGGAGACCTTCCTGTCCGGATTCTCGATCCGCTTGAGCAGGAGCCCGCAGGCCTCCTCGCCCATGCGCTCCTTGAAGATCTTCACCGTGGTCAGCGCCGGGACGGGGTATTCGGCGATCAGCGAGTGCTCGCAGCCGACGATGGAAAAATCGTCCGGGATCCTGACCCTGGAGTCGTAGAGGAATCTCATGGCGCCCGCCGCGATGCGGTCGTGGGCGCAGAACAGCGCGGTCATGGAGCGCCGGAATTTCCAGAGGTCCCGCAGGGCCCGATATCCGGCCTCCCCGGTGCAGTCCGCCTTCGACAGGAGCCTTTCATTGCATTCGATCCCCGCGTCTTCCAGCGCGTCGCGGAAGCCCTGCCTTTTCCCGGCCGATGTCGTGCTCTCGTCCGGCCCGTTGATGAAGGCGATCCGGCGGTGTCCCCTGTCGATCAGGTGCTTGACGGCGAGATAGGCGGCCATGCCGACGTCCACGTCCACCGAATCGAGCTGGCGGTGGGAGTTCCCGACGATCACGCACGGAAGCCCGGTTTCCAGGATCTGGCGGATGAAGCCTTCCGTGCAGAGACCGCCGATGAGGAAAAGGCCCGCGATCCTGTTGCTTTCCACGATCCCGGGAAGGCGCTTGCCCTGCTCCTTCAGCGGGAAGCGCTGGTTGACCAGGCCGTACTTCGTCCTGGCCAGCCCCCAGGAGATTCCGGTATACGTCTCGTGGAACAACGTCTCAACCGGGGAGCCGACCAGGTAGCAGCTTCCGCCGTCATCGCTCGTGAGGAAGACGGAGCCTAGGATGCGCTTCCGTCGTGTCGTCAGCTCCCTGGCCGATTCGTCCGGCACGTAGTGGAGCTTCTCAATGGCCTGATGGACCCTGGCCCTGGTCTGGGGTTTGATGGCGCCGCTGTCGTTGACCACCAGGGACACTGTGCCCTTGGATACACCGGCGACCCTGGCGACGTCCAGGATGGTAGCTTTCATTGGACCATTCCACTTGACAGGATAATACCAGGAACCCGCCGTTGTTGACTTCCCGCGCCCCTGGTTACGCCGGCTTCTTGACAGACTCCCCGGAGGCGCCTAAGGTACGCGCACGCCCCAATGCACGTCGGAAGCCGAGATCTCACCACCGGTCCCATCGCGGGAAGACTGATCGCATTCTCCGTCCCCTTCCTGCTCGCCAACCTGGCGCAGGCCCTCTACGGCACCGTGGACACGCTGGTGGTCGGCTGGTTCACCGACGCCTCGGGGATCGCCGCTGTCTCCATCGGCAGCCAGGTCATGTGGATCGCCAATGCGGCGGTTTCCGGCCTTTCCATGGGCGGCACCATCCTGATCGCGACGTTCACGGGCGCGAAGCGGGAGGATCAGGTGGACCGGACGATCGGCACCATGCTCGGCCTGTTCGTGGCCGCCGCGCTCGCGCTCACGGCCGCCATGCTCCTCTGCCTCCGTCCGGCCCTGAGGCTCCTGCGTACGCCGGTCGAGGCGTTCGCCCAGGCGGAATCCTACACCCGGATCGCCGCCTGCGGGCTCCTGTTCACCTTCCTCTACAATGCGCTGAGCGCGGTCCTGCGCGGCCTGGGCAACTCCACCGCGCCGCTGCTCTTCGTCTCCATCGCCTGCGTGGTCAACGTCTTCCTGGATCTGCTTTTCGTGGCGGTCATCCCCTGGGGAGCCGCGGGCGCGGCCTTCGCCACCGTGCTCTCCCAGGCCATCAGCGTGGTCCTCTCCATCGTCTATCTCAGGCGCCATGGATTCGCTTTCGACTTCAAGCCCTCCAGTTTCCGCATCGACGGGGACAAGGCGGTCCGGCTCCTGAAGCTGGGCATCCCCATCTCCGCGCAGGACACGGCGGTATGCGTCTCCTTCCTCATCGTCACGGCCCTGGTCAACACGGTGGGCGTCGACGCCTCCGCCGCCCTCGGGATCAGCGGGAAGTTCAATGGATTCGCCATGCTGCCCGCTTCCGCCATGGCCGCGGCCATCGGCGCGATGACGGCGCAGAATGTCGGAGCCGGGAAGCCGGACCGGGCCCTGCGGACCATGTGGACCGGCGTGGGCTTCTCGTTCACCTGCGCGGTCTTCTTCCTCGCCTGGGTGCAGTTCTTCCCGGAGTCCGTCGTGCGGATGTTCAATGGCGGCGAAGGCGTGGTCGCCGCCGGCGTCCAGTACATGAGGTCTTTCAGCTGGGATTTCGTCCTGGTGGCCTTCGTGTTCTGCATGAACGGCTTCTTCAACGGGTGCGGCCGGACGGTTTTTTCCCTGTTCATCGGGCTTCTTGCCTGCACCCTGCGCATCCCCCTGGCGGTCCTGCTCGGCGCCCTGGTGACTCCGAAGCTGGCCGGCATCGGCCTGGCCGCGCCCCTCGCAACCGCCGGGTCCATCGTCGTGGCGCTGCTCTACCTGAAGTCGGGACGATGGAGGGGGAAGGGACCCGTGGAGGGGGCGCCGGGCAGCGGGATCAGCGCGGCTGCCGCAGGTTCGTGACCAGGAGGACGACGAGGACGGCCAGGCTCAGGAGTCCGGCCAGGACCATGAACAGGATGAGAAAGGCCATGCCCGCGAAGCCGAGTCCGTAGATCTGCGACAGCAGGAACGATACGGCGAGGACAGCCACGACCAGCAGGACGAAGCAGAGGAACGCGGCGATCGGGCTGAGCACCAGGACGGCGATGAGGTAGAGCCGCGGGTCCTCGACGATACGGGACGGCAGGATGCGGCGGAAAAGACTGGATTCCCCCATACGGTCCCGATCCTATCACGCCTCAGCCGTCCGTGGCGCGCACCTTGAAGCGCAGGACGATTCCGGCCAGGGAATCGGCTTCCGCGACGTTGTGTTCCGAGGCTTTCTTCACCTCCTCGGATTTGGCCCGGATCTCCCTCAGCACCCCGTCCATCCTTTCCAGTCCCCCACGGGTGTCGCCGGACAGGGTCGTGAGCCCTTCCATGGACTTGGTGAGGCCCGCCGTCTTTCCCCGGACCGCGGTCGAGGAGTCGACCACCTTTTCCGAGGTCGCCACCAGACGGCCCAGGGTGTCCCCGATGCTGCGCCTGCTTTCGGCCAGTTCGCTGGAGGCCTTGCGCATCCGCTCCACGGCGTCGGCCACGGCGGAGGACTGGGTGACGATGGCCCCGAAGGATTCGAGGGCCTTGGCCGCGGAGGCGCTCGACTCCTGGATGGAGGCGGAGATCTCCTTCAGGCGTCCGGACATCTCCTTGGCGTTCCCGGCGGCCCCCTCGGCGAGCGTGCGGACTTCCTGGGCCACGACGGCGAATCCCTTCCCGCTCGCTCCGGCGTGGGCCGCCTCGATGGCGGCGTTCATGGCGAGGAGGTTGGTCCTGCTGGCCACGTTGTCCAGGAGGGCCAGGACCTCCCCGATGGCGGCCGTGCTCTCCGAGGCCTTCTGGAGGATACGGGCGGTGAGCTCGATGTCCTCCGCGCCCTTGCGCGCGGCCTTGTCCATGTCGCGGGCCGTCGCGATATGGCGTTCCGCCTCGGAGGCGATGCTGCCGATCGACACCGACATGGCCTCGATGGACTTGGAGGCCTCGGCGACCTGTTTCGACTGGGACACCGAGAGGTCCCCGGCCTCGGCCACGAACGATTCGAAATCGCGGCTCACCGCGGAGTTCCGGTTGGCCTCGTCGTCCATCTTCGTGGCTCCCTGGCGGAGGGCCTCCACGACGGGTCCCGTGCGGTCCAGGGCCCCGCTGATGGTGAGGGAGGCGTTCTGCAGCGTGGAGCCCACGTCCCGGGACCTCTGGACGGTGCTCTGGGCGCTCGTGATGACCGCGGAAAACTTGTCGAACAGTTCGTTTACGCTCGCGGAGAGGTCGGAGATCTCGTCTCCGGAGCCGCCCGTCCTGATGGCGATCCGCGAGCTGAAGTCGGTCCCCCCCGTACGGGACAGGAATAGGCTCAGCTTCTCGATGGGCTTCACGATGCTTGTCACCCGCAACGTGATCATGGTCAGGAAGGCCGTCGCGAAGAGCGCGAAACAGGCGAGGATGGTGAGGTTGGTCCTTCGGGCCATGGTCTGGTATCTCCCGACCGTGACCTCCATGTCCTTCTGGATGCCGTCGATGTAGGCCCCCGTCCCCACCCAGATGTCGGTGCCGGGCACCATGAGGGCGGTTCCCAGCTTGGGGAAGACCTCGTCCACCTTGCCTCCGAGCTTGGACCAGTAGAATTCGACGAACATCGAGTTCGCCTTGGCCGCGGCATCCAGGTCCCGGATGATGTACTGCTTCTTGTCCGGCGACTGCAGGCCCCAGAGGCTCTTGCCCTCGTTGGCCTTCGTGGACCCGTGGATGAGGTTGATGCCGTCCCCCACGTGATAGGCGTAGTAGTAGCCGTCGGTGCCGAACCGCAGGGGCCGCACCATGCGCCGCGCCAGCTCCAGCTTCTGGTCCTCCGTCAGGCCGGGCGTCCTGTAGATCTCCGCCATGAGGGAGGCGGCGATCTCCGTGGCGCTGCGGAGCTCCTTCTTGTAGCCTTCCAGGAGCAGCGACCTGGCATCGGCCACACCGGAGGACTCGTATCCCTTGATCGAGGTGTAAAAGACGGCAAACATGACCGCGAAGCACGCCAATGTGATGAGCGCGAGAGGGATGATGAAGCGTAAGCGGATGCCGATCCTGCGCATTGCACGACTCCCCGTAAAAGGTTGTGAAGGAGAACCCGTAGCGGACATTTGTATGGATGGCGGCAGGATACAGATTATGGGGAAGTGTTTCAATAGAAGGGAAACGGCGGGCCGACCCCCTAGATCCTCTTCCTCCTGAATCCCCGGTTGGAGAGCAGGTTCACGGCCGCGACGAAGAAGCTGATGCCGGCCATGACCAGGAAGGTGGGCCGCAGCCGGATGGAATCCGCCAGATGGCCCGCCAGGAGGCCGCCCAGTGAGGAGGATGCGGTGAAGACGAGGTTGTACATGCCCATGATGGTGCCCCGTCTTTCGAACGGCGTGAGCATCTGGGTCATGGCGTTGCAGAGGTTGAAGAGGTGGATCTGGCAGACTCCGGCCAGTACCAGGCAGAGGCTGGAGAGGAAGACGGAGCCGGTCCACGAGAAGAGGATCAGCGTGACGGGGTAGAGGAGGGTCGCGACGGTCATGAGGGCCGGCTTCCTGTCGAAGCGGCCGCGGGATGCCAGGAGCAGGGCGCCGGCGAGCGCGCCCAGGCCGCGGAAGGACTGCAGTAGGCCGTTGACGCGCGAGTCCCCGTGCAGCACCAGCTGCACCCAGGCGGGAAGAAGGCTCATGAGCGCCATGCCGAAAAGCACCCCATTGGCCATGGCCAGGAGGATGGTACGCATGTCGCGGCCACGCAGAAGGGCGGCCGCGGACCGGCGGACCGATTCCATCGTCCCTCCCCGCGGCAGCCTCTTGGGCTCATCCGCGAAACGCATGAAGAACAGTCCGCCGAGCACTCCCGTGAAGGAGACGGCATTGATGAGGAAGCACCATCCCGGGCCGACGATGGCATAGATGACGCCTCCGATGGCTGGTCCCAGGGCCACGGCCGTGTTGAACTGCGTGGCGCCCAATGCGATGGCGTTCGACAGGTCGTCCCTCGGGACCAGCTCCGAGACGAAGGACTGGCGGCCGGGCGTGTCGAAGGCATTGGCCAGGCCCATCAAGGCCGCGGTGACAAGCAGGTGCCAGGGACGGATGGCTCCCGTGAGGATCAGGATGGCCGTGGCGAGGGAGATCACGGCCATGGCCGACTCCGCCAGGAAGATGATCCTCTGCTTGGGATACCGGTCGCAAAGCAGGCCGCCGTACATCAGGAAGAGGATGTTCGGCAGGCCGGAGGCGAAGGACATCCAACCCAGCCAGGTCGCCGACTGCGTCAGCTCGAACATCAGGTAGCCGATCGAGGTGGACTGCATCCAGGAGCCGAAGAACGAGAACATCTGGCTCCAGAACCAGATCCTGTAGTTGCGGTGGCCCAGGGACGCGAACGTCCGCTGGAAGACCACGGCGGCACCGGAAGGGGCGGGGGTTTGACGATCGGCTTGTGAATGGTCCATGAAGCGTCTCATTGTATGGAAACGCCCCTTCCTGTACAGTCCCCGATCCCCGGCGGCGCACGAATTGGCTTGCACGACTCGCGGGATGGGGCCTATACTTTCGCCCTGGAAATCCGCATGAAAAAGGAACGCTCTCCGCGGTATTTCGTGACGGTCTTCTCGACGGCACTCCTTTCCTTCACGTCCATTGCGCTCGTCCTTCTCCTCGCATTGTACGCGATCTACAAGCTGGACATCGACGCGAAGGCGATGCGCGCCTTCAAGGACGAGCGGGCCTACGCCGTGACCCATGCGCGGGTCATGTATGCGAAGATCGCCACCATCGGACATCAGGTATCCTCGGACACGAGGCTGCGGCGTTGGATCCTGGAGGTGCCGGGATACGACGGCATCATCGCCCTGCAGCAGCTTCTCGGCTCCTTCCAGTCCGTCATCACGGCCGACGAGGACATCCTCTCAATGTGGGCACGGAAAAATACGACGTGAACGACAATCCCTACCTCAAGTTCATCGAGGACAGGAACGACGTCGACATCGAGATCATCAATGAGGCTTCGGCCCAGTATAACCAGAAGGCGAGCACGATCTTCGCCTCCGGCGAACTGCCGGATTACGTGCTCGTCACGACCACGCTCAGGACCAACTTCTCAATCTGGGCCAAGGAAGGCCTCCTCGTGCCCCTCGACGAGTACATCAAGAACACCAAGTACCTCAAGGTGGACATGATGCCCCTGTCCTGGGAAGTCTCGAAGATCGACGGGAAAATCTTCGCCATCCCCATGCAGCGCTACGACGCCTCGCCCAGGATGCCCTTCGCGCGCAAGGCGTGGATGGAGAAGCTGGGCAGGAGTCCGGCCGACGTGAAAACGATCGACGACTGGAGGAATCTGCTCCGGGATTTCACTGAGAAAGACCCGGACGGCAATGGCAAGAAGGACACCTTCGGCATGACCGGTACCGATACCGTGACCGACGAGTTCCCCCTATACATTTTCCTGGATTCCTTCGGAGCCGCCAAGTCGAAAATCGTGGAAGGCAAGGTTCTTCCCAACTACGTGCTGCCGGAGTACCGGGAATGGCTCAAGTTCATGAACGGACTGTACAAGGCGGGAATCCTCGATCCGGAGTATCTGGTGAACACCAAGGAGCAGTATTGGGAGAAGATCGTCTCCGGCAGGATCGGAGCCTTCTATCACTTCTGGTCCCTCCAGGAATACAACGGGCTCAAGGGCAAAAGGGAGGACCTGGTCGCCATGAGGCCGCCGGCGCACCGTGACGGATCGGCCGCGGGGAACATCAATGTGATGCCGGTCCGCCACTGGATCGCGGTGACGAAGAAGGCGAAGAACCCGGGAAAGATCGTGAGTTTGATGGACTGGGTATTCTCCGACGAGGGCGGGACCTTCGTGCATGCCGGCGCCTCCGTTCCCCGCCCTGGCCGACTACGACCTGCAGGCCCAGCGCGACGAGTTCCGGGACAAGGCCATCATCGGCACGATCAACATCGACACGGAATGGGATTCCTTCGTGGCCAAGTGGAAGAAGTCCGGCGGCGACGAGTGGATCAAGCTGTATACGGACTGGTACAATTCCAGGAAATAGGGATGGACGCCGCCCGGTCATCCGGGCGGCGCCATTTTTCGAATAGGAAGCACGGTGGATCATGGAAAACCAAATCCTGTTTTTTCGCGACGGATTCGAGAGGATGCCCGTTGGGATGTTCTCCGCCGACGTGGGCCCCCAGACGGAATACCATTTCCGCGCCGAGGCCGCCCCAAGGAACGGCTGGGGGGTGGCCTGTTTCTTTCACGACGGTTCCAAGACGGCCTGGCAGGTCGCGCAGCGCGACGGCCGGTGCGTCATGAGGCAGACCTTCCGCAATGACAAGGCCTTCACCCATCCCATGGTCTCCGCGGGGGACCCGTGCTGGACGGACTACGAAGCGGAGGTCCTCTGCCATCCCATGGAATCGGGCGGCCGCTGCGGCCTGGTCTTCCGCTACGAGACCAACCGGCGCTACTACTTCTTCGGGCTGGTCGACGGCGGCGTGGCATTGATCCGGGTCCGCGAGGAGGCCGTGCAGCATGTGCCCGACGAGGAAGTCCTCGGGACGGCGGACCTCGCCTGGGAGGCCGGAAGGGCCTACAGGCTCCGCGTCCGCGTGGTCGGGGACGGGCTTTCCTGTTCCGCAGCCCCCGCGCAGCCCGCCGCCGCGGTGCAGGCCCTTGTCGAGGCCAAGGACGCGTCGTTTCCCAGGGGCAAGATCGCGCTGACCTCCGATGTCCCGGCGGACTTCCTTTCGGTGGAGGTCCTGGGAACGGAGGATGCGCTGTCGTCCGTCCGCAGGGAACACGCCGCCGCGGAGGCCAAACTGGAAGGGCTGCGCGCACAAAACCCGCGCCCCGTGGTTTGGAAGAAAATCGCCACGCCGGGCTTCGGCGTCGGGCGGAACCTTCGATTCGGCGACCTGGACGGCGACGGAAGGATGGAGATCCTCGTACCCCAGGTGATCCAGCACGGTCCGCGGGACGCCTACGCCGAGGTGGGCTGCCTTACCGCGGTCGACCTGGACGGCGGGATCCTCTGGCGCCACGGGGAGCCGGATCCGGCCAACTGGTTCCTCACCAACGACGTGGCCGTCCAGGTGCACGACATCGACGGGGACGGCGCGGCGGAGGTGCTCTATTGCCGCGACTTCGAGCTGCGGATCGTCGAAGGGGCCACGGGAAGGATCAAGCGCAGCATTCGGACCCCGGAAAGCTGCCGTGAAAACGACAAATTCCCCAGGATCCTCGGCGACTGCCTCTTCTTCTGCGACGTGCGCGGCCTGGGACGCATGGGGGACATCGTCCTCAAGGACCGATACTGGAACTTCTGGGTCTACAACCAGGACCTGGAGCTTCTCTGGAAGGGAAGCTGCAAGACGGGCCACTATCCCTATGCGGCCGACATCGACGGCGACGTCCGCGACGAGATCGCCATCGGCTATAGCCTGTACGACCATGACGGGACGCTGCTCTGGACCCATGACGAGGAGCTGTATGACCACAGCGACGGCGTCGCCTTCATCAACCTCCACGGGCCCGAGGCGGCGGCGGACCGGATCCTCTATGCGGCGAGCGACGAGGGGGTCCTTTTCCTCGACCTGAAGGGCGACATCCTCAAGCATTACCTGGTCGGCCATGCGCAGAACCCGGCCGTGCTGAAGCTGCGCGCCGACCTGCCCGGGCTCCAGGTGGTGACGATCAATTTCTGGGGCAACCAGGGAATCCTGCACTTCTTCGACGCCGACGGGAACCTCTACCACCGCTGCGAGCCGAACAACTTCGGAAGCATGTGCCTTCCCGTGAACTGGCGGGGCGACGGCGTCGAGTTCTTCCTGCATTCCACCAATCCCGCCCTAGGAGGCATGTTTGACGGCTGGGGCCGTCCCGTGGTCGCCTTTCCCGAAGACGGCCATCCCGACCTGTGCAACGCCGTCCTGGACCTCACGGGCGACTGCCGCGACGAGGTGGTCACCTGGAACGAACGGGAGATCTGGATCTACACCCAGGAGGACGGCCCGCGCGCGGGAAGGCTCTACAGGCCTCGCAGGAATCCCCAGGCGAACAGCTCGAACTACCAGGCCTCGCTTTCCCTGCCCGGCTGGTCGGACGACGGTAGACGCATCCCATAAGGGGCACCATCATCTTCCTCTCCGGATCGGTTTCGAACAGATCCACGTCCTCTACAGTCCCGCGGTCTACAGCACGGGAGACATCATCAGCACCTGCGTATACCGGGTCGGCATCGGCCTCTTCCAGTCGCTCACGGGACTCGTGCTCATCAGCGGGGCCAACTGGCTTTCCCGCCGCACACTTGATAGGATCCTATGGTGAACCTCCGGCGTCGATTCCCAGGTAGTACCGCAGGAAAGGCCATGATAGCGGCGACACCCGCCGCCGGCTTGCGCTCTATACGATCCCCTTGATGCTGCCGGCATCGTATTCCTTCCCGGCTTTTTTCGATTCGATCGCCTTTTTCAACGCTTCGTGCTTTTCCCTAGTCATCGGGTTCAGATAACCGAACCAGACCAGCGAGAGGGCGGCCGCGGCGGGGGCAAAGGAGGTCAGCACCCTGATCATGACGATCGCCGATTCCGGAGGGGCTTCCGGCACATAGCGGGCCGCATTCAACAATATGCCTACCAGAAAGGCCCCCAGCGACTTGGAAACCTTGTTGACGAAATCGGTGGCCGCGAAATAGACGGCCTCCCGGCGCTGCCCGGACCGGAACTCATCCACCTCGGTGACGTCGGGGATCATCGACCAATAGGTCATGTACATGAAGTCCGCCGTCAATGCGGAGGCGATGAACAACACATAGATCAGGACATCCTGTCCCGGTAAAACCAGGAAGAAGGCGCTGAAGACTGGGACGGCAAGCACCCCGCAGGCCATGGTCGCGCCGCGCTTGCCGTATTTCCGCACGATCCAATTGACGACCGGCACGAACAGGATGCCCGTCGCCTGAAAAACGAGGAACGCGAGGGAAATCTGATCCTCGCCATACTTCATGTGGTGCTCGAGAAAGTAGATCACGGAGGTCGTGAGGATTCCCCCGGAGGCATTGATGCCGACGATGATGCATGCCAGGATCAGGAAAGGCTTGTTTTCGAGCAGCATCTCCTTCAGATCCTGGAACCGGATCCTGACGGGTTTTTCGGGATGCTTCTCATAGCCGCGCGTGAAATTCCAGGCCAGCAGGACCGGGATCGTCCCCACGAGGGCCAACGTCGCCATCATCGCCGACCAACCCCATCGCTCCCTGCCGAAGATCCCGGTGAACGTTTTCACGAGAAGCAGGGGGGCGACCATGCCGACAAGCGTGAATACCGAGCTCCAAACCGTCCTCCAGCTCATCAGGCTTGTCCGTTCATCGTAGTCTTGGGTCATTTCCGCGGCCAGGGAGTTGCCGGGAACGGCAATGAAATCCTGGACGAAGTAGAACAGGACGTTCACCGCAATGAAGTACGCGACGGTCCATCCCGGGCTCAAACCGAAATCGGTGAAAAGGAGCCAGGCGGAGAAGGCGAACGGCAGCAGGAACGCGACCATATAGGGCCGCCTCCTGCCCCACCGGCACCTTGTCTGGTCCGAGATGATCCCGGCGATCGGATCGGTCACCGCATCCCATATCCCGGAGATCAACACGATCGTCCCTGCCGTCGCGGGATTCATGCCGACGACGTCCGTCAGGAAGAACAGGAAAAAATAGGAGAAAACCCCCCAGACGACTGTCGTTCCGCCTTCGACGCCGCCGTAGAAGAACTTCACCCTGAAGGGGAGTTTCCCTTCGGCGGAACGACGGGCAATTCTTTCGGGCACGGCGCTTCTCCTTTCGAATGGGCAGGAAGCGGCATGGCGTCGGTCCGTCCCGGGCGGCCGGTTATCATGGAACCGAGCGGGTCGTATGCGCGGAATCAGGATGACACGGGTGGAACGAAGATGCAATGGGCAACACACGGGCTGCGGGACGCCGGGATCGGCTTCCTGACCATCGAACAGCGGATGGGCCACGGTAGTCCGCGGACCGCCGCCGTCTGCCCGCGCGCCGCCGCCGCCCGTCGCGGCGCCGGGAGTCGCGTTGGCGCATTTGACCCGAGTTGGCTGCCCGTGCTACAATCCGGGCATATGGAATCGTGCCGAGGTGATAAAGTGACCGGGTCGCCGTCGCCATGCATGTCGAGAGCGGCCCGCTCCCGCGGCGTGCGGCCGGCTGGACGGTGAAACGGAGCGGACGATGAAAACCGGGACGGCACGCATCGACCTGCGTCTCTCGATCACTCCGGAGAAGCTCACCCTCGTCCTCCTCGTGGGGCAGTCCGTCGCCATGGGCTACGCTTTCGCCCTGCTGTACACGGTCTCGAACGCCCTGTTCCTCGTCGACTTCGGTTCGAAGGCCCTCCCCTTCGCCTTCCTGGCGACCGCGGTCGTCGTCCCGTTCGGCTCCTATCTGTTCAGCTGGGCGCAGAAGCGGCTCGAGTTCCCCGCGCTCGTCGTCGTCACGCTGTTCCTCATCACGGCCCTTTTCTTCGTCACCTGGGCGGGATTCACGTTCCGGAGCGCGCGTTGGCTCTCCTTCGTCCTGCTCGTCGGCTACACGCTCGCGGCGCTCCTGAGCTGGATCGTCCGCAATGCCCAGGCGGGATTCCTCTTCGATGCGCGCCGGCTCAAACAGGTCTTTCCTCTTTTCGTCGGAGGAGAGATCGCGGGCTTGATCGTCGGAGGGGTGACGAGCACCTTCTTCGCCGACCTGCTCGGGAGCACGGAGAACACGCTCCTCGTCGCCGGCGCGAGCATGGTTCTCTACTCCGTGCTGGCCGTCGTGACCGTGCGCCGGCACCGCGCCGAGCTCACCCTGGGC
>Ga0153915_10002011_pt1 | contig 18678 bp, 11 predicted proteins | sample Opewatmetagenome_2_FD_107003 | JGI IMG/M metagenome (GOLD analysis project Ga0153915, IMG submission 107003) | Freshwater wetland microbial communities from Ohio, USA - Open water 3 Core 3 Depth 3 metaG | ecosystem: Environmental > Aquatic > Freshwater > Wetlands | place: USA: Ohio, Lake Erie...
AGAAAATACAGATGCATCATGTTTTCAAAAAAATCGCATATTGCGGCTATAAACGGCGTCAGAATTATGAAATTAAATTTAGGATTGATATTGTTGATTTTGAATGCTATGGCTATCAGCAGGCTTAAGAATATGCTGTACCAGATGGGATGGAAATTATCGAAGTAGAAATGCCTGTAATAAAGGTTGACCTGTCCGGACGCGATCCAGCTTGAAGCTATCTGTTTAAATGTATCGCTCGAAAAGGTGGTCTGAAGGGTCAGGGCATCGTTAATTCCCAGCGGGTGCATGATTGAACCGATTATAAACTGCGAAGTAAAATATATGATACCAAACGCCGCGATAAGGATATTTGAATCGGATTTTTGACTGATGAAATTTTCGGCTTTTGAAATAATTCCCATAACAATTCCTTTTAACAATTATTTTTATACGGTTGGTGATAATTAATGCGATGTTTCGCAATCGTTGTATACCTGCAACATTTTATTATACTCTTGAATCATTGATGCCTCTACTGCGGCTTTTGCTTTCCCCTCTTCCAAAAGTCCGCTGAACCAATTGTTTTTTTCATTAAACGTCTTGATTCTCACATTAAATTTCTCGATCTTTTGATTATCTCCATCAAGGTTTCTTCTATCTGTTTCAATAGACGATCTTTCTGCATCAAGTTCATTTTTCAGACGGTCAAGCTGACTCTTCAGGGAATCTATCTCCGCCTTCTTTTGATTGATCTCATCTAAAAGATTTTTTGAGGGCGCAACACATATTTTCTGCGAGACAGGCAGTGATTGAAGACCGAATATCTGCACGGTTATGTACGTATCCGTGCCCTTCATATTTCCCTTGAGCACCGCGGCGCCTATTTCCTCCACCTCTGTGGAAAGAATGTTGCTTCTGTGACCGGGACTCTGCATCCAGCCGTCAACTATCTTCTGGTTTGTATAAAAATCACCGCTTCCGATATTTTCCGCAATTATTTTGTAATGGTAGCCGACACTCTGAGCTATGTCCGATGCCTGCTGGCCTGTCGGAGAGACATGGGCAAAATACTGTTTGTCCAGCATATCCTGCGCTCTCGACGCTGCTATTGAATCAAGAAGCTGGTTTTCTTTCAAAGGAGGAAGTCCGTTTTGAGCACGGGCATTATTGGTCAGGGTTATAATAGCGTCTGTGCTAAGAATTTCACGCGAAGCAGAGTATGCGACAGAATTTACGGCAGGTTCGGCTTTCGGCGAAATTGGTTGGTTTTCAGTCTTTGATGATTCGGAAGGCAACTGCGTCTTTATAAAAATGACAACAAGAATAATAAGGGCGACAAGAAAGATGCTCAGCCCGTAATTTTTCCAGAAATTTTCTTTTTCGCCTTTCGCCATTTATCGGATATTTATTGGAGTAATATTTTTAATGATTCGTTCGCTTAACCAAAAGCAAGCTGTGTGGCCAGTGCTCACTATTCGAATTCAATATCTGTTGACTCGGAAATTGTCTGCGCAAATTCAACTTCGCGCGGAACCTTATAACTGGAAAGATATGTTTTGCAATAGCGTATTATTTCTTTTTCGTCGGCACTTTGTCCTTTTTTAAGAACAATATGCGCTTTCACTATTTCACCGCGCATCAAGTCTTCTTTGCCTGATACACGCGATTTCTCTACAGCAGGATGCATATTCAGCACCGTTTCCAGTTCGCGCGGATAAACATTAAACCCGCTGGTGATGATCATTCTTTTTTTGAGCCCGGTCAGGCAGATGTAACCTTTTTCATCCATCCTTCCCAAGTCTCCGGTGTATAGCCAGCCGTCTTTTAAAACCGCGGCTGTGGCCGCTTCGTTTTTATAATATCCCTTCATGACATTATCGCCCTTCACTATCAGTTCTCCGATTTCATTGCGGGGAACTTCATGGCCCTTGTCATCAACAATTTTTATTTCGATTCCGGTCAGGGGAGTGCCAATTGAACCGGGTCTGGAGACACGTTCGATCCTGTTGAAAGAACAGGCCGGTGACGCTTCCGTCAAGCCATAGCCTTCCAGGATGCGCGCGCCGAACTTTTTCTCGAAAACAGGCAGAAAATCGGAAGGCATTGACGAGCCGCCGGTAACGCAAAGCTTTAAAGAACTCAAATCATATTTTGCCGCTTTTTCATAAAATATCATTCCTATGTAAAGACGCGGCACGGCGGCTATATAAGAAATTTTTTCTCTTTCGATAGTGGCAAAAAGACTATCCATTGTCAGCCGGTCCATCATAACCGTTGAACAGCCCGCCTGAACGACGTTAAGCATGTTCACTGTTCCTCCGAAAGAATGAAACAGAGGAATCAGACAAAGGCCGACATCGTCCCGGGTTCTTCGAAAAATGGGCTGGATCATATCGAGTTCGGCGCACAGATTGTGATGGGAAAGCACCGCGCCCATCGATTTGCCGGTCAGTCCGGCTGTATATATTATTGTTGCCGGATCTTCCGGATCGATTTTCACATCAGAGGAATCTTCACAGCCGGTTCCGGCAAGCAATTCTCCATTCTCATTTAAAGAATCTATTGCAATGACCTTATTACAGGTCAAAAGTTTATATTTGATTTCATCGAATTTTTTTACCTGAGCCGCCTGAGTGATTAATACTTTCGAGTCCGAATTATTCAACAGATAAGTCAGTTCAAATGGAGTGGAGGACGTATTAAGCGGAACAACAGCCGCGCCGGTTTTAAGTATGCCGAAATAGCTGTAAACAAACTCCGGGATGTTAGGGAGCATAAGAGCTACATTATCACCTTTGCCGATGCCCGCTTCTTTTAGGAGCCCGGCAACAGCTTTTACCGCCTTATTCAACTCCCCGTAGGTAATATGTTGTTTATCGCTTATCAGGACTGTGCGCTCAGAATGTTTTTGAACGGCATCTTCCAGCATCTGTATCAGATTATTATTAATGGCCTAATAACCTCCGGTAATATTGTTCGTGATTAGTTATATTATATACATGTAATTATGACTCAACACAAATTATTTTTTTAGCAAATTAAAATTAAATAATCATTTTTCTTCGTTAATTATTTCCAGAAACACTTCTACAATTGATGAATCAAAAAGCGTTCCGCAGTTCTTTTTCATAAAATCTACGGCGTCTGTTCTGGAAAATCCTTTTCTGTAAGGCCTGTCGGCGGTTATCGCATCCCAGACATCGGCAACCGTGATGATGCGGCCGGAAAGCGGTATGGCATCGCCCCTCAGGCCATCCGGATAACCGCTGCCGTCCCAGTGTTCATGATGATAAAGGATTCCCGGCAATATTCTATCGTATGACGGAATATCCGCGATTATACCGGCGCCCTTCCGCGGATGTTCTTTTATTACGGCGTATTCTTCGTCTGTCAGTTTCCCGGGCTTGTCGAGAATGACTTCAGAAACGCCAATCTTGCCTATATCATGAAGAATTGCCGAGAAAGTCACTTTGCGCACCTCGCCTTCCTCCATGTTAAGACGAAACGCTATTTTTTCCGAATAGGCGGCAACTCTTTCGCTATGGCCCGCCGTCCATTTTGATTTCGCGTCGATTGACCTTGTCAGGGCGAGAAGTATTCCCAGAAGAAGCTGTTCCTTTTCTTCAAAATACCGGATGCTTTGCACGGCAATGCCGACCTGGTCGGCGAGCATGACGACGGATCCCGTCTCTTCTTCCGAAAAAGGATGCGCTTCATCGCGGGCAAGTATCATGGAACCGAGATATTTGTCCGACATGTAAACAGGCACATTTAAGCCGACGCCTATTTTCCCGCCGGACAGTTTCTCGAAAAGTTCTCCGTACGACTTCTCTTCAAGGCGCGGCACAAACTGAAATACCTGCCGTATTCTTTTCAGAGCTTCAGCGCTTATATTTCCGGCGGGAATAAAAGGTTTTTCGGCAAGTATTCCCTGCGATTTGCCCCGGTAGCGGGAGAGAAGATCGAATCCCTTTTTCTCTTCGTTATAAAGGAACATGGAGATAGAGCCGATATTATAAAGCGATGAAACAAGAGATATGACATGGTCCAGAAGATCCGCCCTCGAAATTGAAGAGAGCACCGCCTTATCTATTTTATTCATCGTTTCCATAGTCTTCATGCGCCGTTCAATTTCCTTCACATGCGAATCGATCTTTCCGGTCATGATATTCAATGAACCGGCAAGGACGCCTATCTCATCATTCCTGTCCGTTTTAAATTCACTCTCAAAGTTTCCGTCGGCCCGCGCATGGGCAACTTCCGAAAGTTTCCTGATCGGTTTCACAATGTGTCCGGCAAAAATCTTCCCAAGCAAGATAGAAATCAGCATCATTAACGAACTGAAGAGAATAAACTGCTGAATATGCGACAGCGTGTAGTTTATAATACCCTCGCGGTTCATTTCCAGCGACACGACGTATTTATTTTTAGCTTCAGGCAGAGGAAGTCGAAGCATGACGGAAGCCCGGTCGCTTTTCCCCCAGAATATACGCGATGATTGATAAAACGTGCTTTGTACCGCGGTATCCAGTTCCTGTACCTGGGAAGATTCTACAGGTTTATCCCTGAAAGTATCATTATCAATATACATTTCCTTCCATATTTTATTATCGCTGTCATAATAGAAGAATACGGGTTCCACCTTGCCGAAGCCGGGGAACGAAGGTTTGATAATCATCCTGTACATTCTGAGCACATCTTCATTTTTCTTGTTGACCAGATCGGCCAGAAAATCCTCTCCCTTCGATCCGGTTGCCTTCTTTATAATCGGCACAATTGTCTGATATGCGGCCTCGACATTATTCCTGGCTGTTTCGATGGTATAGAGAACATAGGATATATATCCTATAAGAATTCCGAAAATCATGAAGTAGATGGTCAGGCGGGTTCCGAGCGATATGCCGAGAATAAACTTTTTAAATTTTTCCATTCTCATTAAAAAACAATCTTTCATCATTACTATGAGACAAAACTGCCCCGTTCAATAAACCGTACACTATCATAAACATCCTCAAATGAGAATGTTTATGATACCGTGGTGTTTTAACGAACCTGTCTTATCGTACGATTCCGTTATTTTTGAATTCGGTAGCGAGCGCAAACACCTTCGCTTGCTGCGGGGTAAGCGAGCGAATACAGAATTATAATTTACCTTAAATATTGAATATTCTCCGCAGTTTGCCGCGGAGAATATTCAATATTTTTTCCCGATGAAATATTAAGGCTCTTTCTCAATATTTCCAATGTGATGAAATTTTTGATTTAACAGTTTTATATTTCGGTTTTTACGGGTTGTCCGTATTTGTTTTTTGAGATTTGCGTCTTTTCCAAAGCCAGCCTGCTATTGGAAATATGATCACGACACACAACCACTGCCAGTTTTTCGCTATAAACCCTTTTGAAACCTGCTTTGCAGTCACTTCAACTTCTATAGTCTTATCAAAAGTACGAATTGTCTTAGGTGTTTTTTTGCCATCAATAACAAAAATTGCGGTTAATGTTAAATACAAATTCTGACGGCCTTTGGACTTGGGTTTAATTTCCCAATTCCATTCAGCCGTATCATTTGTTCCGATGGCCTGTTCCTCTTCTGTAATGGGGTTGATATCAAAACTAGAACCGGTAAGCTTTGCCTCCATGCGGTTTGCCACCTTTACCCTGTTGCCTTCTAGCTGACCTGGTAAAGTAATTTCATTCTTTAGTTCTTCAATAGATTTTTTCATGCTTAGAAGAAGTTGAATCTTAGCTTTTTCGCTGATATTGATCTTTTCAGGCGCATTAAACGCAATGTTTGCGGATTTCATTGAAGCGACAATGATATCAACCAATTCATAAGGGTCCGACTTTGGTGTTGACTCAGGTTGAACTGAGGCTGATTTAAGGGCATATTGCGTTGGAGGCAGATTGGACTGACTGTTTGCGGATTTCATTGAAGCGCCTGATGAACCAGACGATGCTGAAAGATTTGGAAGGAATACTTTCTTAGTAGTTACCGATACCTGTGGTGCGACCATTGACTTTTTATCAACGGAATATTGCTTTTGGGAAAGTGACGTTTTATTATTCGTTAACGGCGCCAGCGGTGCGTCTACCGGCTTTTTTTCAGGAGTATATTGCGTTTGGGGTTGATTGGACTGACTGTTTGAGGAATTAATTGAATTAGTCGAATTAACGGGCAATGCCGATTTGTTCACTTTAGACGGTGACTTTGCAGTTTTCGATGGCGTCGGTTCTGTTGCCTCTTTTTTACTTTGGCAGGAGGTCAGTAAAAAAGAAAATACGCATATCAGGAGCACACTTACAATAATATTTTGTGAACGTTTTAATGTTTTCATTTAATACCTCATAATTGAGTATTTAAGTATTATCATTCATATCCGGTTTTGAAGACGCCAGCATTTGAGTGTTAAAGCGGAAAGAGCCTTTTCCTTTTCTCCTGCAAGCTGCGTATTCTTTTCCTGAATCGCTTTAATAAACTCCATGGATTTGTTTCCCAACTCCTCAGACAGCTTCCTGTCTGCAAGGTTCGTATTAAGATAACCGGCTTCCATCAGCAGTTTTACACGATATACACCTTCGTAAGTCGGTTCCTTGGAAGCGGCCATTCCTATATCTTTTTTATAGCTTCCGGCTACCGGAACAAGTGATGCGGCGGCACTGGTGACATAGACGCCGAATACGCCAATCCGGCCCAGTTCATATACCTGCGGCAGAGAAATCCCTCCGGCCCAGAGGACCTTTATGTTAAGTTGTTGGGCCAGTTTATCTATTTCCTGAATATTCTTCGGAGTTAAAAGACCTTTCTTGTCGCCTGCCATGCGCAGAAGCGGCTGACTCTTTGCCTTTTCAATTGTGTCGATTAACACAACCCGAACCCGGTGTTTTGCAACCATTTTCAGCCATGTTGTCAGCCCCCGGATCAAATCCCCATGTGTGTCTACACGCGTCGCGCTCACCAGACCCTGGTCAACGAAAAAGACAGGAGCTGCTGTCCAGTCTCTGTACCATGATTGAATTTTCCCGATTACGTCGTCACACTCTTCGAGTGTAAGCGGGAAGAGACCGTATTTTCCCAGTTCAAACCCCATTTGTCTGGCCGTGTGCAACGCGCTCCATACATGATTGGCAACCGTGTCAGTGTCAACAATATTTACCGGGTTAATATTAATTTTATTTTGATTGGCATGGCGAAGTACCGGGCCAAGCATGCCCGGGGCAAGATAGTCGAGAAGACCGGGCTGAGATAAATTTTCATCGGCCTGTTTGCGGACAACACCGCTTATTGCCACGTCTTTGATACCGGCTTCATGGGCAATATCGATTGCGTTAATTGCAGAATCTCTCCCTTTCTTATACCAACCTATACGAACCTGATATCCCAAACGATGCACTGCCTTATCAGACACTTCCGGATTCATGGAAAAGCTCTTTAAACTTTTCAAAATCGAAATGCAGTTCCCGGCTGATCGCCGGTGTTTATTTTCAATCTCAATATAAACTATAAGCGGGCGCGGCTTCCCTCCAGGCGGATGAAGAAACGGTTTGAAAGTGTCACTGATTTCCTTCCGGGCTTTTTGAAGCGCTTTCTCAATGTTTCCTTCCGTGACGGTCACCACCGGATAACGCTTGTAGAAACGCAGATTGACTCTCGTGCCTATATTGGTCGAATTCAGGATTTTACCAGCACATTCCATGCGGATATTAACATATTCGTGCGGACCCACGGCAACTTCGCCGACACCGCCGAGGCGCTCCGCGTCGAGTGCAACTCCCAGCGCCATAGGGTCACATTTTTTCAGCGATACGGCTTTAGGCGAATGCAGTGCCGCCCCAATGATAGCTGAGGCGGCGCTGCCTTCATCGCTCACGCCAAGGTAGGGTCCGTATTTTTTGTGATTATAATCTTTCAGGGATTTTGTGTTTACATCTCCTTCACCGCCCAGGTGCAGCATTCCTCTTTTAGCCAGATTGAACATACGCTTTCCTTCGGCAGTATTAATGATGTCCCTGTTCATTGAAACTGCATCATGGTAAAGACGGATAACTTCCCTGTAGTTGTCACAAAGCGCACGTTCCTGTATCTGCGACAGGGTTTTACTTGCCGTAAGTTTTCGGATTACCCGCTCCAGGGAACCAAGACGCCTGCCCTGCCCTGCGGTAAGAGTTTTCATTTCGACTCCCTCCCTTTGCTTTTGTCGGAATGTATGTCGCTTACATCGGCCCCGCCGCTCTTATTTTTTCGCAGATCCCACAGAAGCCAGTCATCGTTAGGGATATATTTTTTATATTTGTTGTCCCACTTCTTCGGAAGTTCTCTGCTGACGCTTTCTAAAAACGGCAGGAGCGGCCTCTGGATTTTCTGTTTATCCTCGCTTTCGTCCAGAGGAATCGTTTCTTTCCAGCCGAATTCTTTCCTGTATTGAGCAAACCCGAATCCGTCAAAGAAATTTTCGCCGCCTACCAGCGGCATATACCACAGGCTCGGAATACCGTTCCCGTTTTCCTTGATGGGCACCTCGTTCTTAAGCTGTCCAAGCAGTTCCAGTCCATCTTCATCTTCTTCATTTTTAAGATGGTCTTCCAGAGCTTCCAACGTAGGAAATTTCACACGGGGACTTACAAAAAGCACGGGTTTTCGCTGCTGCCGGCAGAGAATGATTTCGTGAGGAGTTCCAACACTGTAAATATTTGTGGGGCAATAGCAGACGACAAAGTCGCTTGTATCCACCATGCGCAGATCCATATGCATAGACTGCCAGAATGCGCCCGAGCACTTTGCGCGATTTTCGGCGCCTGATTTGGAATCCTCGAATGTCCATCCGGCTTTTTCTTTTGATGAATCTACTTTTTCCACTCCGTATTCATAATAACCCCTTACCCCGGGCTTATTCCACGGATCAAATACCGTCACTCCCATTTGGCGGAGGAATTCCCCTATACGATTTCGCCATCCATATTTTTTTTCATCCGCCCGTGAGGCAACGAAATCCATCGGACCGGAAAGATAAACACGCGCCCCATTCAACAAATTTCCCCGCCTTTTAGAATCAGACATTTCCCCCCTCCTTTTTCCCTTTTCTGTTTATCAGCACCTCTTATATAATCACTATTTTTCGCTTAAAGTCCGGCCTTTTTAAGATCTTCTTTCACCGCTGCGGCTGTGCTCCATGCAGAGATTCTCCTTGCAAACATGTAATAGCGGGGTAGATTTGACCATGATAGTTTCTTTACAGCGGCCAGAGAATCAGCAGGACGCGCCTCAAGCAAAAGCCGCTCTTCAGCCTTGGGAATTTCAACCGGCTTGATATCCCACAGGGCCGATTCTTTGGAGATAAAACCGGCACGAATAAAAGCGCAAAGCTGCACTGGATGGCCATAGTCACGCCTGCCCCTTGTAACGGTTGCCGGAAAAAGATCTCCCAGTGCGGAAACAAGCGAGACATATGCCTTAAGGACTGACCGGGCAATAGCAACCGAAGGACTAATATCACGGAGGGGACACCAATGCTCCCAGACTTTGCCGCCGTCGTCAGAGCTGTCGATACGATTATCGAAATCCTGACGCATCCATTTGTTGAATCGGCTCGGAGTATCTTCTACATTACGCGCCGATATGTGGCCGAGTGAATTGCCTTCTATGAAGCCAAGCAATTTGGAACCTTGCATCATCACCTTTGCTTCAGGCGAATCCAGACGACAGGTGACTGCCTTCCCGGTTTTTTCCGCAGTCACGCTTGCATAATAAAGGTCTTCTTTGGGATCATGTGAGATTTCCAGCCATAAAAGCCTGCCGTCAGCAGCCTGTCTTACTCCGCCCGCTCCCGCAACATGACAGGAGACATGCCACGCGCCGTAGTCGAAATCACCCGGATCGCCGGGACCCAAATCTTCTTCTTTGATGATTTTGCGATCAAGCCAAAGCTGTCTAAGTTTTTCCACATTATCAGCGGAGTCGACAAGATTTCCTTCCGCCGTTACTTCGAAATTGAAGGTTCCTCGTTTCATTATAGTCTCCTTTGCTCTACAGAAACATATTATTCACAGCATAATGTTAAAATTTAATAGTATATTTGACTTCAACTTTTACATTGTTTTTGACAGATTTTTCCATGTTCCCGCCCTTTATGCCACCCCTGACAACCTTATTCATTCCACTGACATTAATATTGAAATCGGTTTAAATACCTCCATAATTATTGTTAACACTTACAGAAACGTAAATAATTCAAACTAAGCCTTATGATTTCTGTTCTTCCGTGGATTATCAATCATTACGGCCAGGTCATGATGTTCTTAATATCTTCAAGATTAACCGAATCCAGAAATCCTTCTTTTGTTTCATAGAGTTCTTTTAATTCGTCTTCGGAAACAGCATCTGTGCTTTTAATTGTCTTTGCCCCGTTGCCGTTATCCCATGCCGCCTCCCACAATCTGGCAACCAGTGTTACGGCCTCTGCCATGGCCTGCTGATAACCTTTGCCGTATTTTTCCCACATTGCATCGCAGCGTTCGCGCTTCTTCATGTCAACCATTTCTTCATAATCCTTCACAACGGCAATCGGGTTGATGTGTTTTCTGACAGTGTTGCGCATAAGAGCAACGGTAGCCTCGGCCGCATCCTTTGTTGTTTTTATTTTGCCTGTCGCAACAGGCACACGGGAATCCGGTTTCAAAAGACCGGGCAACGTCTTTTCTATTTCTTTTGTATAATATTCAACCATCTGATTATCGAACTCGGCATGAACATCATACGCTATAGAAACTTCTTTTTCTTTTTCACCGCTGCCGATCGTCTTCATCTGTCCGTTCGGATCGCCGTGATGCATATAGCTTATGTGAAGCGGCATGCATGCATCAAAAACATAATGTGTAATTACTCCTGCCGCGCCTATGAATCCGGCCACATTCCCGTCCTTAACATACGTCACCATTGCATCGTAAATCTGCGCGACTCTGAACGGCAGGGCGCCCTTTTCCTTTGCCCCCAGATCTTTATAATATTTTACCCATACATCGGGATCAATGTTTTCCGGTTCATCGCATAAATCAAGAAGCGTACGATTTTTGTCCCTGGGATTCGGCTGATCCATATCCGCAAAATGGTTGGACCCTTCCCTGCCTCTCTGATAGGCTCCGCCGCGTTTTTTCCAGACCAGATCGGGAACATCGGATAGAGGAACAAAGGGAGCGTTGCTTAAACCTTTGACATCTTTTGGCACGGTCTCACCAAGCGGCATACTAAAAAGACCTGTATTGCTCTCCATCAGCTTACCGAGTTTCTTATCCTTGACCATACCGGCGCAAAGACTCGGCAGAACAACATGAGCATAAGCGCCGAAATAAGTATCATACCCCAGGTTCCAGTCACTGACCAACTCAACGTCCAGTTGCTTGCAGATAGTCCCCAGATTGGTGGCCAAACCGTAAGGCTGTTCCATGCCGCCGCTTTCATCTTTTTGACCGCCCCAGAGCACACAGATAGCCTTCATATGTTCGCTGCTGTCGGAGTTATCAATCACCAGCAGCGTACCCGAATCGCCATGCCTCGGTGAAAAGGGATTTGCTTTTTTGTCCTTTTCCAGATTGCGGGGTCCTATAAGATAATCCGCAACATAATCATATCCGCCGACAGAAGCGTACCTGTAAAATAAACCGATGATCTCGCCTTTCATTACACCGGAGGAACATCCATAGCCAGACACCGGACATCCGACGAGCTTAAGCGATAATGTGTCATGATTTATGTCGGCAATTCCTTTAACTTCACCGATGCCGAATATCTGCGAAGTTACTCCGTTGAGATTGTTCAGTTCAACCAGACCGATATCCAGGGTGACGTAAGAATGCCTTCCCGGAAAGTTGTCATACACTTCGGAAAAAGACATTCTTTTAAGCTGTTTCTGTGATGAAATTCCTATCTCACTCTCGTTACTGTTTTTAAATGTAAACAGGCTCTCACCGGACTTTCCGGTAACATGGGCGTTTGTCAAACCGTATGTAATCCTGCCGTCGCTTACCAGACATCCCAATGTTGCCCAACGTTCTTCTCCCTGTACTTTTGTCATTAACGGATAGCCCCCGCCAATCACGCTGCCCGGATATTTCATGGCGGCTATTGTATCGGAACCTTTTTGCTGCCACGCGGCCAATATTACACACACGGGAATTTCCTTTCCATCCGGCAGATAGAGCCGTTTGGGAAGGTAATCGTCTATTCCAGAACCTCCTTTTTTGTTAAAATCAACTTCTTCGATCCAGTTTTTCACAAATACCAATATGCAGGGCCAGGAATAATTTCGTATTTCGGTGTTGGCAAGTGTCTTGGGAGTTTTTGGCGGCACACCTTCTTTATGGACGCGGAACCTGCTGATTGCCGTGCCTACAACATTGCTTTTTCGCGTCAGAAAAACATGATAAGCGTCGCGTGCTTCCAGCAGGTCTTTTATTGAAAGAGACTGATACATCTTTCCCCTTTCAAGATAACTTTCTGATCTTAACGGCACGCTTTTCTTTATTATTTTTTTTCCGGAATTAGATTTTGCTGAAGTGGACATAGCTACCCCCTTGCTTTATTTGTAATTGTTTTAATAAATAAATCAGGAAATGCTTCTTGCCTTAATTATGCTGCACATTTTTATTGCCGTTTTACGGCCCCCCAACCGAAAACAATACGTTAAGTGTGGCGATCGATCTTATTTAAATCTTCTCCCACAAACAGCAATAATTATGAAACTGAAGGTGCTACTTTAAGAAAAATGATGAGTATTTGAATTGTATATATAAATATTAAAAAATAATCAATCCCTCAAAAGAGGGATATTGATAATTTTTTGTATTATGTCCTGATATGCAAAACTGGAAAGAAGTCACAATGTATTATTGAATCAATTCTTCCCGCAGAGCTCTTTGTTCCGCGATTATGGGCCGGAATCGGACTGCGTACCACATGAGGGCCGCAAAGAATCCGGGACAGACATGAAGAAGATTTCCGGCCGCGCCCTTCATTCCCCTCCCCTGATTATTTCAAATTAGTCTTCAGAAAATCGCCCATAATCACGACAAGTTTTTCAAACGGCTCTCCTACATACGGATCGAAATGATTCATCGGCATGCATATATATCTGGCGTTCTTCATCCTGTCCGCCATTTTCTTCGGTCCTGTCGGCGGGAACAGCGAATCCTTTTCTGCTCCGATTACCAGTGTCGGGCAGGCAACCTTTTTGGCATAACTGATCGGCCTGTAAAAACCCATTGTAAGCACTATATTTGCGGGGCAGAAATTATCCTTTTCAAAATCATTTTCGCGTCCGTCCAACAGCTTCATCAGTCCCGACATGGTATCCGGCTGGCACATCATGGCAAATGCCTCGCCCGGCCTTCCCGCTATACGCACATTGTGACGGCTCCCAAAGAGAGAAGCGAACACATCGCCCATGCCGTGATACATGCCTTTAAGCGCGAACAACGGACTTGTTTTGATGTAGTACCAATTTGTGGACATGCCGTCCGTAAACGGAACCTGCGATACGACAGCCCGTATTTCGGGATGCCTTGCCGCTTCAACAATAACGTGGCCGCCGCTGAATGACGTACCCCACAGGGCCATCCGTTTGGCGTCAATAACGTCCAGCGTCTTTACATAGGCAATAGCCGTTTCCCAGTCCTGCAAGTGACGCCTGGGATTTACATAGTTGCGGGGTTTGCCTTCACTGTCGTTGAATCCGCGATAGTCGAAAATAAAAACCGCCATGCCCATTTTGGCAAAATGTTCGGCATAGGCCGGCAGGCGCATCCATCTTTGACCGCCGAATCCATGAGCCATAACCACTACAGGCGGCCTGGAAACGCCTGCGGGCAGATAAAGCCACGCATTTAATTTATCTCCATGGCTTACAAAAGTTTTGTCAATTCTTGTAAACAGCGAAGATTTCTCCGGCGTCGCGTTTATTACTGAAGGTAAAGGCCCGGCAATGGCCGATGTTGAAGTAATAACGATTAATAAAAAGATAAAATAAAATTTTTTAAGCATTTTAGACCATCCTGTTATTTATTTTATTGTGTCATGTTTATAAATAAATATGAAATATTATTCATATTGTCAAGCAAAACATGAAACTTATTTCATTTTTTGCTTGATTTATCTTTTTATTTATATAAAATAGATACATGAAAACTATTTCTGAACAAAAACATCAAGCCAGAACCCCCGTACAGAAACGGGGCATGGAAACTAAAAAGAAGATTATTGAAGCCGCAGAGGCCCTTTTTGCGGAAAAAGGCTACCATAAAACAAACGCTCTGGAAATCGCGGCACGAGCCGGAGTGGCTACCGGAAGCTTTTACAGCTATTTTAATAATAAAAAGGAAGTCCTTATTGAAATAATCAGAAATTTCTATGCCGCTGCCACGGAAAAAGTCATCAATTCATATAATCTGGAAGAACGGGATAACATAACCGATAACTATCGCGAAGGTAAAAAGCTTATTCATCATATGATAAAGGCGCTCTATGAAGCCCATACGATCAACCCCTCCCTGCACAGGGAATTCATCGCAATGGTATTACTTGATAAAGAGATCGAAGCCATCAGCCGCGAAGAAGATAAGAAAGTAATTGCCGCAATAACGTCAATTTTTAACGCGTTCAGTGAGCATTCCCGCGTGAAAGACACCGAGGCCGCGGCGATTCTTCTGCACAGGGTCAGCGAGGAAATCATTCACTACATCAGGATAATGGGAAGTGACATGGAAGACAACAGACTGCTGGCGGAACTGGAAGACATGATTTGCAGATATATCCTAGTGGAAGGTTGATACCCGTATGCAGGATGAAAATGGTAGACATAAATACCCATTTGAGGAATGTCTTAATTATAAAATTATTCCTTGAATTAATCCTAAAAAAAGAGTTAGTTAAACTCCGTCCCACATTATGCGGAGAGTGTCGATAACACTTTTGTTTCCGCATGTTCCACTAAAACAAGTTTGTAATTTTAATTGTTAGCTAAAAAATATATTTCAAAGCCTGTCCGAATCTTAACTAAGGATTTTATTGACAATGAGAGAAATAATTAATTGGCTACATCTTACGGATATTCATTTTGGGCTTGACGCTAATTCCTGGCTCTGGCCAAAAAGCAAACATGAACTTTTCAAAGATATAAAAAGTCTTGGAGAGAAAAATGGTGGTTACGATTTAGTATTCTTCACAGGCGATTTTTCTCAGAAAGCAAAAAAGGAAGAATATGAAAAACTTAATAAAGATTTAGAAGAACTTTGGAATATATTTACAAAAATTGGAAGAACACCATTACTTTGTGCGGTACCCGGTAACCATGATCTAGAACGTCCAGATAAAGGAACTTCCGTTGTAAAAGCACTTACACAACTTTGGTGGTCTGATTCTGATATTCAGCGACAATTTTGGCAAAATGATACCAGTGAATATCGTATTGCAATAAAGAATTATTTCGCTAATTATGTAGAATGGTTTTCTAAATTAGCCATTCCGAAAATCAAAATGAATAATGGAATTCTTCCGGGTGATTTCAGTGGAACTTTTCAAAAGGATAAAGTCAAACTCGGCATTATAGGATTAAACACTTCCTTTCTTCAAATAATTGATGGCGACTTTAAAGGCAAATTAGATGTTCACGTTGCACAGATCAATTCTGTTTGTGGCGGTAATCCATATCAATGGTTTAATGAACAAACAGCGAGCTTATTACTTACACACCATCCACCGAGTTTCCTAGCGCCAGAGAGTCTTGAAAATTTCAGGCAGGAAATTTATCCGCCAGGAAACTTTATTGTTCATCTATGTGGCCATATGCATAAACCTGAAGCTTCTGAGACACGTGAAGCAGGTGCACAACCACGTAGACTAAGACAAGCACCATCATTATTCGGTTTAGAATATTGGGGTGACAATAAACCTGTTCAAAGAATTCACGGATACAATGCTGGACAATTTATATTTGAAGATGACCATGGAATTGAAAAGTTATGGCCTCGAATCTCGCAAACATCTCTTTCTGGCGGATGGAAAATCTGTCCAGATCATAAATATGATCTTAATCAAGATAATAACATGGTTACAAATTTTAACTTTGACATTAATGAAAATGACAAAATAGATACAAGCGATAACGAAGCTTCAACTTTAGTTAAAAATATATCAACAGGACAATCTACTGTACAAAATCATGATTTAAATTTACTTGGTGAATCACCTAATGAAAATACAGCAAGAGAAAGGCTATCGCATTGTCCAAGATTTAGTTTAAACATCTATGGACAACAGCATCGTAATATCAGATTACAGGAACAGGCTGAATTTGAGAATGAACTTAGAAAGTTGCGATATGTATGGGTGACTGCTGATTGGGGAACAGGTACTGAAGAATTTCTGGCTTCTTCAATTGATCGCTTTCGTACAAATGATTTAAAGCCGGACGCATTTCATTTACGCTGTGATGAAGCATTTGACATTGATCGTTTGGAGTCCATGTTTCCACAACAATTTGGCATGGCATTACCGGTATTTTGTACATTCGTTACCAAACTGAAATGCTCATTTTTAGTTTTTGATGATATTCAACCGGAAATTTGCATAGGAGAACAGATTGAAAGACTTTTAAAGATGGCGAAGGCTATTATTGATTATTGTCCTGACCTATATTTAATATTCGTCTCAAGAACGAAGCCTGAATTGCAACAATTATCAATTGTAGAACTACGTCCTCTGGATATACCTGACGTAGGCACGTATTTGAAACACCACCCAGAAGCAACCTCTGATTTACAAACGCCAGAAATAATTGAAAAACTTTATGAGCATTCTGATGGTCTGCCTATGCATTTAGATAGGATTATAAATGCATTGAAAGTTTCGTCTCTCCCATCTGTGTTAGATACTGACATGGAAATACTATCAGGCAATACAATAATATCAGAAAAAAAATCTAAAGCACTTATTCATGCCGTTTCCATTATTGCTAATGCAAGTGATAGTCCAAGCAAACGGAGTTTTCGCCTACTTAAGGTTCTTTCAGTTTTACAATATGGAGAGACCTTAGAAACTTTACGTCATTTTCTTCAAACAGAACCATTTTTTGACACACATGCACTTCAATTGCTGAAATTAACACTACTTGATGCGATACCGCTTCAGCAGACTACTCCTCATGTTGTAATAGGACAAAGTGGAATCAATGGGCAAAGTGCACCTAAGATACTTAAAGTGCCTCGCCAAGTTAGAGATTACATACAAAGTATTTTAACAGAAGATGAAAGAGAGGAGATTGTATTTGCTGGACTTGAAAAATATTTTGGTCGGCATTGGCGAGATGGTAAAATTAAATTACGTGGTATTCCAATTGAATTTCGGGATTATTTGAATAGTGGAGTTGGTAATGAATTTTACTTAATTTATCACTTAATTAATCAAGCTATAAAAAACCGTGATGACTTTATGGTAAAAATTGGTGCGATTTTAGGAATTGCTTATGCTAACCACTTAAAGGATGCTGACCGTTATCGTGATTTAGTAACGACAACTGGTTATCTTATAAAAATCATCGACTGTGCAGAATTTCCAAATGAATATTCCAGTCTTGCATTTTTATATGGTGAAGGTCTTCGAATGACTGATAATAACGAAGATAGCGTAAAATATCTTAAAACTTCACTGGAAGTTAGCGGTGCCAAAATAAGCAAGAAAGAAAAAGCAACGATTTGGCTTAGCATTGCTTTGCTTAAAGAAGATGATAATAAAAATGATGAAGCCGTGGCAGCAGCAGAAGAAGCAATGAAATATGCAGAGGAAGACTCAAGTACCTCTCTGCAAGCATTGACAATCATTACTGGGGCAATTACTAATGATTCAGAAAAAAAGAAAAAATTATATAAAATAGAAGAAACGGCTAGAAAAAAGAAATTTCTCACAACTGCAAACAATATATCTATAAGTCTTTCTGAAGAAGAAAAAGACTCTAGTAAAAAAATTAGTTTATTAGACGAAGTTATAAAATCTGATGAACAAGGATACAACAGGGCACGAGCACTTGTCGCAAAAGCTGGAGCCATAAAAAACAAGGATAGAAATATTAATCTTAGGCCCGATGAAATCTTTGGTTTGACATGGGCATACTCGTACCTTTATACGCAAAGATTTATGAGTATGTTTAGTAAGTGCCACGAAGCTCTTTGGAAGATATTTGAATCTAAAGGAAATATAACTCAGCTTTTAATATTGTTCAGACACTCATCATTCTTATGGCGAATTCGCGGAGAAGACAACAAGGAAGCGGAATATCTCAAACGACTTTCCAATTTAAATATTGAAGAAGTACAAAAACAAGAAAGTTCAACGATACTTCTTGAATTTCGATATTTTAACTATCGTGTTAAATTAGTTTTAAGTAAGTAAATTTTTACTTGGTACTGCTTTTAATTTTGCTGGATTACCTAATGGGGCGGCGGGAGTCGAACCCGCGTCCGAAAATCTTTTAAGTGGAAGGTTGATGCTCGTACTCATTTCACCTAAGCATAGGCATTTTAAATTACAATAAAAAAGCACCCCGGCATGATTTCTCATCCACGGAGTGCTCGTTGTTTTTTAGTTTTTAACTAAAATTACACGGGTTTGACATTTGTTGCTTCCTGGCCTTTTTTGCCGTTAGCAATGTCAAAGCT
>Ga0153915_10002012_pt1 | contig 18673 bp, 11 predicted proteins | sample Opewatmetagenome_2_FD_107003 | JGI IMG/M metagenome (GOLD analysis project Ga0153915, IMG submission 107003) | Freshwater wetland microbial communities from Ohio, USA - Open water 3 Core 3 Depth 3 metaG | ecosystem: Environmental > Aquatic > Freshwater > Wetlands | place: USA: Ohio, Lake Erie...
CGAAAAGTGTTCCTGCCAGGCGTCGAATTTCGCTCCACGTTTCCAGGCCTGGTAGATCACATCTGACATACGCCGGTCACCACGCGACAACCACGCTTCCAAAAGGGTATCCTCGGAATGCGTCCAGGTCAATTTGATATCGCGGGCACGCAGGGCATGTCCGAGGATATCTGGCTTGGCATGGATCGGCGCGACAGGATCGCAGGAGAGCCATTGAAAAGGGGTATGAGGCTTTGGGACAAAGGGACTGACGCCTGCATTAAGACGCGTCCGGCGTCCCATAATCTTCCTGCCCTCTGCCAATACAGCTTTACATAAATCGGCGATTGCCTGCACATCTTCCAGCGTTTCCGACGGATGCCCAATCATGAAATAAAGCTTGATCGTTGTCCACCCCCGGCTGTAGATGGCGCGTGCAGTTTCAAGTAACTGTGCTGTGCTAACGGGTTTATTGATGATCTCACGCATACGTTCCGTAGCGGCTTCTGGAGCTAAAGTGAAACCTCCATGCCTGGATTCTTTCAGAGCATCCATTAATTCAACTGAAAAGGTCTCAATGCGTAACGACGGCAAAGAAATTCCGAGGTGTTTTCCAGCATAGCGTTCGCTAACGACCTTTACCAGGTCCAGGATATGTGTGTAATCCGATGAGGAGAGTGAAAGCAGTCCGATTTCCTCAAACCCGGTGTTCTTAAGTGCCTGATCGATGGCCTCTACGATTTCATCGACAGATCGTTCTCGAACAGGGCGCGTGATCATACCGGCATGGCAGAACCGGCAGCCTCGTGTACAACCGCGCATGACCTCAATGGGAATCCGGTTATGGATGGTTTCAATATAAGGGACAATAAAATGGGTAGGCGGGGGTGGGAGAGCAGGAACAATGCGCTTCAATACCGGCAGCGGGGCGGCTTCATCGAGCTTCTCCAGGTGTGAAAATGTTCCATCGTTTTCATAATGGGCATCGTACAAGCGTGGTACATACACACCGGTTAGCCGAGAAAGAGCCCGTAAAAGATCGGGCCTGGAGGTTCCCTGAGAACGCCAATCCTTATGGACATTCACAATCTCCTGGATGACCTCTTCCCCCTCCCCAATCACAAAAGCATCGATAAAGGAGTGCATCGGTTCTGGGTTGAAAGCAGCATGACCGCCTGCGATCACTAAGGGATGCTCCACTGTGCGTTCTTTGCTGAAAAGCGGAATACCTGCCAGATCAAGGGCGTTGAGGAGATTGGTAAAAAGGGTTTCGTAAGGTATGGAAAACCCGATTATGTCGAAGGCTGCCAGGGGGTGTTTCGTTTCCAGAGAATAAAGAGGAACCCGCGCTTCCCGCATGGCTTCTTCCATATCAATCCATGGCATATAAGCGCGTTCCGCAAGTGTGTCGCTGCGTTGATTAAGCAGCTCATAAAGGATAGCAAGCCCCAGATTCGACATGCCGATATCATACAAATCTGGAAAAACGAAGACCACCTTCGCCAGGTCTGTTTGCCAATCTTTGACAACCTGATTGATCTCTCCACCAGTATACCTGCCTGGCTTCTGAACCTTCGGCAAGATGCTCTCTAACCGGCGTTGAATTTCTTCCGGGGGCATAAGCTGGGTATTCATACCAATAAAATCCTTTAATTTTCTAAATAAACTTCTACACAACCAATGTTGGGGCTAATTCTCAAAAATCCAAGGGTCTAGATCGCGCTCCCAATGCATTAATTCTTCAGGCTTGAACCACAAGGCGACTTCTATTTCGCCATTTTCGATCGAGTCGGAAGCATGGGTCAGATTTCGTCCCACCTCGAGAGCAAAGTCGTGTCGAACCGTCCCAGGAGCTGCTTCCCAAGGCTTGGTCGAGCCCATCGTTTGGCGAATCGCCTGGATGGCACGCGGTCCTTCCCAGACCATTGCCATCACAGGTGCTGAGGTGATGTAGCGGATCAAGCCATCATAAAACCCCTTTCCTTTATGGATGGCGTAATGCTCTTCAGCAAGTTCTTTACTTACCCATATAAATTTAGCAGCAGCCAAGATTAATCCTCTGCGCTCTAAGCGGGAGATCACCTCACCAATCAATCCGCGCTGGACCCCGTCCGGCTTGACAAGTACCAATGATTTTTCCACATAGTCCTCCAATATTCAAGATTCAGAAAGCAGGGATGCGATGGGATTTTTCAGTTACCCCTTCGCATCCCTGCTCTCATACTTTTATCCGAATTACGATAAAAGCTCCTCTGCCTTTACGTAGGCATCCAACGCTTCCTGGAGCTGGTTATTTCTTACGTATGCATCCCCGAGCGTTTGCCAGGCTAAAAGGCTGTCCGGCTGCTGTTTCAACGCCTGGGTAAGCTCAGCGATAACTTCCGACAGGTAAATTTTCTTGTGGACCAAAGCCAAGAATGGGTCAATAGCCGTGTGCAAATTATCCTGTGCAATAGCAGCTCGTCCTTGCATGAGCATCTTCTCATCCTCATCGCGCGGTTCCACAGCTTCCAATTCAAGCCCAGCTGGAACGAGGGCAGGCACAATTTCCACCAGCTCTTTTATTCCATCGATCCTATCAGGACCAATCCCAGGAACCTGGTTCAAATCATCCAGGCTTGAGAAAGGACCATGCTCATCTTTATAATTCAGGATCGCCTGAGCCAGGATAAACCCAATGCCTGGCAGCTTCTCCAATTCAGAAAGAGTGGCTTCATTGAGGTCTAGCTTCTTTACTGGCTCGATCTCCACAGGCACAGTCTCCCCTTCTATTGGAGGCATGGTTGGCTGAGTGACCTCAGAGATTAGCCAGCTGGGTACTGTCTCATCGGTTGCCTGAGCAGGCGCCAATTCTTCCTCAAAGATGGTCGGTTCAGTTATAGCAGCAGGAGCTTCTTCAGGTTCAGTAACGATAGGAGCGGGCTTGGTTTCTTCAGCTTCCGCGGCTGCTTCCAAATCCGCTTTCACCCAGGCGGGCGGTTCCTCAACCGGCTTTAATGGATGGGTGACCAGTTGTTCTTCAGGAACGCCCTTCTTGCGCGCCAGGCTTTCTAACCAGGCTAGAGCTGCCTCTTGGGGTTCTTCTTCTCCCTCAACGGCAGGTTCCACCACTGCTACTTCTGGTTCTGCTGATTCCGCCGCTGCAACCGGGGCGGTCTCTTCTAATATCGACTCCGGCTCCTGAACGGCTGGTTCTACCGGCGTTTCAGCTTCAAAACTGGTAAGCCAATCCGGGACTGCTTCTTCCGGTTGTACGGGTTCAGGAGCAGCCTCAGGTTCTGTGGCTTTCATCAGCCAATCCGGGAATTCAACTTCAGCTTTTTCTGGCTCTTTTATCTCTTCGGCAGCAGGTTGCTCTGCCTCCAAGGGGGTCTCGAGAACCCAGGGAGCTGTCTCTTCGGGAGTTGCTTCGGGCGGGGTGGTTATTGGCTCTTCAGGAACTGCTTGCTTGGCTGCCAGGCTTTCCAACCATGCCATTGCGGTCTCTTGATCCATCTCCTCGGGGGAAATGGATGGTTCTACCTGGGCAGGTGTGAGGAGTGTGGGTTCTTCTTCTGCTGGTACTTCACTTTCAATCGCTTTGAGCCAATCCGGAATTTCCTCAGCTGGAACAGCTTCCAGCGGTTCAGGTGCCTCGGTTGGTTGTTCAGGTTCTTCAACAGAAGCAATTTCCTCGATGGCTTTCATCCATTCTGGGGTTTCTGCTGCCGGTTGAGCAGCCTCAGGTTGCACTTCCCCTGCCAGCCATTCAGGTACTGCTGGTTCTACTTTCTCTGCCTCAATTTCCGTTGGAATTGCTTCTGCTGGGGCTTCAAAAGACTGAGGAGCTTCTATGGGTTGCTCTTCAGGTAAGGTAGTTAATTGATCTTCAGGAACTCCTTGTTTACGTGCCAGACTTTCCAACCATGCCAGAGATGCTTCCTCATCCATTTGCTCGGGTAAGATTTCGGGTGCAGCTTGTTCGGGAGCAACGATCGTCGGTGTTGCTTCAACCGGCACTTCACCCTCAATTGCTTTCAGCCAATCCGGGATTTCTTCTTCAGGAGTGGTTACGGCTTCTTGAACGGGTTGGGCTGGAATTTCTTGATCAGATGGGACCTCCTCAGGGATCCCTTTTTCCGCCTCAGCCTTGATCTCTTTTAGCCAGTCAGGGATTTCTTCCCCGGGTTGGGCCGGCTCGAGCGATAGGCTTTCAGGTGCAGTTTCCTCAGAAAGAGGTTGCTCTTCAGCAGAGGGTTCCATCCATTCTTCTACCTCACCCGTTTTGGGAGGTTCGGCAGCTGCAGGTGTTTCAGCGCTCAAGGTGCTTAGCCAGTCCGTTACCCCACTGGAAGATGGTTCCTCGGGACCTTGAAACTCTTTTATCCAATCAGGTATTTCTTCAGCCGGTGTTTTCTCTTCTTCGGAAGGTTTTGCGGCTTCAGCACTCAATCCACTCATCCATTCGGGAACTTCCTCTTGAGCTTCTTTCTCAGAACCCGCTTCTGCCTCAACAGGTTGAGTCCCCTCAGCTTGGGGAGTCTCTTCAGCTTTTTGCTTATCTAACCAGGATATGATGGTATCTGAAGCGCCAGGTTGAGCCTCTTGCAACCATGGGAGCACTTCCTCACCTGCGCCCGAAGGTTCAGGGGGAGGAGTTTCTTGTTCTAATGCTCCCTCGGGAGCAATTTCACGCAACCAATCGGGTACTTCTCCGGCTACAAGCTCTCCTTCGGTTTGAGGGGGTTCTTCAATATTCTCTAAGGGTGGGGGAGGTGTTTCAGGACCCGTAGATGGCGACCAACCAACTTCCTTCATCCACTCTGGGATTTGGTCTTCAGGTGCTGGGGTTGCCTCCTCAGCGGCAGGTTCTGGTTCTGCTCCCGTGGCAGGTTCAGGAGTGATGGATTCCGCCTGTCTTTCCGCGTTGAGCCAGTCAGGTAAATTTTCTTTCTCAGGCTCAATCTCTACACCCAAGGAAGAGGCCCAGGCAGGTTGGCTCGCGGCGCCTTCCGGCGCACCTGGTTTGTATTCCAACTTTTCAACGACAACTGCCTTATCGGGCACTTCCTCTGAAGATGAGGCTTTGGGTGAAGTACTTGCATAGTATGGATCAAGGGAGATAAGACGCTGCTGGTATTCTTTGGCGTTTAAAGCCTGGTTCGTGTCGGGCAATATGGCTGCGAGGATACGGTTCGCCTCGAGGCAGAAGGGTAGTTTCTTTAGAACAACATTGCATGTGTCCGCCGCTTCAGCCTGTTGTCCGTTGGCATAATATGCCTGCGCTAACAGCACCTGTAAATCAATGCGTTGAGGATCATCCGAAAGAGCAGCCCGCAGCTCACCGATAGCTTGGTTATACAGATTCCCTTTAAAATACATGCGCGATAATGCCCCACGTGTAAGACGAACCTTCGGGGGTTCAAGACCATCTCGTCTGCCATAAAGTCTGCGGAGCTCTTCCTGGATAGCTGCGTTGGAAGGTTGGGCTTCAAAGGCACGTTCCATGTGCCAAATCGCTCCGTCGAGGTTTTTCTCGTCTTCTCTGATGATACTCATTCCGATGTTCGCAACAAAATCATCAGGTGATGAGGCGAGTACTCTTTGAAAGATATCTGCTGCTTCGCTGTATTTCCGACTTTCCAAAAAGGCTTTCCCCAACAGTCGGTAGGTGCCGATATGCTTCGGCACAAATTGCAGTATGTGCATGCAGTGGGCGATCGCTTCATCTACCTGCCCATGATCGATCAAGCCCTCTATTTCACGGTTATACGCTCTTAAAGTTATACTTGCCATGGCATATACTCCCTTCCCTAAGTATGCCCTAATCTGCCCGAAGATGCAAGAGGTAATAAAAGAAGTCTGTGAACAGGGTCACAGACTTCTTTTAGCATTACTTTAGTCGGTGCCAGTTTCGGCTGGCACCTGTTCCAATGATTTAGTGGGACGCTTGCTTTGCGCTATAGCCCAGATGATTGCAGCCAGGAGGGCAGCAGCAACGATTAAAACGCCAATGCTCATCTCGCTATACTTGACGATGATTGGCGCAGCAATCAGACTCACCAGGTTGACAACTTTAATCATTGGGTTAAGCGAGGGACCAGCAGTATCTTTCAAAGGATCACCGACAGTATCACCGACTACACTTGCTTTATGGCGCTCGGAGCCCTTGCCGGTATTTGCAACCAGGTCGCGAGGCTCATCTTCGATTGATTTTTTGGCATTATCCCAAGCACCCCCAGCGTTGGACATAAAGACTGCCAACAGCTGACCGGACAAGATGATGCCCGCCAGGAATCCGCCCAAAGCTTCAACCTGCAGGACCAAGCCGATCATCAGCGGGGTCAATACAGATATGGTTGCCAGAGGAATCAGCTCTTTCTGAGCAGAGCTGGTGGAAATACTGACCACACGAGCATAGTCTGGCTGTACTTTACCTTCCATCAAGCCAGGGATGCGGAACTGCCGGCGGACTTCTTCCACAATCATCCCAGCAGCTCGACTGACTGCCCGTATGGAAAGGGAGCTAAACAACCATGGAAGTGCACCACCGATCAGCAATCCGATAAAGACGCGCGTAGAAGAGATATCGATCCCAGACATTACATCCTGGCCTAGCTGTGCCTGCACACGACCAACATCCGTTATGAAGGAGGCAAACAGGCTCACGGCTGCAATGACTGCAGAAGCGATTGCTACACCCTTGGTAATGGCTTTCGTGGTGTTGCCAACTGCATCCAGGTCTGCCATGATCTGACGAGCCTTGCGGGTCTCCTCATCATCCATGTCGTGCCAGGCCATTTCACCAATTCCATTGGCATTATCGGAGATAGGTCCATAGGAGTCCATGGCGACGTTGTTGCCGGTGTGCGAGAGCATACCGATGCCAATCATAGCCACCGCGTACAGAACGTAAATGCCGCCCATACCAGAATAAAGCATGAGGGCAATCACAAAACTGATTGCAATCACGATCAAAGCCCAAACACTGGATTCCATACCGACGGAAAGACCAGACAGAATTGTGGTTGCAGCTCCGGTCTTGGTGGATTCCACGATTTGCTTGACTGGCGAACGCTTGGTGGAGGTGAAAAACGATGTTAGAGGGTTGAATGCCACAGCTAAACCAACACCCACCGCAGTCAGCATTGCCATCCTCCAATCATGAGCATAAAGGATAGCCAGCAAGAACGCCCATAGAATCGTGTTCACGCTGGAAACTTCATAGGAGCGGAACATAGCTTCTTCAGCATCGTGGGCACGCAGGAATTTGAGAGGAAACCTTTCCCAAATAGGGACTGTAAAGGTACCCAGAATTGAGCTGATCACACCGATGGCGCGAATGATGAGTGGGTAGACAATCCATTTCAATTCTCCGGTAATGCCCACAAGAGCCAGGCCTAGAATTAAACCGGAAACGATGGTCACCTCGTAACTCTCGAAAATGTCTGCTGCCATACCAGCACAATCACCCACATTATCGCCAACCAGGTCAGCAATTACAGCTGCATTGCGAGGATCGTCTTCTGGGATGTCCTGTTCGACCTTACCAACCAGGTCGGCACCGACATCGGCAGCCTTGGTGTATATACCACCACCTACACGCATGAAGAGCGCCAGCAGCGTCCCGCCGAAACCAAAGCCCAATAAGACATCTGGGGCAGCCCTTCCGAAGACCATAAAGATCAGAGTACCGCCAAACAGTCCCAAACCATCGGTGAGCATGCCTGTAATCGTGCCGGCATAATATGCGATGGAAAGCGCTTCAGTAAACCCTCTGCGTGAGGCTGAGGCTGCCCGAACGTTGGCTTGAATAGCCATACGCATGCCCAATTGACCCACCATTAAAGAGAATGAGGCACCCATCACAAAAGCAATCATGCGCCCAATGCCGATGATCAGGCGGATCTGGTGGTATGCAGCAGGGGTATTCTCTAGAGTTAAGGCATTAGCGCAAGTTTCGAGCGCTTTCAGGTCCTTGGCATCTGCACCTTGCATGAAAATGCAGTGCCATTCGCGGGCTTCCAGGGTGGGTGGCACAATATAGATACTTAGAAATAAGGCTACAGTTAAAACAAGGATAAGAGGCAGGATCGTTCTTAGCTGCTGGCTCAGGTAGCCGTTCGCGCCTATACGGATCGCATTCCAAACTTCCTGCATTCTCTGTGTTCCCTTATCTTTTTTCAATACAGTACCACGCAGCAGCCAGGCATACAACAAACTGACAAATGCGGTGATCATGACACCAATAATAGCGATTTGCTCAAATGTATTTAAGCCATGTTTGGCTAACCCCAGTAGATCCATTTTGCCTCCAAATTAGATAGTATTTCGATTTATTTAATAAAACGCCCAGCTTGTGGATAGCTGGACGATTATCTCAAGAGAACTTCTCGGAATGGATTGGACAATCGATAGAAACACGAGTGCAATTTTACACTTTGGGGGGTAAAAAGTCAATTAAATAACAACGCAATTTGTGCGAAAATTAACATTCAATTAGAGATTGGTAGAGTACTTGACTTTCACCTAAATATTTTATATAGTGTAACTCGGGTATTATGAACTGAGCTCATTATTTTTGCTGGCAGAGGTTTTTATTAATCTCCGTCCAAGGATCTTGTAAGCACTGCCTCCCTAATGGGCGCTGTGCTTTTTGTTGTGTAAGACAGGAGTAGATATGATTCAAGTCGAGGGATTAACAAAAGATTATGGGATTCGTCGAGCAATCGACAACTTGACTTTCCATGCTGAGCAAGGAGAAATTTTGGGTTTTCTGGGACCCAATGGTGCCGGTAAGACGACCACGATGCGCATTTTGTGTGGTTACATGCCCCCTACCTCTGGTGTGGCGAAAGTTGCAGGCTTTGACATTGTGGATCAGTCTCTCGAAGTGCGCAAACGAGTTGGCTATATGCCCGAAACGGTGCCTTTATATCCAGACTTGTCGGTCTTTGATTATCTGAAATTCATGGCTGATTTGCGTCACCTGCCGGATGTAGAAGAGAAGATCGATGAAGTCCTTGAAACAGTTCATATGACGGAACGCTCTGAGAGTTTGGTCAGCAGCCTGTCTAAAGGCATGCGCCAAAGGATTGGGTTGGCTCAGGCGATCATTCACAAGCCGGAAGTCTTGATCTTGGACGAGCCTACGATTGGCCTCGACCCGGCTCAGATTGTTGATGTACGAAATTTGATCCGAGAGATTGGTAAAGAAAGAACAGTTTTACTTTCTACCCACATTCTTTCAGAAGCTCAACAGATTTGTGATCGGGTGTTGATCATCAATAAGGGTCGTATCGCTGCAGAAGACACTCCTGAACGACTCCAGGCGCGCCTGACTGGGTCCGGTCGAATATTCTTGAGAATAAGAGGCGATGAAGATGGATTAGAGTCCCTGGTAAAGAAGGTCGCGGGTGTAATCAGCGTTTTCCCTGAGGGAGATGGAGCCTACGAAGTGGGAACGGTTGCCGGGCAAGATCTTCGCCCTGAGATAGCCAGAGCGGTTGTGAAGGGTGGATTCGATCTCCTTGAAATACACCTGGTTGGATTGAGCCTGGAAGATATCTTTATGCAGTTAACCCGCGACGAACCGCAGCCTCCTGCAATATCCGATGAGAATTTTGCCGAAGAGCTTGAGCAAGATTCTGGTGAGGCTGGATAAGAAAGGATTTCACATGCGAAATATTTGGACGATCGCAAAAAGAGAATATAAAGCCTATTTTTCTTCTTTTACTGCCTATTTATTTGCTTTTGTCATATTCCTGGTGGTAGGTATTTTTACTACCGGTAGTATTGTTTATGGCTTGAATTATTATGGCCAGGTTCCCCCTCCTGATGTCCAGGTTGTTGCCGGACCGATGGCTTTTTTGTTGGTTTTAGCATGTCCTGCGTTTACGATGCGACTGCTCTCTGAGGAACAACGCCTGGGAACCATTGAGCTGCTCTTAACTGCCCCAGTACGAGATGGTGAATTGGTCCTGGGTAAATGGCTAGGAAGTTTCTTGATGGTTTTATCTTTGATCGCGGTTACTTTGATCTATCCGATAGCGTTAAACTTTATGACCAGTCCAGGAATTGATCAGGGACTCATGATCAGCAGCTATGTAGGCTTAATATTAATCTCCGCGGTATTCTTAAGTATTGGAGTAGCGGTGTCCTCACTATTTAGCAACCAAGTCGCTTCATATCTTGTCACAACGGCGATTATTGTCGTTTTCTGGGTGATATTCTCAATTCTCGCTCAGGTTGGTAATGGAAATCCACTCCTGAGCTTCCTTGATTTGTCATCTCATTTCTATAACGATATGATGCAAGGGGTTTTATCATTGCGAGGGGTTGTTTATGCCCTCTCTTTAACGGCTGGATTTCTTATGCTGGGATCGGTTTCAGTTGAGACACGGAGGTGGCGATAAATGGACTCGAAATGGCGTCGTGTAGCACCTTTTGGGTTATATCTCTCTTTATTAGCAGCTCTGGCTGCAATTGGTCTATACGTTGTTCAGCGTGAATGGAACCTGGCACTGCAGATCAGCCTGGCAGTGTTTGTGGTCGGTCTGGCTGTTTTCGCAGTTCTGGATCCCGGAAGATTACGCCAGGCTCTAACAGGACGACAGGCGCGTTATGGAAGCAATGCATTGATTGTTACAATTGCAGTGCTGGGTATTCTGGGCGTGATCACGTTCCTGGCATATAAGAATGATAAACGCTGGGATCTGACAGAAGATAAAACGAATTCCCTGGCACCTGAAACGTTGGACACGCTGACGAAACTCACGGGACCTGTATCGATCGATGCTTTTTATACAAAGCAAATGAGCTCTGAGTCTACCCGTCTTCTACTCGAAAATTATGTTCGTAACAGCAGTGGCAAACTCAGCTATAAATTTATTGATCCAAATTTAGATCCGATCACTGCTCAGAATGAAAGCGTCAACCAGGACGGTACACTTATCGTCAAAATGGGGGCGCAACAGCAGAAAGTAACCATTACGGATGAACAGCACGTTACCAGCGCCCTGGTGAGATTGATCAGCGGTGAGACAAAGATCGTGTATTTCTTAACTGGACATGGCGAGAAGAGCCCTGAAGCAACTGGTGACCAATCCTACTCTTCGGCAAAAACCAAATTGCAGAATAAGAATTACACGGTAAAGTTGCTCAATCTTGGGACAACAAGCGGCATTCCTAAAGATGCCAATGCATTGGTTATCGCAGGTCCAACGAAACCCCTCCTGGCAGGAGAAGTCCAGGCAATCAGCGATTACCTGGCGAATGGTGGGGCAGCGATCATCATGGAAGATCCTACGGTATTAACCGGTATGGATAATTCAAAGGATCTATTGGTGGATTATCTTTTACAAGTATGGGGCATCCAGCTTGGGAATGATATTGTCCTTGACCCCAATGGTCAGCAGCTGGTTCAGCAAGCCTTGATAGCAGTCGGTGGGGCTTTTACGACTTCCCCAATAATCCCAGACGAATTGAAGAGTCAATTTTTTCTTTTCCAGGGTGCAAGGAGTGTAAGTGCTTCTGAGGCCAAGCCATCCTCAACACCGGTTGAGGTAATTAAGACCGGAGACCAGGCCTGGGCAGAAACGGATTTTGCAGCTTTAGCTAAAGGCACAATTAATCCGGATAAGGGTGTTGATCTCGTTGGGTCAGTACCATTGGTAGTCACGGGACAGGATACATCTACGAATAGCCGTATCGTGGTTGTAGGAGATTCGGATTTCGCTTCGAATACTTTCCAATCAGCTTATGGGAACCCGGATTTATTTTTGAACATGATGGATTGGGCAGTCGGTCAGGAGAACCTGATCAATTTAACTCCGAAGTCTTCGACGACCAGGACTCTCAACCTGCCGGCTATCCCTTATTTCACCGGAATTTTATACCTGGTTACCTATGGCATTTTGCCTTTAACGCCTTTGGTAGCTGGGATTGTGGTATTTATCCGTCGCCGCAGGAAAGGATAAACCTATGATTCGGCGGTCAACCTGGATAATTCTTTTGATCTTCCTGGCGGTTCTGGGAGGAGGCTTATATTTCCAAAAATACAAATCTGAAAAAAGTGCACAGGTAACACCTACTTCTACATACGGACTTCTTTTCACGGGTTTCGATCAAACTCAAATTACCGGATTTGAGATTGATAGTTCGCAAGGGAAGAAGTTCCTGGTAACGATGGATGAAACCGGAAAGTGGGTTGTAGCAGGATTCACTGCCGAATATACCAATACTTCATCTATTGATGACATGCTTACAAAAATTACGGCTCTGACGGTAATGTCCAATTTGGAAACTGCACCCGCTTTGGATGTTATTGGGCTGGAAAAGCCTGCTTACACGTTAATCGTAACGCTTAAAGATGGGCAGAAAAAGACAGCTTATATTGGTAACGTCAACCCAACGAGCAGCGGATATTATGGACAGCTTGAGAATGGCAGCCCGGTGGTGATTACTAAGTATGCGGTGGATAACTTGATCAACTTCCTGGATAATCCGCCCATTGCTACACCTGTGCCAACCGCAACAGAAACGAGTGCCGGAGAAACAACCCAAACTCCGCAACCGTAAGTTAATAAATGCGTTAATACAATAAATTGGGTATTGATTTTGTTAAAAAATAAGTGTATTCTGTTGTAAGGATTATTGTTTGCAACAGAATTTGTAAGTTTGGGAGAAAGAATGATTGAAGAAGATTTGATTCGGTCGATTGGTGATCGAGATGAAGAATCTCCCGCGGTAGCGCGGTTAATTGAGATTGGACGACAAAAATCCTATGTAACGATTGACGATATCTTGAGTTTCTTCCCTGAGGCGGAGACTGATGTCGATCAATTAGAGGAAACTTTCGCGGCTTTGCTCAGCGCTGGAATTCCTTATGTCGATGATCCTACCACAGTAGCCCCATCGGAAGAAGAATTAGCAGCTGCTGAGGAAGAAGTGGAGGAAGAAGTACGACGAAGCACTGTCGTCGATGATAACTATCTGGCGAATATTGATACAGATGATACGATCGGCCTGTATTTAAAGGAAGTTGGACGAGTTCCGCTTTTGACAGCCATTGAAGAGGTGGAACTGGCACAGCGGATCGAACGAGGTCGTTTGGCGCGTGAGGAGTTAGCCAAGGGCAATGTCAATCCTCGCCGCCGGGTCGATCTCCAACGACTGATTGAGGATGGATGGCTGGCTCGTGAACATCTTATTACGGCAAACTCACGCCTGGTGATCAGTGTAGCGAAAAAATATATGGGACGCGGAGTACCTTTCCTGGATTTGATCCAGGAAGGAAATATTGGGTTGATACGGGCTGCGAAGAAGTTCGATTACCGCCGCGGTCACAAATTCAGCACCTATGCAACCTGGTGGATCCGACAGGCAGTCACGCGTGCCATCGCTGACCAGGGTCGAACGATTCGAGTGCCTGTGCACATGGGTGACCAGATCAATAAGCTATTACGGGTTCAGCATCAGCTGACACAGCGTCTGGGTAGAGATCCATCGGTAGACGAGCTGGCGAATTCCTTGGATGTTACACCTCAAAAAGTGGAAAATATGATCCAGGTAGCTCGCAGGCCGTTATCCCTGGAAACTCCCACAGATGATGAGGAGGACTCCGTCTTGGGTGATTTTATTCAAGATGAAGAGGTTCCAGCCCCAGATGAAACAGCCACCTATAATTTGCTGCGCGAGCATTTGGATACCGTATTGAATAGCCTACCACCTCGTGAGGTTCGCATTTTGCAGTTGCGTTACGGTTTACTCGACGGTCAGGCATACACTCTTGAAGAGGTCGGACGGAAGATGGGTGTCACGCGGGAGCGTGTACGGCAAATAGAAGCTCAAGCGCTCAGCCGACTGCGCCACCCAGCGATTCGGCGCCGATTGCGGGAGTATCTGGGATAAAAAATAAATTGTGGACTGGGGTTTTGTTTCAATCACAAAGCAAAACCCCAGTTTACACATGTGTTTATTTATGCAGCCCAACGCTCTGGAATTCCTACTGAAAGCACAAGCGGATGATGGTAGTTGGGGGTATTCGCGTGCTGGAGAAGGGTTCCTGGAGCCAACCGCTGTCGTGTTGCTTGCCCTTCGAGATATTCCCCAAGCTGCGCAGGCTGTGCAGAAAGCAGCAGAATGGATATTTAATCTTCAAAATCCCGACGGGGGTTGGGGGATTTGTCCTCAAGATAAGGAAAGCGGCTGGCAGACCGCTTGGGCCGTTTATGCTTTGAATTTATCAGGGTTGGGCAAAGAGAAATGTGATATTGGAATCCAATGGCTGCTCAACATCGATGTAATGCAGTTGAATGATTCAGATTTGCTGGCGGCAGGTCAAAAGGTTGCCCAAATCGATTTTTCTGTGCGGGGTTGGCCCTGGCTGCCTGGAGAATCCTCCTGGGTAGAACCCACTGCTTTGACGTTGCTGGCAATAAAAGGATCTTCGGCCTCGGCGGAGGTCGCTAGTCGGCAATCTGAAGCAGTCCTTTACTTGAGAGACCGCCGCTGCGATGGGGGAGGTTGGAATATCGGGAATCCCGTAATGTTTGATATGCGCTTGCCTGCCAGGGTTACTCCATCTGCTCTAGCCCTTTTAGCATTAGCCGAAATTGCACCTAAAGAGATTTTGCCGAGGGACATACTAGCACTCCGGAATGAGATGTTTCAAGATGGGGGCGTGCTGGCATTGGCTTGGGGTCTTAAGGCTTTGCGCGTCCTTGGGGAAGACGATCCCGAAGCCAGAGCAGCCTTAGTTTCAGCGCAGGGTTCTGATGGCAGTTGGGATGGGAATCCCTATCTAACTGCTATCGCTTCGATAGCCTTGAATGGGGAGGGGTAATTGGCTGCTCCCAAGATCAGCCGGAGGGCTTTTATTCGCCTGGTCATGCTGGGCGGGATTGGGGCGGGATTGGCTTATTATCACCGCCTTACTCAGCCATTAGGAGAGGTGACATTCACCCGGTGGATGCTAAGAGGTCGCTATCAACAGTTTGCTGGGAAAAAAGCTATTGTCGCACTTGGTGAAAGTTCTTCCTATCAAGATGACCTTGTCAAGCAATTGTCAGATCTTTTTAAACTAGGGGAGCTACCTGATGTACGGGGGCTTAAAGTACTGGTTAAGCCGAACATGGTAGACAAGGTTGGGCAGTATCTAACTACAACTGCGCCAGAGGTCATCGCTGCATTAGTAGATGTCTTAAACGAACTTGGGGCGAGTCAGGTGACGGTAGGTGATGGGCCAGCTTTTCATCGAGATGCCACCTCTATTGCTCGAAATATAGGTTTAGATGAGCTACTTAGGCAACGAGGTATGCAATTCGTTGATCTAAATTACGATGATCCCCAACCTATCCCCGTTAAAGATGGCTGGATCAGCCGTTCAGATGTAATTTGGCTACCCAAGCATGTGGTGGAAGCTGACCTGATCATCTCTGTGCCCAAAATGAAAACCCACCACTGGGCAGGCGTTTCCCTTAGCTTGAAGAATTTACTCGGATTGTTCCCTGGGATGCGTTACGGTTGGCCTAAAAATACGATCCATTTCAATGGGATTACGTCGAGTATTTTAGGACTATACCAGATCCTGCCTCCTGTGGTTGCGGTTGTCGATGGAATTGTTGGAATGGAAGGGGATGGGCCATTAGCAGGCACTCCCGTACAACACAGCGTGTTAGCAGTTGGAAAAGATGCTGTGGCGGTAGATGTTACTTGCGCGAGTTTAATGGGTTTTGATATGTATGAAGTGGATTATTTATCCATGGCTGCCTGGGCGGGAATTGGTCAAACGAGGCGAATTGAGACGCGTGGTATTCAACCAGAAAAATTTAGGAAGCAGTACGAAAGACCTCCGAAAATGTAGAGTCTCTTGGGGATCTTCCGGCAGCATTCAATTTATGTTATGCTCAAGGATATTGAGTAGGAATCATCTGTGAAAAGTCAACGAAGCCAGATCCTGTTTTATTTCCTTTTTTCGATTCTCTTCATTGTTACAGCCATTTATTTTATCTCAAGGGATCCCTTTCAGTGGTTTAAGACGAAAGGGAATGATTTCGTTGTGCAGTGGCTGGCCGTAAGAACTTTCGCTAAAGAAAACCTCAGCCCTTATATGCCGGTCGTACAAACCACAACTGAAGAATTTGTCTATGGGAACTCAGTGCCTGCGGACGAGAAGGGTTTGAAGTTCAGCTCTCCTCTTTACAGCGCGCTTTTTATTTTGCCTTTTGCTCTCGTTAGTAATGTGAAATCAGCTCAGTTCATTTGGATGATCTTATCCGGGATCATTTTAATGGCGAATGCGGGCATTGCTTTCCGTTTGACTGGTTGGAAACCACCTATCGGGCTTCTATTCTTTACGCTTTCTTTCACAGGGTTGGGATTTTATAATTTACAGACCATGGCTTCGGGGAGTGTCATAATTCTCAGCTCGCTGTTTGTGTTTTCTTCTTTAGTAGCTATTCGTCTTAGGCGGCACGAATTGGCGGGAATCCTTCTGGCAATGGCAACAATTCAACCCAGGGCAGTTGTGTTGGTGATTGTGTTTATCCTTGTATGGTCTATCTCCAAGCGTTTATGGTCGATTCTGGTCTGGTTCCTGGCTGGTGAAGTCATGCTTATTATCTTGGGCTTGTTTTTTATTCCAGATTGGCCTTTGCAATACTTGAGAATTGTCTTTCAATTCAAGGATTTTTACCAGGTGATCACACCCGTGGCAGTTTTTTCGTCTGAATTGCCTGGAATGGGCAGACAGCTAGGCTGGGGATTATCATTGATCATGGTGATCATCTTATTTTTTGAGTGGTTGGCAGCCAGAAAGAAAGATTTTAACTGGTTCTTGTGGACAGTCAGCCTGACGCTGGTCGTCAGCCCGTGGATCGGAATTCCGTCTGATCCCAATGACTTTGTGTTGTTAATTCTTCCGCTCATTTTGATTTTGGCTGCATGGGACCAACGTTTCTCGCGTTTTGGAAAATGGATGGCTGGTATTGGCTTATTAATTCTTTTGGCAGTCCTTTGGGGAATATTTGTAATGAATTATCATGAATTGAGTTCCTTACAGCTAAGCCGTATTTTCTTATTTCCTATGCCGTTTTTCTTGTTGATCGGTTTATATTGGGTACGATGGTGGGCTATCAAGCCTCAAGTGGATTTCATTGAAGAAATAAGCAGCCTGGATCGATATTAATTCCTAGGGAGAGTGGATTTTAATGAAAACGGTCAACCGAATCCTATCGAAAATCACTGTGGAACATTTGTGGGCTATCACAGTAATTATCGGTATATTCGCTTTCGTAAATACCCATCCAATTCGTCCGCATGATTTTTGGTGGCATTTGGCGGTAGGGCGTGATATTTTATCAACCCACAGCATCCCTGAAGTTGATATCTATTCTTATACCCGTTTAGGTCAACCTTATCCTTCCTACACCATGTTTTGGCTGATGGAAGTTGTCCTTTACAGCGTTTTTCGAGCCGGTGGACCGATCCTGATCATCTTAATGCAAAATTTCCTTATTACGACAGCTTACATTGTGATCTTATGGATCTGCTATCGCAGGAGTCATTCCTGGCGGACGGCTGCATTTGGTGTTCTCTTTGCCGCTGCGATGGGATTTGGTAATTGGAACGTGCGCCCGCAAGCCGTGACGTACTTGCTCGGCGCCCTGGTTTTTCTGGGCATCACCGAATATCGCCAGGGAAAAAAATGGTTATGGCTGGCTTTGATACCCTTTGTGATGATCGTCTGGGTAAACAGCCATGGTTCATTTCCAATCGGATTGGCGTTGATCGGTTGTTGGCTAGGTGACGAAGCCTGGGAAATTTTAGTCTACAGGATTCGTAAAGGAGGATGGGATTTTAAACCAATCATCCCAGGCGTCGTCTGTATCCTTACAGCAGCAGCGGCGTGCCTGGTCAATCCCCGTGGGATTGGCATTATCACCTATCTGGGAGGTATGGCACAGAATATTACTGTCCAGAATAACATTCTTGAGTGGATGCCGCCAACTCTGAGCTCGCTGGAGGGGGGTATATTTTATGTCGGCTTGATGCTGCTGGCTGTTTTATTAGCCATTTCACCCAGGCGATCCAATTTTTTTGAGGTGATTACATTTATGTTGTTTGGCTTATTAGGGATTAAATATATCCGCGGCGTGATCTGGTTCGGGCTGATTCTGGCACCTGTGCTTGCACTGCATCTGGCGGAAATATTTAAACAAATGGGGTGGGGAAAACTTCCAACCAGGCAAACGGCTTCTATTCGCAGGTTGAATCTTATTTTTCTGGTTGCATTAGCTGGCATGGCTTTTATTTCCCTACCCTGGTTCAAGGATCTTTTTCCCTTTGTACCCGCCAAAAAAGGCTTGATCTCAGTAGAAACACCCATTCAGGCTACCCAATTCATACTCGATAATCACCTTTCCCCCCAGGTGTTTCATGATATGGCTTTTGGCAGCTACTTGATGTGGGCAGCTCAGCCCGATTACAAGGTGTTTGTCGACTCGCGCATCGAGCTATACCCAGAAGAAATTTGGGATGATTACTGGTCGATCACTTCTGCTCAGAGCAACTGGGAGACACTTCTAAATCAATACCAGGTCAACACCTTAATGCTCGAGCCAAAAAAGCAAGCTCTCCTGATTGCTGCAGCCAGGTCTTCTCCAATGTGGGAACTTGTATATGATGGAAAAGATGCGGTTATCTTTAAACGTAA
>Ga0153915_10002013_pt1 | contig 18672 bp, 20 predicted proteins | sample Opewatmetagenome_2_FD_107003 | JGI IMG/M metagenome (GOLD analysis project Ga0153915, IMG submission 107003) | Freshwater wetland microbial communities from Ohio, USA - Open water 3 Core 3 Depth 3 metaG | ecosystem: Environmental > Aquatic > Freshwater > Wetlands | place: USA: Ohio, Lake Erie...
AGGTATTAAACCCGAGCTTCGCAATAAACTTATTGAGAGGAGATAGAAATTTTTAAGTTATGAAGACATGTAGCGTATGCAACCACTACTACATCACGTGGGATAAGAATTTTCCCTATGGATGCAGGGCAATGAAATTTAAGTCCCATGAAGCCCCTTCTATCTCCGTTTATAAAACCTCCGGTATCGAATGCCTTCTTTTCAAACGAAAGGATAGCAAGAAAAAAGTCAAACGCGATGAGGAATAGTCTCATCCTTTCTTTTTTGACAGGACCTTTATATTGGTGATCCTTGTACCGGGATACTGTCCCTGGTCATCCTTCTCAAGGTATTTTACCATATCCCAAATAGTATTCAGGGCAATTGAGACCCCAATGAGTGCCTCCATCTCCACCCCTGTCCTAGCCTGGGCGCTCACAGTGCACCTTGCCTCTATGGAATCATCCATGACCTGAAATTCGACCCGGACCATATCAAGAGGTATCTGATGACAATGAGGGATGAGTAGATGCGTCTGTTTCGCTGCATTCATAGCGGCAACCTCGGCAACAAGCAGCGGGGCACCCTTTTTTATACCCCCTGCCCTGATAAGATTAATCGTTTCCATTGATAAAAAAATCATCCCGGATGTTTGCGCCATGCGATGAATAACCGGTTTCTCTGTTACATCAACCATCCCCATATCTCTTCCCCCAACCTAATCAAATCCTTTAACCTTATACCATATGTCTTACACCTCATTTTCAAATATCTCTCTCTTCTTGGCAGCATCCTTCTTTATCATCTCCACGCCTGTGATTAAGGCCGGAAAGACATTCTCCCTGATATCGCCCCCGACGGATAGATAAAGGACCTCGTCACCCACCTTAAAAAGGCCGCTCTTAACCTCAACCAGTGCTTCAACTATACCGGGCATTTTTTTGATTTGTTGCATGATTAGATTGAGGACCTCCATATCATAGGCCACCTCGACTCCTTTAACCTTCCTCCCGTCACGGGAATGTCCGCGGACAATCCCCAAATGGCTTGCTACCATGCCTATTTTATTTGAATCAGGATTCTTCCGGATTTTTTCCAACATTTTATCTTTATCCATATCAACTCCTTTTCTGGTTTTCAGGGTCCAGATTAAAAAGTTTTCTTGCAACATCCAGGTACACGTCGCGCCCTTCCCTGCCTGCTTTGCTTTTTAGCGCAAGTATAGGGTCATTGATAATCTTATCGGCCAGAGAAACAGTAAGTGCTTCAATGGCCTGCGACTGCGATTCCGTCAATTGGCCCAGTGCCGAGAGACTCTTTTCCATCTCAGCCTTCCTTAATGCCTCAGTCCTTTCTTTAAGCGCTGCAATAGTAGGAACCACCTCAAGTGTCTTCAACCACCTATCAAATCGTATCGCCTCCTCTTGTAAAATCCGTTCAGCCTTTAATGCCTCATTCTTTCTCTGGGTGCTGTTCTCCTCAACAATAGTCACGAGGTCATCGATATCATAAAGATATACATTATCCAGTTTATTTACGCTCGGCTCAACATCCCTTGGAACAGCGATATCAATAAAAAATAACGGACGATTTTTTCTCTCCCTCAGACATTTTCTTACAAGATCATGAGTAATTACAAAATCCTTGGAACCGGTTGAAGTGATAACTATATCCACTTCAACAAGGTGAGGGGCTATCTCTTCAAAAAAAAGGGCCTTTCCACAAAAAAGGTCGGCCACCTGAATTGCCCTGTCAAAACTCCGATTGGCAACAAAGAGCGACTCCACACCATGTCCCATCAGATGTCTGGCCGCGAGTTCAGCCATCTCACCGGCGCCTATTAGAAGGACCTTTCTGCCCTCAAGGCCATAAAATATTTTCTTTGCCAGTTCCACGGCGGCATAGCTGACAGAGACCGCCGATTCGGATATCCCTGTTTCAGTCTTTACCCTTTTTGCGGCGTGAAAGGTCCTGTGCATGAGCCTGTTCAAGATCACGCCTGTCGTCTTCTCTATGCCTGCGGCCTGATGATATGCCTCTTTAACCTGGCCGAGGATCTGCGGCTCACCTATAACCATTGAATCAAGACTTGATGCAACCCTGAAGATATGATTTACGGCCTCCATGTCTTCAAAGATATACAGGCTCGATAGGAGGATGTCTTCAGGGATTCCAGCCAGTTTTGAAAATATTGAGATGACCGTTTTTCGAGCTTCATCTGGACAATCAGTAGTAATAAGGGCTTCAACCCTGTTGCAGGTGGATATAAAAAGACTCTCTTTTATACACTCGGCTTCCCTGAAAAAGGCAACTGCCCTGGCTGTCTTTCCAACGTCATTTGCAAGACATTCCCTCATCTCTACAGGGGCTGATAAATGATTCATGCCTATATCGATTATCATGGTCATATGACAGAGCCTGCGCCCAGGTTCCTGAAACTATGGTAATCGCTGAGCCATAGGCCTCCGCCCAGGAATGTAAACATAAGTATCAGAAAGCAGATAATTGAGATTAATGCCGCCCTTCTGCCGCGCCAACCTACGGCAAGTCTTTCATGGACAAGCATGGCGTAGCCGAGCCATGTGACAAGTGTCCACACCTCTTTAGGGTCCCATTGCCAGTAGCTTCCAAGGGCGTTCTGGGCATATATGGCCCCTGTAATCATACCCAGTGTCAGAAAACAAAAACCATACATGATGGAATAACGATTTATTGAGTCCAGCGTTTCCAGAGACGGGAGCCTTTTATAAAATGACCCCAGTATTTTCCTCTTTATCTGACCCTCCTGGATAAGATACATGATAGCGGTGGTGAAACTTATAGTAAAAATCCCATTCCCGATAAATATCGTTGTTACATGGGCTATGAACCATGGGCTCCTGAGCACTGGATTTACTGTTGAACCAACACCGGGAATGGAGGAGGATACAATCATCAGGACCGCAGCAATGGGCACAATAAAAGAACCCAGCACCATTAATCTGAAACTGATATGAAATACCAGATATGCCCCGATAATGCACCATGCAAAGAATGATAAAGCAGATCCAAGGCTGATTACAGGGGCCACACCCAGGTCATGGTATTGAATCGCCAGGAATATTGTATGGGAGATAAAACCGGTAAAGAGGATGATGCAGGACAAATGGAATATGCCTTGCCGCTGTTTGATAATATAAACGATAAAACCGCCTGTCGATAAAAGGACCAAAAAAAGGGCGGTTGTAAAAAACATGTTTGCCATTTATTATTCATCCTTTAAAAGATTGATAACATCATCATGGGATACGGGTCTCTTGAGTATTCTTTCCAGGCAGGATGCGATATCAACTAAGTCATCTCTTTTTATCGAATCCAATATGGTAGAATCAACAAGTTCGTTGAATATCCTGTTTCGGTCTTCCCCTGAAAGGTTTTCTGAAAGGAGTCCCCTTCTGATATTTCCCATTATTATAAGAAAGGCCTCATATTCCCTTCCGAATTGTCCGCTCAGTCTTTCCCCTATCCTTTTCGCCATGGCCGGGCTCTTTCCTGATGTCGAAACAGCTATTAAGAGATCCCCTCTCCTGACGATTGAAGGAAAAATAAAATTACAATCCAAAGGCTGATCAACTGCATTAATAAGTATATTTTTATTTTTGGCGATTCGACTGATCCTCTGGTTCAAGACCCTATTATCGGTGGCGGCTATTATAAGAAAGGCATCTTCAATGTGACCTTCATCAAATTCGCGTGCGAGCAGTTTAATCTCTCCCTTTTCAAGCCTGCTCTGTAATTCGGAAGTGAGTTCATGTGCTATGACATGGATAAGTGCGCCGGATTCTATCAGCGTTTCGATCTTGCGCTGGGCTACCATGCCCCCGCCAACGACAATGGCCTTCTTGCCTGACAAATCCAGGAGTATTGGATAATATGACATAAAATCTCCGGTCCGGTTTGAATGTGGGAACGCAGGAATTATAAATACTGATCCACTAACCCGCTGATATATTCTTCAATGCCCTCCTTGCCCTTTGCCGTATCCAACTCTTTTATCAGATTCTCTATCTTCCTGCGTGTAACAGGGTCCTTTTCAATGTCATTAATTGAATGATAAACCCCTCCCCTCCTGCCTACACGATAGATAAGTCTCTCCTTATCCGGTAATGTCTGATAGTTATTAATCACCTCTATCATCTTGTCCCTGTCCTCCGGAAGTCTTCCTTCGACTTCCTCAAGGAGGTTCATGATGTGATCGCTTATTACAGTGCTGTTTATCCCATTCAGTGTCTTTAGAAAAAGTTTTATTTCCTCGGCAAGCATATCATCGGTCTGCATCTTGAACTCACCGGCCTTTAATCTTTTTGCAAGAGGCGCAGCTTCAGGCATTCTAAGGCTGCGAAGGCGGATAAAATGAGGGTCTATCAGATTAAGTACCTTTGCAGTTTCAAGGGCATGTTCTTTCCACATCTCCTGACCCCCAAGGCCCGGCATAACATATTCCGAAAGTTCCATCCCTGCATCCAGGATCTTCCTGCCCGCCTCAATATGCTGGGCGGCAGTAACACCCTTTTTCACCATTTTAAGCAAAGGATCATATCCGCTTTCAAGGCCCACATGGACCCTGTCAAGTCCCGCATTTTTTATCTCCTTAAGTGAACTGACAGATTTTCTGACAATCGTCCTTGACCGTGAATAGGTTGTCACACGGCTGATCTCAGGAAATTTTCCCCTTAGAAATCTCAGCACTTCAACCAGATCCCCGGTATTCATAAGGAGGTTGTCGGCGTCTTGCAGAAAACAGGCCCCTGTTCCGAAATAATGCCATATAGATATGCTCCTGTAACTGTCGCTGTAACCCGGATTGTTAAAAACATGATCAATTACAGTGGAACAAATTTCACCACGAAAACCCAGTTTCCATGATACTGTCTTAATATCATCCGAAATATCCCTAGCGGTCTGTATATCCTGCTTGATTTCTTCAACTGTCCTTAAAGAAAATTTTTTATCTTTATAGACAGGGCAAAAGAGACACTGATTCCAAGGACAATTACGTGTAATCCTTAACAGAAAACTCTTGGCCTCGCTTGGAGGTCTGATAGGGCCCTGTTCAAATTCCAATTTTTTTACCATGAATTAACATCCTTTTTAATGCCATGTATTGAAATATTAAATGTTTATATGATACCGGGCAAAATATATCAACACTAATGAATTTTAAAGAAGAGATAAGACTCTTATTTCAGCAGGGCTTTCACTTGAAGAGGCTTTTAAATGCGCTTCATTTAATGGAGCCAGACTGCTTGGCCTGGAAAATGAGTTGGGAAGGATGATCCCAGGAATGAAGGCTACATTTGTTGCAATCAGAGGAGGCCCTGAAGAACTTCAGGGCTCGCTTGAAAAACCATCGGACATATAGGTAAATGGGAAAAAAATAAGTGATAAGTATCAAGGCAAATTGTTTCTTTACCGGCAGTGATGCCTGATTTTCAATGACCGACAGCTTTCTTCTATGGTTCATGCCATCCAGTGAGTCTCCCTTTATTATCAAATGAAACATAGCCTCTATAAATATCAGGGTAGTACCAGAGTTTCTTTACTCCATCAATAGTCTTTATAGGTTCGCCAAGGATGGACCGGACTTCTTCGCTGCTCATGCCTATTTCAAGTTTGCGCCAGTTTTTCCTATTCTGCGAGCCGTTACTTGATTCGTCCTGATATTTTTCCTGCTCCTGATATTTTGTCAGAATGGCCTCCATATCTTTTATCCTGTTTTCCAACTCGGTAATTTTTTGACGGAGTTTAGTTATTTCTTCATCCTGAGCAATGCACTGAGAGGAAAATACAAAGCCGACTGTAAAAAATAAAAATAAAAAGGATATGATTATTTTTAAATATTTCATACAGGTTCTCCCGGCAATTTAGGATATGCCTTTAAAGAGATAATCAAATAAAAAAATGACATCTCATTTAGAAATCATACTTTGGTGCGAGAGAGGGGACTCGAACCCCTACAGATTACTCCACTGGATCCTAAGTCCAGCGCGTCTACCAATTCCGCCACTCTCGCTTGATTGGCCTATTTTCATGATTTTAGAAAGACTGTCAAGGTTTAATCGATGTAAACCTCTATTCAAATTCCTTTATAAATAAATTTATAAGCCCTTCATCGGCAAAGCTGTAATAACTGTTGTTTCCAATAATAATATGATCAAGGACCTGTATCATAAGCAGCCTTGCACTACATACAAGACTTCTGGTCAGGTCCCGATCCTCAGGAGACGGGCTTGGATCTCCAGAAGGATGGTTGTGTACAAAAACAAGGGAAGCGGCCTTATGTTCCAGCGCCAGTGCCATGATCTCCCTAGGATAGATAGCACTACCTGTAAGGCTTCCAAGGAAGACATCCTTATCCATGATGAGCTCATTCTTGCGGCTAAGCAGAAGCACTTTAAAGACCTCTCTTTTAAGATCACGCATGGAATGAAAGAGGTAATCGAAGACTGCCTTTGATGAACTAAAAAACTGATTTCCCTTAATCTTATCTCTCAGATATCTGCCGGCAACCTGATGGACCAGGCTGAGATAAAGCGCATTCTTGGGGCCTATCCCTTTGATTTCTATAAGTTCGGAAATGGGCGCCGACAGGATTCCAGATAAGCTGCCGAATTTTTTCATGGCTTGCCTGGCCTGAATCTTCACATCCTTCCTTGGTGTCCCCAGTGTCAGAAGAAACTCCACCACCTCCTCATCGGAAAATCTGTCAATACCACCTTCAAGGAATCTTCCCCTCAATCTGCTTCGGTGTCCAACACCTCTCTTTTTCAGTTCATCATCTTCCATAATATTCACTTACTGAAAAAAAACCGCATAACACACAGTGCAAATTAGGCCTTATCAAGCTTGGATAGAATATCATAATCGAAGATCATTAAAAAATAAAATAATTTAAGATATATTGATGTAATACCGATCTAAAGTATTATGTTATTTAATTAGGTTGTTTTAAGGCATAGCATAATTGACAGATTTTATATTTAATTATGTTTTGAATATCATATCTTCTGAAAACTATCAAAAATAATTTTTCTCAGACGATCAACAGAGAAAAATAAATTACTGGTCTATTGCAGGAGTATCTGATATGGGATAAAATAGTATGTAAAAAATAAAAATGAACCTTTTCCTGATCCGTGGAGGTTTTAATACCATGGATAACCTTTTTAGAGAATGATATATAAAATTCACTTTCCTTCAAGGTTTAATCAAAACCATAGTCTTATTATAGGACAAGGACCGATATTTACATCCTGATAAGTTTCATAGGAGGCTTTTCCTTTTAAGATGTCTTTAATTAAAGTATTTTTTATCCTTTCTGTTATTACCATTAAAGAATTAATATTCTCCGATGGGGCATGGGCATGGGGTCCTGCAATACATACTGTAATTTCATGCAATATGCTGGAGACATGCAGAGAGATACTGCCCGGGATTGCATCTATTATTCAGTCATTCCCGAATGAATATATTTACGGTGGAATTTCTGCAGATTTTTTTATTGGAAAAGGACAGAAAAAGAAAAAGGGCCATTCCCATAATTGGGAGACCGGCTTTAAATTTTTAGGGGAGGTGAATAATGACAAGGAGGCATCTTATGCCTATGGATTCTTATCTCACCTCGCCGCCGATGTAGTGGCTCATAATTATTTTGTGCCTGACATGATTCATCGCGTCTCGAGCTGGAAGAGGATTGGTCATATTTATTCTGAGGCGATTGCCGATAAATATGTCGATCCTTTATACCTCAAGATCGCAAGATCTGTGTTGACCATGGATCATATTGATTGCGATAAATTGCTTAAGTCGGCGGTAATCAGAAACAGCTACGGTCTCAAGGCAAAAAAACATATATATAGTCAATCATTAAAGATATCTGATTACCTTTACTGCCTTCCCGCGTTCTCCGATAAAGACAGAACCTCACCTTATGATGTGGAGGATGAGTATCTTGACTATATGATAGAGCTGTCCTTCAGACTGGTTAAGGACCTGTTGTCATACCCTGATTCATCTCCTTGTCTGTCCCATGACCCTATCGGCAGCGATAATCTTCGTCTTGCAAGTGAGAACGGTATTTTTTCAAAATTATTCTATAATCGACAACCTGTTTATCAATTTCCCATAGACCAGGACCTTTTGGAATTATAAGATATTATGAGTAAGATCAGGATACTACCTGAAAATGTGGCTAACCAGATTGCCGCCGGAGAGGTTGTTGAGAGACCTGCTTCGATAATCCGTGAATTAATTGATAACAGCATAGATGCAGGGTCGGACAGGATCACTATAAAGATTGAAGATGGCGGCAGAAAACTTATAAGGGTAAGTGATAATGGGGTAGGCATGGACAGGGATGATATTCTTTTATCGCTTGAAAGACATGCCACAAGCAAGATCAATGCTATCTCTGATCTTTATTCCATAAGGACGCTGGGATTCAGGGGTGAGGCCCTGCCGAGCATATGCTCGGTTTCCAGGATGGATATAGTCTCACGCACAGCAGAACAGATAGTAGGTCATCGGCTTAGCACATCCGGGGGAAAACTTATATCTATAGATGAAACCGGTTCAGCAGTCGGTACGAGCGTCACCGTTCGCGATATCTTCTTTAACACACCTGCAAGGCTTAAATTCCTAAAAGGAGAAAAAACTGAGACGGCCTATATAATGGATGCGGTCTCCAGGATAGCCCTTCCCTTTAATAACATCCAATTGAAGCTGGATGACGGTGAAAAATCCCTGCTGAATTTTCCTGTATCGGATAATGAAATAAACCGGTTTTCTGTACTTCTGGGGCGAAGCATTGCGTCCTCCCTAATAGAATCAAACAGAGAGATTGGAAACATCAAGATAAGGATATATCTGGCTCCCCCTGAAAACAGCAGGACCAGGGCCGACAGAATATACATCTATATAAATAACAGGACTATCAGAGACAGGCTGGTTACCCGTTCCGTTATTGATGGCTTCGGGCAGCGTCTTATGAAGGGGCGCTACCCACAGGTTATTATTTTCTTGGAAATCGATCCATCCTTGATAGATATCAACGTCCATCCGGCAAAACAGGAGGTACGTTTTCAGAATGGACATCTGATATATGAGGCTATCTCATCCATGATAACTAGGGCATTAAAAGATCAATTCAGTCCGTTTTTCGCGATGGATCATACAGAAAAAAAAATAGAAAACAATGGACCTCTCATTCAGCATAATATCTCTGAACCCGCATGGGAATACTCCTCCGGGACTGAAAAAGCTTCGCCCATATTTAATAAGATCGAAACCATTAAAAGTGGCTTTATCAAGGAACCACCAAGATTACTGGGACAATTGAATGATACTTACCTGCTCTTCCAAGCCGATGACGGGCTGTTAATGATAGATCAGCATGCTGCCCATGAAAGGATACTTTATGAGAATCTTAAGAAGAGCTACCAGTCATTAAGGATCGATAGTCAACCCTTTCTGATTCCGGTCAAACTCGAGACATCTCTGAAGGACGGGAGGGTTCTTCTTGAAAAGATTGATCGACTTGCGGGGATGGGATTTGAACTGGAACATTTCGGGGGAAACACATTCCTCTTAAGGTCTGTCCCGTCAATCCTTGTCAATATTAACTGGGATATATTTTTATCTGATCTTATCCCTGTTCTGGAAAAGGATGGACATTTAATGGGCGATAAAACTATGGATGACCTGTTGATCACCATGGCCTGTCATGGTGCTATCAAGGCCGGACAGAGATTATCCCATCGGGAGATGACATCACTGTTGGAAGAACTTGACAAATTGAATCTCCCCACTAATTGTCCCCATGGAAGGCCTGTCTTTATAAAATTCAACTATAATGATATTGAAAAAATGTTTAAGCGAATAGTGTAAATATTTCCTCCCTGCATACCGCGTTGCGGCAATTGGATATTTCCCGATCATGAAAGACCAAAGACCAAAACTGATTATTATTACCGGACCGACGGCATCAGGCAAGACAGGTCTGGCTGTTGAAATGGCCCTTAATTTTAATGGTGAGATCATTAATGCCGATTCCATGCAGGTATATCGCTTCATGGATATAGGGACAGCGAAGCCCCCGGTGAGTGAAAGGAAAGGGGTTCCACATCACATGATCGATGTTGTTTATCCGGATGGAGAATTTAACGCCTCAATTTATCGAACCTTAACAATGCCTGTGATAAATGAAATCAGCAAAAAGAGACGGGCCTGTTTTGTTGTTGGAGGCACGGGTCTTTATATAAAGGCATTACTGGGCGGCCTCATGGAATGCCCTGCATCAGATCATGACATCAGGGAGGAATTGACTGATGAATGCAAAGAGAAAGGCCCTTCTTTTCTCCATGAAAGGCTGAAAAGGGTTGACCCTGAATCAGCCGATTATATCCACCCCAATGACAAGACCAGGATAATAAGGGCGCTGGAGATCATAAGGTTAACGAACAGGCCCCGCTCATCTTTCATAATGGAGCATGGTTTTAATGAAAACCCCTTCAAGACTCTGAAGATATGCCTCAATATTTCAAGAGATCAATTATATAAAAATATTAATATCCGATGCGACCGTATGATAGAATCCGGCCTCATTGATGAGACTCAGACATTGCTTGCAAAGGGGTATTCTTCTGATATAAGATCTATGAAATCCTTGGGATACAGACATGCCGTCTCTTATCTGAGGAAGGAACAGACGGCTGAGGATATGGCATTGAAGTTCAAACAAGATACTCGAAGATATGCCAAAAGACAGTTGACCTGGTTCAGGGCGGATCGTGAAATGATATGGGTTGAACCTGACAACAGGGAATTTATAAAACATAAAATTCAGGAATTTATTGACCGATAATGGGGCAAGGAGCGACTATCCAATGTCGGAACATAGAGTTGGAGTGTTTATATGAACAACAAATACATTATGCGCATCCATTTCATATTGCTTATTATAATTGCTGTCCTTTTCTCAAACTTCTTTTTCACAGAGAACTCATCAGGCAGTGATAAAACAGATCTGCTGACTATCGGTGAAGGCAGGATAAAAGGAAATAATATAGCTGATGCCCGAAAGGAGGCAATAGCAGATGCATTGAAAAAAAGAATTGATGAATATCTCTCCCTATACCTTGGAAGTCAAGTAATGATCAGTAATTTTTCTCTGTTAGTAAATGATATAATCCCGATTGCCGCAGAGGAGATTGAAAATTTTCATATATTGGCAGAAGAAAAAAAAGGTGAGACTTACAGTATGCTTGTAAGGGTCAAGGTTAATGAAAAGTTAATTGAGCAAAAATTAAGGGACATGGGTATTGTTAATATAGAAGGTACTTCAATAAAGGTCCTCTTTTTAGTCTCTCAGAATACTGATTCCAAAGAAAAGACGTCATTCTGGTGGAATAACCCGGATAATAACTCTACCCTAACAACCACAGACCTGAAATTATATAATATATTTCAGGCACAGGGCATTGAACCTGTGAACCGGTTATCGAGTCCAATCGTGGAAAAAATATCTGAAGAAATGAGAAGATTAGACCTGTCAACCGAGGCCGCGATAAAATGGGGAAAAATATTCTCTGCAGATGTCATTATCGTAGGGAAGAGTAAGGTTCAGGCGGATAATACGGTTGTCGTGGATCTTGAGGCAATAGATATTGAGGATGGCAAATCGATATGCCGAACCGGAACTACAGAACAAATAATTTCTGGTGATACCGGCGATAATCGATTTATGAATGCCCTTGAAACAGCCATAAATAATATTGCCATTCAATTCGGTCCTGAAATAATAAAATATTTTAATAAAAATAGTGAAGTGTCAAATAAAATTCAGATTGAACTTAATGAGCTGAATAATTTAAAGGAATTCCGTCTTTTTAAAAATTTTCTTGAGAAGGAAATTAAGGGGATAAAATCAATTACACAATCAAGACTCAATGGAAAATCCATGACTTTAGTTGTTGAATTTTTCGGCAAAAAAGATTTATTTATCAACAAGTTAAAAGGTCATGAGAATTTTCCCTTTCAGGCGGATATAACCACTACAAAGGAAGGGGATATTATTATTGAGATTAAAAATGAAATGCTTGAGCCTATGTCCGATCACGAAAAGATTAGTCACCAGGATTAAAGTGAATGACCGTACCCAATTTTATAACAACCATAAGAATAATTTTGACTCCGATATTTGTTATATACCTTATTAATGATCAAATAATCACAGGCCTGATTCTACTCATAATATCCGGTGTAAGTGATGGCGTTGATGGATTGGTAGCGAGGCTGTTTAATCAAAAAAGCAAACTGGGCGCTTACCTGGATCCAGTGGCAGACAAGATAATCTTGATATCCGCATTCGTAACACTTACCATTAAAGGATTCCTGCCGGCATGGATTACTGTAATGGTCATAAGCAGAGACATAATGATACTTATAGGTGTGCTCATCCTGTTTTTAAATGGGATGAAAATTAATATCAGGCCTGCAATCACAAGCAAGATAACTACTTGCTTTCAGTTTATAACCCTAATTACTGTCTTATCTAAGGACTGGTTTCCAAAACTTCAAGTGTATTTTCCCTGTCTTTTTTATCTGACAGCACTTTTTACGATTATTTCATTTCTGCAATATATGTATCACTGGTTCAAGTTAACTTGGGAGAGTAAAGATCCGGCTGAAGAATAACAGTTGCATCTAATCTTCAAATGGATTAATTTTTAAAGATTATTTCTTGACACGACTTCGCTAAATTTGATACTTGAAGTGATATCTAGGCACGTAGCTCAGGGGGAGAGCACTACCCCGACACGGTAGGGGTCGTTGGTTCAAATCCAATCGTGCCTACCATTTACATCAAGAGGTTCGGGCATCATCAGCCAAAACCTCTTTTTTTTATATTATAACTTGTGTCAATATCCCGATCCATTACTTTCTCTAACTCCTATCATGTCGATGTTCTCAAGCCGATATCAATATGGTTTATTGCCTGTGTCATGCATTCATTGAGGCACTTGATGCCTCTTTTAAATGACCGTTCAAGCGCCTGTTCTGCTCATCATACGGTATATATGAGTATCCATCGCCGTTATCGAAGTAAAGACATTTTGTGGCGTAACCTATAAAATAAATTTTTCTTTTTTTATAGAAAACCCGATGTATAATATAATTTCATTTAACGTGTTAAAGATAGGATATTCATTTGGAGCGCTTTATTATGGATCATGACAACAAACGCAACTATTTCAGAATTGATCTATCAGTACCTGTCAAATGGCAAATATTAGGTAATCCTGAAATGAATCTTGTTAAGAAAGGACTTGGCTGCACTTTGCTGACACATAACCCTCTTATTAGCAGTCCTCTTGAAGAACACCCTGAACAGATACCTCTATTGACAAAGGATCATCAGTTATATCGTTCTTTTCAACTACTTCATAACAAGATTGATTATATTATTAAGATGCTTTCTGAATCTGAAGGCTCATCCACCAGGGATAACATAATCGAGATTAGCGGCTCAGGTCTAAAATTCAGGACAATGGAGACTTTAGATGCTGGCATTTTTTTAAAAATGAATCTGATACTCCCCGGTAATTCCTGTTTTCAAATGGAGTTCATAGCAGAAACATTGAGAGTTGAGAATCTTGATAGTGGATATATAGTCGCTGCAAAGATTATTTGCATTGATGACGATACCAGGGACTTTATCGTAAAAATTATTTTTGAAAAACAAAGAAATGATATACGAAAACTTAAGACAAATCAGGAGGTCAGCAACAGTGATTGAACTATCAATGAATGATTTTATTGAGCTATACAAACTTGCTTCAATTGGAAAGTTAGTTGGTGGACTGATACATAACCTTAATGGCCCTTTACAAAATCTGGGGCTTGATCTTGAAATGGCACATCTTTCTCTTAAAAAAGAATCAAAATGGGATAACAGTTCACCCAAAGATATTATTATAAGACTTCAAAGAATGGAAGAAGAACATGAACGAATAAATTCTTTGATTAGATCAACAGCGGCAAAAGCAGAGGATAACGCTGACCTTGATAATACCCTGTTAAACCTCTATGAATTTCTTAAAAAAGAATTAGACTATTTACACACAAACCTATATTTCAAACACAATGTCCATACGGAAATTTTAATTAATAATACTCCACCCTTGACCTCAGAACTTAACAAGGATTCCCTCATGGCGTTAGGCTGGTTTCTCCAGGTGATTGTTGAAGAATTGGAAAAACAAAAAATTAAGGGGTTACGACTTGGAATAATATCAGATAATTCAAACCTGCAAATAAAAATCGAAACTCAGGGAGGCAAGGTGTCTGCAAATTTTATAGGACAAATAAAAGAAGCCATGTCATCTTCCGGCATTATCAAATCCGATAACAAAAATCTGGGAATATTTATTGTACTTTTAATATTTAAATCTAACGGGATTACTTTTGAATTCGAGCCTAATTCCTCATGCTCAAATATGATTATAAATTTTCCAATGCTGAATCATTAGAATTAAATCGGTCAGGATATAATCAGCTTGAAAATAGATATATCGAGTTTATTAGACAAGCCGACTTATCATTTTTAGATATTAGTGATAATCTCCTCTTTTAAATCTTTCAATCTCCACAGCCATTGTATGAACCACATCTGATATAATCGTCTTGAGTTTGTCATTAGTCCCTGTATCAGATTCCATGCCTTTAAGTAGATCCAACCTCTCTTGTAGTTGCCCTACAAGAGGAGACAGGCTATCGGCGTCCAGAGATGAATCAGCCAATTTATCGGCATAACAATCAACAAGATCAAGTGTATCCTTCAGGGTGCCTGCGACCTCTTCCTTACTGAGAGTCTCAAATGAACTATCTATAACTATTCCGGAGCCACCAATGATCGGGGTTTTAATTTCACTAGCAACATTAATTCCCTTATCGATTGATGAAGAGGTTATTTGGTCCATGATACTCTGAAAATCATTCTTTTCTACAACATTTTTCTTTTCAATTTTATCAGCCTGCTGAGAAATCAGGCCTTGTCCTCCATATATCTTCATATTTATCCTCCCAATAATCCGGTTGCATAAAAAGTTAAATCTTAAATCTAACTACACTGGAATCCCGCTGAAGCTACTCGGCTGAGCTCGCCAAAGACCAACCCTCCTACGTCTATGAGCTTCTGTCTTCATCAAGACTGCGACACGACAGAACGATGCAGTGTCCCCCCTCACCATCTTGTTTGGACTAAGCCTATGCTTAAGTCTGATCATCCCTGTCGCAAGCTGCGTTTATTCTGGCAAAGGCGAATAAAAAGGCTATCCCTCTATATAAAGTGCCTTTAAATATTTCTAAATAATCATCAATTAAAACCTGAAGTCAACTTGCGATTATATATTGCAAGATGTCTGCCATAAACAGGACTATCATTTTTAAATAACATAATCGAACAAAAAATTATCAACTGATATTAAGCTAGTATCAATTTCTTGTAATTAGTTCATATAGTTATACTAAGGCTCCGAATATTAATAAAATTTTTCATTATATCATTATCATGAGTGCGATATATTCCTCATATAATTGCAAAGGAAACTTATACCGGTAGTGAGGAAAAATTTACCAACCGGTTCTGCCATGCATTTCTCTAAAATATCTTTTCCAATTTTGCATTAAATGTTTCAGGAGTAAAAGGTTTTACTATATAATTGCTGACACCTGCCTGAACGGCCTGAATGACGTTCTCTTTTTGTCCTTCAGCTGTTACCATTAAGAACGGAATATTCTTTAAATTATTATCAGCCCTTACGGCCTTTAAAAGTTCCAAACCGGTCATATTAGGCATGTTCCAATCTGACACAATAAGTCCAATTTTTTCTTTTCTAAGTTCCTTAAGTGCAACCTCTCCATCCTCAGCTTCAATTAAATTGCTGAATCCCAATTGCTTTAAGACCCCCTTAATTATCCTCCTCATAGTTGCGAAATCATCAACTATTAAAACATTAATTGATGTATCCATGGTCATTTTTAAATCCTCCCGTTAATAAACCATTAATTTAAAATCCTATTGAAATTATTTCCCCAAAATTCATACATCCAGGATTATTCTTGTTCTTGTTTAATTAAATATGCTAACCAAATAATATATATAAATATTTCCGGAACTGTGCAATACAGATCCGCTATTATAAATTCTTCAGGAGATCATCTATGGCATCCTGATTTAGACCCTCTCCGCATCTTTGGGGACCTTTTAAAACATCCATATAAAGGTCCACATCCCTGTTCAATTCTTCATAAGTCCTGGAGGGATCCTCCTTGTGTTTTTTCAATTTTATCCCGAAGGAAACTATTAACTCCTCTATCCTATTTTCCATTGATCTTACCAGTCTGATGATCCGCTGAATTCTCTGCCCCACCAAATCCTGAAAGCTAAGCGGCTCCATCATTTTTAATGATTGATCCTCTATCATTTTTAAGATTTCAATCTGTTCTTTGATAACCTTAACCGCATCTTCAAGAGTAATATCAACGATATTTTCTCCTCCGGATCTTTCTTTATAAAGAATGGATTTTAAAATCTTTAACTGACTGCCTGCTACCTCAGTCTGCTTCTCATTAATATCCATTATCTTCATGGTACTGTCTTCGAGTGTATCGTTTATGCATTCCAATTGATTGCTTGCCTCAGGTATATCTCTTGAGGCTATCTCTACAATATCAGGTTCTATCTTGGACTGAATGTCCCTTCTGAATTCTATTAATTCCCTCGCCACTCCTTTTAACTTTCCGGATAGTTCCATAGTCAGCAATTCAAAAAATTCGTTCTTTTTCATTTTTTGAATTACTTGTTTTAATTGTTCAGTATCTTCAGGGGAAAATTCATTTGTATCTATTTTTTCATTCGAATCACAGGCAGGCAGCAATCTGTCTTTTTCAGCCTTTCTCACCTCTTCAGACTTCATGTAAGCCTTACATAAATATTTTTGTCCTGTTACATTGATTCCTGAAATAATATTATTAGGTAATTCTTCAATATTAAAAAGGATCTGATAATCGATTGAGTTAAAGGCTATCCCTGCTCTTAAAACAATAAAATAGGGTTTTATAGCTTCCTTATGTATCTCTCCCTGCACAGGAAAAATCTTTCCGTTTAATTCTAAAAATAAATCAGGTCTATCAGCCGAAAAAATAAGATTCGAACCATATCTGGGAATAATTCTTTCTATATCCTGAGTATCAAAAGCTATCCTTTCTATATCACCATCAATATTACCCATAATAACATTTTTCATCTGAGATATCCTCCGCTTTAACCTAATTTGACCGGTTAAGATAGACCATATAATCTATTTATACATGCGCCAGTCACTGAACAACTTTCCAGAAAGTGAATATTAATTTTTCAGTTTATAAAAAACCGATCTTAAATGTCTCTGAGGTTCAAACCTTTGACTTATCCCTGTTAATGATTCAGTTGCACCTATTACCAAGTAACCGTCAGGCTCCATTACCCCCGCTATTTTTTCAAACAATTTTTTTTTATCTTCATTATTGAAATAAATGGCTACGTTTCGACAAAAAATAATATCGAATTTGCCCAAGCCAAGAAAAGGATTCATAAGATTGATTTTTTGAAAAACAACCATTGCCCTTATATCATCCCTGATTTTCCAGCTATTGTTGTTTTGCATAAAATATCTTTGCATCTTATCCTTATCAAGTCCTCGTTCTATCTCAAACTTATTATAATGGCCATAACTTGCCTTGGCAATGGCTTCATCAGAAATATCCGTACCTATGAGTTTGATATTATACTTATTAATATTTGGTAATAGTTCTTTTAAAATAATTGCCAGACTGTATAACTCTTGACCTGTGGAGCACGCGGCACTCCAGATCCTTATCATTATAGGAATACTACCTGATGCCCTTCCATTTCTCCTGTCGATTAATTCAGGCATTAACTTATGTCTAAACATCTCAAATGGTGAATTATCTCGGAAAAACAGGGTCTCATTGGTCGTTACGGCATCTATTATTTTCCGTTCAATTGTCTTTCTTAAATCTGCCTTTGCCTTATAATATAATTCACTATATGAATTACAGTTTTCGACTTCTAGGAGATCCTTTAACCTTGTTTCAATCAGATAGGTTTTTTTATCGTCTAGAGATATACCTGATATTGAATATATGTATTGAGAAAATATTTTTACTTCATCAGGTGTAATTTTTTTCATTATATAATATCCGCTTTTGATATCTCTAAGCGATGGTTTATCTTATTAAAAATCAACAAGCTGTCCCCTTTACAAGATTACATATTTCAGATGCAATTCTATCAAGAGGCACTATGATATCTACTACTCCGCTTTCTATAGCAGTCTTGGGCATCCCATAAACAATACAAGTCGATTCATCTTCTGCAATTATTGTAGCACCGTTGCGTTTCATTAAACCGAGTCCGATATTCCCATCTGAACCCATGCCGGTCATAATAACCCCTGCGGAACGTCCGACATAATGTTGTGCTATTGACCTGAAAAGATAATCTACAGATGGTTTACAATTATTTTCGGGAGGATCATCTGTTATCCTTAGTATCCTGTCTTTGCCATCCATGCCTGCCACAATTTTCATCTG
>Ga0153915_10002014_pt1 | contig 18667 bp, 12 predicted proteins | sample Opewatmetagenome_2_FD_107003 | JGI IMG/M metagenome (GOLD analysis project Ga0153915, IMG submission 107003) | Freshwater wetland microbial communities from Ohio, USA - Open water 3 Core 3 Depth 3 metaG | ecosystem: Environmental > Aquatic > Freshwater > Wetlands | place: USA: Ohio, Lake Erie...
AAGGGCTTTTGATACAGCCTCAGAATTTGTTTTATTATTCGTGTATATTTGCATTCAGCGGATGTTAAATCAACAATGCAGGATAAAATACTATCCCAGCGCGAGATAAGACGGTACAGCCGTCAGATTCTTCTTCCTGAGATTGGACTCAGGGGACAGGAATTGCTTAAGAAGGCTAAAGTAATTGTTGTCGGTGCCGGCGGACTTGGATGCCCGGTTCTTCAATATCTTACTGCAGCAGGCACAGGTAAGATAGGAATTGCTGAATTTGATATGGTTAACGAAACGAACCTGCAGCGCCAGATACTATATGGTTCTGATGATGTCGGCAAGTTAAAATCAATAATTGCGGCAAACCGGATTGAACATCTAAACGATCTCGTTGAAACTGAAAAAATTAATCTTCGTGTCAATTCTTCCAATGCCCTGCAAGTTGTGAGGGATTATGACATAATAGTTGACGCAACTGATAATTACTCAACCAGGTATCTGCTGAACGATGCCTCCGTGATCCTGAATAAACCAATGGTTCACGGTGCAATTTATAAATATGAAGGCCAGGTTTCTGTTTTTAACTTCAGGGGAGGGGCAACCTACCGCTGTTATAATCCCACGGTAACAAACAGTCATTTCAAAAATCCACAACCCTCCGAGGTGGGGCTACTGGGAGTGCTTCCCGGCATAACGGGAACTATAATGGCAAATGAGGTGATCAAGATCATTACCGGAACAGGTAATGTCCTGTCAGGAAAAATATTGATATTCAATATTTTTGATTACACATTCAGAATAATGGAAATTAAGAACATACCTGAAAATCATAAAATAACCAGACTGGATGATAATTAAAAATTGCGGATTGCGGATTATTGATTTCGGATTTTAAAATCCGAAATCACAAATCAGAAATCCGAAATGAAAAAGATAGTAAATACGAGACCACATGAGGCTTCTGCTTATCAGCAATTCAACCAACGCGGGAGAACAATACCTTGAGCATCCAAAGGCAAGAATCAGGGAATTCCTCGGCGATAAATATGTAAAAGCCCTCTTTATCCCTTATGCTGCAGTCACTTTTTCCTATAATGATTACGAGCTGAAGGTAAGAGACAAATTCAGGGAAATAGGGCATGATATAATTTCAATCCATCATTACACAAATCCGATAAATGCCGTAAAAAGTGCGTCAGCAATTGTAGTTGGTGGCGGAAATACTTGGAAGCTGCTTAAAATGCTTCAAGACAACAGGCTGATTGAGGCCGTGAGGCAGAAGGTTCTGGGCGGGACTCCATATATCGGCTGGAGTGCGGGTGCAAATGTCGTATGTCCTTCAATTCGCACAACCAATGATATGCCTGTTGTTGAACCCGCCTCCTTCAAAGCATTTAACCTTGTTTCATTTCAGATCAATCCGCATTATCTTGATGCAAATCCTGCCGGACATGCCGGAGAAACAAGAGAACAGCGAATAGAGGAATTTATTGATATTAATCGTGACATCTGGGTAGTAGGACTCAGGGAAGGGACAATGCTTATTATTGAAGACGACAGAATAATTTTCGCTGGACCCGGGAAAACGAGAATTTTCAGAAAGAACCACGATACCCTTGAGCTGGGGGAGAATGATGATTTCTCCTTTCTGTTCAAATAAAAACGAACTTGATCCAAATAATTTAACTTTGATCGCCGTTTATAATCCGGTCCGTTAGATATTTCCTGCTTGTAAATGAACATACTGCTAAAAATTCTGAAAATAACCGCAATACTTTTTTTGGGTGTATTGATGGCATTGTTTTCAGCTTCACTTATCATGCAGAACAAAGTTGGGGGACTAATACTCCAATCGCTTAACAGGAATTTCGCAACTAAAATAGAAACAGGATCTTACAGGCTTTCATTAATCAGAAAGTTCCCAAAGGCCACAGTGGAACTGAAGGATGTCCTGGTACATTCCTCTCCTGATTTCGATCGTTCGGGATTCGCAGGAATAAATACTGATACTCTCCTGGCTGCGAAAACAGCATTTGTTGATTTCAAGATGATTGATATTTTTAAGGGAGCCTATACATTTACTACTATAAGTGTCAGATCAGGGATCCTGAACCTCTTTACAGACACTGCAAATGGTTACAATTACGATTTTACAAAAAAAGAAAATAAGAGCGGCAGCAGTGATAACGTTAAACTTAACCTTAACAGGGTAAACCTGTCAGATGTCAGGTTTGTATATAATGATCTCAGGGTGGACCTGATCATAAAAGGCCGGTTTAAAGATGGCCGGTTCAGGAGTAAAATAAAAGGCTATGATATTGACTTCGAAGGGAACTCCGAAACTGTTTTTAATCTGTTCCAGCTTGACAGCACAGTAATAAAACAAAGCATCCCGGCACATCTGGAGGTTGGTCTCAGTAAGAACGACAAAGGAATATTTTTCAGAAAAAGTACTTTGAATATCGAAAACTGGGATTTCATTCTTACAGGATTTATTGCATCCGATAATTACCTTGATCTGAATGTATCGGGCCAGAACATAGATATTTCGAGGATTGTGAACTTTTTACCTGAAAAATACCATGATAAAGCTGCCTATTATCATCCCTCCGGAATTTTAAAGCTCGACTGGAAAACAAAGGGTAAGGCCTCAAGAAAAGAGAATCCCCACTATGATATTAACTTCTCTTTAAATAATGCACATATTGATAACAGGGAGTCTGATTTAAAAATTGACAAATTCTCATTTGACGGCTCTTTTACAAATGGTAAAAATAACAGACCTGAAACCAGCCTTTTTGAAATCAGAAATTTTACAACCAGGCTCGGTTCAGCGGAATACAAAGGTTCATTTTTATTATCGAATTTTTCAAAACCAAGAGCCGAATTGACATTTAAGGGGACTTTGCTTCCCGCTGAACTGGTGGACTTTCTGAATATGCGTAATGTCAGCCGGGCAGGTGGATCAATCGATCTGGACCTGAAGTTCTCGGGCTATCCTGAAATCCGACGTAACTTCAGGTTTGCAGATATTTTTGATCTTGATTCCCAGTCTGAGGTGGTTTTTAACTCATTTGGAATCAAGTTTAATGATAAGAATATTGATTTCCGCGATGTGAACGGGAGAGTGCTTGTCAGGGAAAATACTGTAACAGATAATTTCAGATTTATTTTTAATGATCAGAAAATCAGATTGTCAGGAAAGTTCATGAATTTCCCCGGATGGGTTGCAGGAAATCCCGTTAAATTGTCGGGTTCAGCTTCCCTCTCTGCTTCAATCATAAAGCCAGAGCTTTTCATGAATACCTCTGCCGGAACAAAAGAAAAGGAAAAGTCAGTACCTGAAAATGCTCCCTTTAATCTTCCGAATGACATTAATGTCGAAATGGAATTTTACCTGGATACATTGATTTATAAAACATTTGATGCCAGAAAAATTTCGGGCACTCTGAGCGTTAGGCCAAAAATGCTGAACTTCAGGACTATAAACCTGAATTCCCAGAAAGGCAAAGTCTCCGGCAATGGCCTTGTCGTCCAGAATCCAGATAAGTCATTTATTGGAAGAGGGAGTTTTACGGTTACTGATGTGGATGTCAATCAGGCTTTTACATCGTTCCATAATTTCGGTCAGGGATTCCTGAAAGCAGAAAACTTAGCCGGATCTCTTTCTGGTACCATTTCACTGGTTTTGCCAGTGGACTCACTACTTAAGCCCATTATGAGTTCACTTACAGCCGAAGGTAAATACATCCTGACGAACGGGGCTCTTATCGACTTTGATCCGGTAAAGGCTTTATCTTCATTTATTGAACTTTCCGAACTTGAAAACATAAAATTCAACCAGCTTGAAAATGATTTCTTTATCAGAAACAACTATTTTTATGTTCCCCAGATGGACATAAGGTCATCGGCAGTCGATCTTTCAGTAAACGGGAAGCATAGTTTCGAAAATGATTACCAGTATCATGTTAAAATGAGGCTTTCGGAAATCCTGAGCAACAAGGCAAGAAAAAACAGAACTTTGTCTGATGAATTCGGTGAAGTGGAGGATGATGGCCTCGGCAGAACATCTGTCTTTCTCAGAATCGATGGAAAAGGGGAGGATGTTAAAGTCAGCTATGATATGAAAGCGGCAGGCGCTCAGGTAAAAGCTGATTTTCAGAAGGAAAAGCAAAATCTTAAGACAATATTGAACGAGGAGTATGGGTGGTACAGCAAACCGGCTGAACCAGCGAAAAAACAAACTGCTAAGCCAAGGTTCAGGGTATCCTGGGAAGGCCAAGATACATCTGCAGTAGAAGAAGAACCTCCGGTCGTAAAAAAAGAGGGAATTATTAAGAGAATTTTTAGAAAGAAATAGTATTTTTTCAACCAAATAGTAAATAAACCTTGAATATTTTCCGAAACAGAAGCAAATGGAAAATTTTGTTTTTCCTTTTTGCCATAATTATCGGCATTGGCTCGCTGATCTATACCCAGTATCTTGTCCGGAGCCTTAAAGCCGAGGAGAGGAAAAAAGTTGAAATGTGGGCTGAGGCTACCAGGCTGATAAATTCAGCAGATTCTACCCAGAATCTGGAATTCCTTTTCTCGATAATTGAGAACAACAGCACAGTGCCTGTTATTCTCACGGACGGTCATGATAACATTATTGCAGCCCGGAATATTGAACAGGGAAAGATCGAGGATCCAGGCTGGATGGGACAAAAGCTTGAAAAGATGAAGAGCAATGGGGAACCCATTATAATTGATCTTGGGAACGGATTCACAAATCACATATATTACAAGGATAGCATTATTTTGAGCCAGCTGATCTATTATCCATATATTCAACTGGGCTTTATCATACTGTTTATTTTGGTCTCCTTCCTGGCATTAAGCTCGTCGCGGAGGGCAGAACAAAGCCGTGTCTGGGTAGGATTGTCAAAAGAGACCGCTCATCAGCTTGGAACACCAACTACCTCTCTTTCCGGCTGGGTGGAGATTCTCCAGAATAATTACCCCGATAATCCTGTTACAAAGGAGCTTGCCGTGGATGTGAAAAGGCTTGAAAAAGTAACAGAAAGATTTTCAAGGATAGGATCAAAGCCATCACTTTCCCAGGAAAATATTCTGAGCCTTATCCAGAATTCCGTTGACTACCTCAAATCGAGATCCTCATCAAAAGTTTTGTTCGTTCTGCCTTTCTCTGCCGATGATGAGATAAATATCCCCGTCAATCCCGCTCTGTTTGAATGGGTGATTGAGAATGTCTGCAAGAATGCTATTGATGCCATGGAAGGTGATGGAGCAATTACGATCAGGGTGGAAGAGGCAGAAAAACATGCAATTATTGACATTACTGACACCGGTAAGGGAATACCGAAGTCAGCTTATAAAAAAATCTTTAGTCCGGGATTTACCACTAAAAAAAGAGGCTGGGGACTTGGTCTTTCCCTCGCGAAAAGGATCATTGAAGAGTATCACAACGGGAAAATCTACGTTAAGTCGTCCGAAATAGGTAAAGGCACCTGTATAAGGATCATGATGAAAAACGGCAATCACTGATTCCCGGCAAAATTGATTAATTTTGCCCCCGGATGAACCGGAATCAAATAGAGGTAATGGCCCCGGCAGGCTCGTATGAGTCGCTGATAGCTGCAATTCAGGGCGGCGCTGACTCAGTTTATTTTGGCGCTGAGGAACTGAACATGCGGGCCGCATCTTCCATCAACTTTATGCTTGATGATCTCTGTAAAATTGTACAAATCTGCAAGGAAAATAATGTTAAAAGCTACCTTACTGTAAATGTCGTGGTTTTTGATCATGAGATTGAACAGATGCACAGGATAATTGATTCTGCAGTCAGTAATGGTGTTTCTGCAATAATCGCATCTGATCTTTCTGTAATCAACTATGCATTCAAATCCGGAATAGAGGTGCATCTGTCCACACAGCTGAACATCACCAACATTGAGGCATTAAAGTTTTATTCACAATGGGCTGATGTAGTTGTTCTGGCAAGAGAGGTCAACCTGGATCAGGTTAAGTATATCCATGACGAGATCATTGCGCAGGATATACGGGGACCACATGGCGGTCTTGTGAAGATAGAGATGTTTGTTCATGGAGCTTTATGCATGGCAATATCAGGCAAATGTTATCTGAGCCTCCATGAAAACAACATGTCGGCAAATCGCGGTAAATGTTACCAGACTTGCAGGAGAACATACCTTGTTACCGAAAAGGAATCAGGATACCAGCTGGAAATTGACAACGAATACATCATGTCGCCGAAAGACCTTTGCACAATCGGATTTGTTGACAAATTAATCGATTCAGGGGTACGCGTCTTTAAAATCGAAGGGAGGGCTCGATCGGCTGATTATGTAAAAACTGTTACTTCATGCTATGATGAGGCTGTGAGATCTGTCTCAGAAGGAACATATACTGATGAAAAAATCGGGAATTGGAGGACCAGGCTCGCTTCCGTTTTTAACCGCGGATTCTGGGACGGCTATTATCTCGGTCAGAAGCTGGGTGAATGGAATGCCATGTACGGCTCACAAGCTACAAAAAAGAAGATCTATCTCGGGAAGGTTACAAATTACTTCACCAGGATTAATGTCGCAGAAATAAAACTTGAAAATGGTGATCTTGCAAAAGGAGAAACTGTTCTCATTACGGGGCCTACAACTGGAACCATAGAATACAAGATCGACGAAATGCGCGTTGACTTTAAAAAGACTATAAAAGCGTTAAAAGGGGACCTCTGCTCAATAAAGATAAATGATTACCTGAGACGTTCCGATAAGATTTATAAATGGGTTGATGCAGCAGTTTAAGCCAGCCTCTGATAATTCTTATTACCAGATTATCTTCTTTTCTGCATTCAGGATCTTTATGGCATTCATTTCAATATCATCAGTATCCGTATTGATGTAAAAAATATTCTTTCCCTGCTTCCTCTTTAATCCGAATAAATAAGCCTTGTCGTAATAATGAAGTGCGATCTCTATGGCTTTTGTTAAATCACCGTTGTTTATAGCCTGAACTGCTTCCTTTGCCATATCACCTCCAAGCCGTTTGCTGATCTTCATCACTGATGCCACGAGCACATCAGGTGTATAAACTGAATATTCTTCAAGAAGTCTCGGCAGACGCGTTTTTATATCCATGAGGAGAATTATTGCAGGATTTTCCTGCATATTCAGGTAAAACTCTTCAGGCATGAAAACATTGCCGATATTCCTGCTTTCATCTTCAAGCCAAACCGGATCCTGACTGTTGGTTTCTGTCAGCCGGTCAAACAACAGATTTGAAAAATGCTCGGAAGTTGGTTGCGGAAGCTGCCCCAGTGAACCAAAAGCCGAACCTTTATGATTCGCGACACTTTCAAGGTCCACTACCTGACAACCTGAGTTTCCCAGATATTTAAGAATATGCGTTTTGCCACTCCCTGTCAGACCTCCAAGTATTATCATCTTCCTTGGAGCTGATAGATTTTTAAGCACCAGTCGCCTGTATGATTTGTAACCGCCATCAAGGACCTCAGTTTGGATATCTGCAAGAGAAAAAAGCCATGCCATTGCTTCCGATCGCATCCCTCCTCTCCAGCAATGGACAAGTAGCCTGCCTTTTTTTGAGATCTTAAGCGCTTGTTCAAGCTTTAATTGCATTGTCGGACCTGTAAGTTCCAGGCCTTTAAGAATAGCTTTGATCCGGCCTTCATTCTTATACTTTAGGCCGACAGTTTCTCTTTCCCTGTCGTTGAATAAAGGTATATTATGTGATCCTGGAATGTGTCCTTTACTGAATTCTGAAGGGCTTCTGACATCAATAACTGGTATTTCCCTGGCGAGCTTCAGAAAGGTTACTGCATCAGTTTTCCCCTCTGCCTTGTATATCATCTGTTATCAATGGATTAGATTGATCCTCCTCCGGATATTAAATACTGCCGCCAGCCTTAACAAAGTGCTTTGAGAATAGTTTTTTCAGGTCTTCTATTCGTACTGGTTTCGGGATGAATTCTTTTATCCCCGAAAGCTCAGCCTTACGCTTTGAGTCTGACATATTATCGGCAGTAAAAGCTACTATCAAGGAATTTTTATCATGTTCAAGGATTTTTCGTGCTGATTCAAAACCATCCATCTCAGGCATTATCAGGTCCATGAAAATGACATCGTACCGGTGCGTTTTTGCCTGGATATAGCCTGCAAATCCGTCATCGGCGAAATCATAGGAGTATCCCATGCTTTTCAGCAAAGTGCCCAATACCTTCTGATTCATTTTGTTGTCCTCGATAATCAGGATTCTGAGACCGTTTGAAAGATTTTCACCCTCAACCAGCACACCTTTATTTCCCACTTGCGGGAAACATTCTTTTAATGCATTATATAGTTCCTCCAACTGGTATGGTTTAACTAAATAATGGTCTACTCCCATCGTATTGCATTTCAGAAGGTTCCCTTTGACATCATTTGTGCTTATAATGATCAGGCCGAAATGATTTGACAGGGAGTTTTCCCAAAGCTCCCTGGCAGCGTCAAAACCATTGAATTCATTGTCATCCAGAATAACGACCAGGTGATGCCGGTTATCGGGATATTTTAGGTTTGACTTTAGCTGGTTTACTGTCGATTTCTGAAAAGTGGTGACTGTTATTGTCAAACCCAGTTTGTGAAGTGAGGCGAGCGTATCCTCATCACGTGTCTGGCTTCCGGTGATCACAAGAGTTTTGATATCTGCAAATTTCCTTATCATGTTAAACCCTAAATTTTTTGCAGGTTTTTCATTTGAGTAAACTAAAATGGTGAAGATAATTTTTTTGCCTTTATCTTTATCTAATCCCGAAGGACTTTCTGCTGAAAATTCACCTCCCATCAATTCAACAAGCTGCCTGGCCAGAATAGTTCCAAAACCTGATTCATCGGCATCCTGATGCACTTTTGATTCTACATTGACATAGTCTCCGAAAATCTTTTTCAGTGTTGCCTTATCAAAGCTTTTTCCGGTATCAGAAAGTTCAAACTTTAGTTTGACCATTCCATCCTTGAAATCCTTTAAGCTGCATCTCAGGTTTATTTGTCCTTTGCGGGTATTCTCTATTGAATGATTAATGAAATTGGTCAGTATTTGCCGGAGCCTGAAGGAATCCCCAATAATTTTATCGGGTACATTTTCATCTACATTGCAGATAAGGTTTACCTGTGTTGCCTTAATTTTGGTTTCTGCCAGATTGTGGCAATAAACGATTTCCTCCCGAAGGCTGAAGGGACTTTCGTCAAGAATCATCTTCCCTGATTCAATCTTTGAAAAATCAAGGATGTCATTGACAATATTCATCAGGACTTCTACTGAGCGCCGCAGTAATCCGACAACGTCCTTCAAATCAGCCGGCAATGTCTTTTTTTCAAGGAGGTCGGTTATTCCGACAATCCCATTCAGAGGGGTTCGGATCTCATAACTCATCCTGCCAAGGAATTCCGATTTTGCTGAACTTGCTTTTGCTTCCTGATTTCTTGCAGACTCCAGCATCGTTACATCGATAAGCATTTCCATGCTTGCATCTTCTCCATTGAATTTAACCGGTATGGAGGTCCTGAATAAAATTATTTCACCGATCTCCTTCTTGAGTATTACAAATTGATCGGGGCTGAATGTGCCTCCAAGATGTTTTGAAAAATAATTGTTCTCATCAGTGACTGATATTTCAGGGAATATTTTACCGGTCATTTCCTTTTCATCAGAATATGAATATTGCTCTGCAGCTTTCCTGTTTGCCCTGATGATTTCCCTGTTCCCGTTATGGATTATCACGCCGACCGGCATTTCATCTATCATCCTGAAGAGCATGTTTTCAGAAGCGCCTAGCCTCTCCAGTTCCCTGTTTTGCGATTTAATGTACTTCCAGAAGAAATAAACGAGAAGCATTACGAGAAGAAGTGTACCGAAACCCATAGCAAGTGAATTCCGGATAATGTACTTCTGGATTTTGTCTGTAGGTGAAGAAAAAACAAGTGCTATGTTCTTTTGTAAAAGATGCGTTGAATAATAGGATGAAATTATTTCACCGGATGTTTTACTGCCTTTAGCCATATGAATCAGGTTTTCTGAAACGCCATTTTCGAGGTCTGCAGTGATCTTCTGGATCTGGGTATATTCTATCTTCTCCTCATTGTTATAATAAATGACTTCGCCCGAGTCGCTGACAACCCATTGCCACTGATAATCCTGAAAACTAAAAGCAGAAAAGATGTTATTGAAGTACGACTGATAGTCGAGAGTGACAACAATATTTCCTACAGGCTCATCATTCCTTTTAACTGGCTTATAGTATTCATAATTCCTGTTGGATCTGATCAGCATTTCGCTTTTCATAATATCGCCCTGTGCATGCAGGACAAAGGTCTGTTCAAGCCAATTGCTCCCGGTTTCATCCTTCTTTAAAGTAAACTCATTCCTGTTGTTGTCATAAAATTTTATACCGGTGACCAGATCTTCGTACTTTGAGAAAAAGAGCTTCATCCTTTCAATCGTCCCGGCCCTGTATTGCTGATCAGAGAAAAAAAGTGAGATATCGTCGAGGAATATGATCTGATCGAGATCGCTCACAAAACCATCGTCCGTATTATCCACCGATGATCCGGCTATCTGCACCTGCCTGTCAAGCAATTTCCCTATATAATCTATCTGTTTATTGTACAGGCTTCTGTAATAGAAAAAATTTGCTGCTATTATTATCAAAAAGGCAGTAATGATAATAATCAACAATTTCTTCATACCATAAATGTTGGTGTCAGACAAAGTAAACTATGAATAGCTAATTAACTTAATTTCACCTGTATTTAGTATTTTCATCATTCAAAATACTTAAATAGCTTCTGTACCTCAGAGAATCGATTTCTCCGTCCTTTACTGCTTTTCCCACAGCACATCCCGGCTCATCAAGATGCAGACAATTATAGAACCTGCATGCTTTTGATACTTTGAATATTTCCGGGAAGAAGTGGTATATCTCATTTCTTTCCATATCCACAACTCCGAATCCCCTGATTCCCGGAGTATCAATCGCGAAGCCCCCAAACGGCAGTTTGTGCATTTCGGGGAAGGTAGTAATATGTTTCCCCTGTTTATGATAATCGGAAATCTCTTCAGTTTTGAGATTTAGAGAGGGATCCAGCATGTTTATAAGAGTCGTTTTGCCTACTCCTGAATTCCCAGCTACAAGGCTGATTTTATTTTTCATGATTTCCCCGAGTTTTTCGAGTCCGGTTCCATCATTTAATGATAATCTCAGGCAATCGTACCCTATCCCTGAGTATACGGAAATAAGATGTTCCATTCTTACAGTTTCATCCTCTCCGTAAAGATCTGTCTTGTTGAAAATGATCATGGCAGGGATCCTGTATGCTTCGGCAGTAACAAGTATCCTGTCGATAAACTCAACCTGTGTCTGAGGGAGTATGATAGTGACCATCAGTAGAAGCTGATCGAGGTTCGCTGCTATGATCTGGGATTGTTTTGAGAGATTGGAGGCTTTTCTAAGGATGTAGTTCTTCCTTTCAAGTATGTCTGTGATTACTCCGGTTTTATCATCCTTGCCGGCATTTATCAGAACCTTATCCCCTACTGCTATGGGATTGGTTGTTTCTACATCTTTTACCCTTAATTTACCTCTTAAAATACAATCAGCAACGCGGCCTGTACTTAACAGGACTTTATAGCGACTTCCAACAGATTTAATGACAACCCCGCTTTCCAACTGAAAAAAATATAAGACAAAAGTAAAGATTTTTATTGCAGCAGGAATGACTGTTTTAGTTGGCAAACAGGGTAAGCCGGAAATGACTTTCTGAATTTATATATTGTATTGCGATAAATAATATATGTGATACAATAATTATTTTACCTGAATCAATAAGAATTTTACCTGATTTTATTCAACCCGTTCCGGCGTTGAAGGCAAATTCCATTAATTGTACAAACAGATTAGTTATCTGAAGCCATCAACAGGAATGGTTTCATTTCGAAGCTATGGTAAATTGGCCTTAGTCTTTCTGTATTATAATGTTCGGAAACTTTTACGATCTTTTTTGAAGAGGTAACTACATCTATTGGAACATTATCATATCTTCCATTCTTCAGGACCACAATTCTTCCATGCAATCCTTTAATAATCAGGTCAAGAGCCAGGTTGCCATAAGCCATAGGCACAATTGAGTCAAGAGCATCGGGATCCCCGCCCCTGACCATATAACCCAGCTTTTGATTAATGGTGTTTATGGTTTTTCCTTTATTGTATTTACCAGAAAGTTCCTTGAGTTGGTCTGATACAAGATCACCTATGCCGCCAAGCTTCGAATGCCCGTAAGCGTCCTTTTCCTGACCTGAAAAGATCATTTGCCCGCCTTTGAACATTGCACCTTCTGATACAAGGACAACTGAATATTTGCTGGGATTATGATTCCTGTCCTCAACCAGAAGTTGCGTAAGAAGGTCAATATCAAACTCATATTCAGGAATAACGCACCTGTTTGCAGCTCCGGCCATAGTCGGGAGCATTGCTGTAAATCCGGCATACCTGCCGAACACCTCCAGAACAAGAAGCCTTTCATGCGACCCCGCGGATGTCCTAAGGCTGTTGGTCATCTGGATTGTTCTGGTAACACATGTACTGAAGCCGATACAATAATCAGTGCCCGGGACATCATTATCCATGGTTTTGGGTATCGCTACTACCTTTACTCCCTTTTTATAAAGGTGAACCCCATAGCTCAACGTATCATCACCACCAATTGGAATCAAATAGTCAACACCAAGCCAATCCAGGTTTTTAATGACTTCGGGTGTAAGATCATTCATATCTTTATCATATGTACCCTGAAGGTGTTCCGGTACATTCCCTTTTGCCATATGGCTTGGCCTTGTCCTGGAGGTATGAAGAAAAGTACCTCCTGTCCGGCCAGCCTTGTTTACAATATCATCGGTAAGTATCTGATAACAATTGCTGTTATCAGCCTTGCTGTCCCGTATGATCTCAGTAATACCAGCCCAGCCACGGCGAAGTCCAACCACCTGATAACCTTCTCTGTTTGCCCGGATCGTCACTGCCCTGATAGCCGGATTGAGCCCCGGGACATCTCCTCCTCCGGTCAGGATAGCAATTACCCCTTTTTTTGTCTTTTGATTTACCATGATCTTCTGCTTTTTATTTGATACCATTTTTTGAAAATTTAGAGGCACTAAAAGTATACTTTTTTGATGAATTCCTAAAAATAACCACTATTTCCCGCCGATCTGGATCTCGGCAACCCTGAAGGTGGGCGCTGAATTGGTCATTTCCTTCGCGGAATGTCGCTGACATTATACTGTTCTTTTTTCATACATATTTTTTGAATTAATATTTATTTGATTATAAATTCTTTGTCCTTCAATATACCTCCTCTGGTAGAGAACATTCTGGCTTTTCCCTTGAGTTCCTGCCGGTTGTAGAGCCTTACGGTAAAATCCGCTTCAGTTGAAGAACCGCCCTGAGTAAAAGGAATATTTTTAGAAGCTGTGCGCGTTTGAACCTGGTTTTCAATTTCATTATTCATGCCTCTGCCGCGCCTTTGAGGTACGGCTTTCCTGTCATCTATTACTTTATATGCGGGTTTGCCCTTACTCATTCCTGTTGTATCAAATTCAAGTTCGATTCTGTCTTCCCTGACTATCTTGACAAGATAGGCCTGCTTCAGGGCAGTCGGTAGCTTCCCGGTATTGCGTACAGTGATCTTAACCTGGTAGTCGGCAGAATCTGCTTTATAAACTTTAATACGTTTTGCCTCAACATTCCCCCATTCAAGCTCTGGAAGATATTTTGCCATTTCAAGATTAAACAAAGCTTCATTCCGTATCCATGGTTCAAGATGTTTAGCAGGAGGATTCTGTAAAAAAAACTTAGGTTCAAATCCTCCTATCTCAACATCACCGTAAACCGGGTGCCTGGCAGGTTTCCATTCATAAAATCCAGCACCAGTATTTTCTTCGTCATCCCACCTCAGCATATCAATCTGGTTGGTATCTCCGTCATTATTGTAATCCCTGAACCTTGCTCCGTTCCATATTTCGTCACCATACCAGATTGCTCCGTAATACCAGTATCCGAAATCAGGACCGTGCCCGAAAAGAGGATTACCGTTTCCGTAATCATTATAAACATCTCCGGCTTTTTTGTATCCTGTTATTTTTTTCCCGATATTATCAAAGGTCTTATACCAGGCAAGATCTTCGGGGAACATCCTTTCATCGGAAGGTGAGGTTGAAGGCGGCCGGAGATGCATCGGGACGCTTGTATCCATCGAATTTATGACATATATGTTTGGATGTGAAAGAAGAAAATCAACCACTGCCCTGGTTTCACTTTCACTTAATGGAAATTCTCCTGAACCATTCTGAGTATAGCCTCTTCCTGTTTTTTCTATTGCAGGTCTCCAGTTTTCAGGATAATTCCTGTGCAGATCGAGCCCTCCTATACCATCTTCATTTATATCCCCGTCTCCGTCATTGTCTATGCCTTCTGAACTTGAAAGATATATCCCCTTTCCGGCAGGGACCCGCTTCATTATCCTTCCGGTAGAATCTCCCGGATCCGGTATAAGATTTCCCTTCTTTTCATCTTTCCATCTCATTGTAAGGATCAGGCCATTGGTATCGAGATCCTCAGGAGCATCTTCATCAAGCAGCCCATCCCTGTCGTTATCTGCCGGCCTGACAGTGCTCCTGTTGCTTTGGGCAGTGTTCATGTAAAGGTTATGACCGTCAGGATTATTGACAGGTTTCAGATAGATCGTTTTAGTATCGATAAGATGGGTTACATCCGGATCTTTTCCATAGTTCGTGAGAAGATACCTGATAAACCACATTACACATTCAGAACCTGTAACTTCACCGCTATGCCGGCCACCTTCAAAAAATGCTGCCGGTTTATCCGTATCCTTGCCTGTTTTCCTATTTGTGACAGTGATCTGAAGGATTGGGCGTCCTTCGTAACTCTTACCGACCTCATAAAGCTCAACTATATCAGGAAATTCTTCTTTCCATTTTTCAAGCCAGGCATATATCACATCGAGTGAATGATACATATCAAATGTAAGCACCTCACCTGCTTCATACTGAACATGCGGGAACCTTACCCTGGGAAAGAAACTGATGCCGTGCCTGAAACCTGATAATGTATATTGTTTATTTTCAGGTTCCTTTTTTAACTGATCAGATATGACCGATTGTCCGGAAAGTGCGGCGGAAATCAAAAGCAATCCCGGCAGGAATATAATATTTCTCATTGGTTTTCACTCCCTTTCCCCTGAAGTGAGTTTAAATCCTTATCGTAACAATCCTCCCCTGGGGATGGGGGGTTTTTATCCTCTTTTCGAAATTATCGCCAGCTTATCGATATCCACAACTTCAATTGTCTTTCCAAAGACCTTGATGATTCCATCTTTTTTAAAATCAGACATTGTCCGGATCACATTGGCGGTACTCATTCCGATATAATCAGCAATCTCTTTTCTTGAAACAGGAAGGTCAAATATCCTGGATTTAAATATTTCTTTTGTGAAATACAGCAGAACAAAAGCTACCCTTCCCACAAGATTCTTCTGGCGAATATCAAGTGTCTGGTTTATAATCTTGTCGTTAATTTTGGAGATTCTGGTCATCAAACCCATAGCAAATCCACCGTTCCTCAGAAAAAGCTCCTTTATAAAATCCAGTTTTACTGTGCAAACAATTGAATCCTCAAGGGCTGCTACGGAATATTGGTACCTCTCTTCAGAGAATATACTCATGTTGCTGACAAATTCAAATGGCCGCGTAATTGTAATGATTTGTTCTTCACCATTTGTCGAGCGTCTGAACAACTTTACGAGTCCGGTCTTAAGATATTTAAAATCAGTAATTTTCTCCCCTTCCAGATTTATTATTTCACCCTTCCGGTAGGCATGTTCATCTTTGAACTTGCATAATTCCTGGATACTTTCTTCATCGAGCGTTGAGAACACCACTTCCCTGAAGTCACAATGTTCACAAGCGCATGGTCTGATTTTATTGTCCACAATAGTGAGTTTTTCACAAAGTTATTATTTTCCATCTTACTTTATTAATCCATAATTTGTTTTATATGGAAATTTGGACCTACTTTGAGAGACCATCAATTCAAAGTTTCAACTTTTCAGGACAATATGATTTACAGAACTGATTATCATATCCATTCATTATTCAGTGATGGCAAATCCGCTCCTGAGGATTATATAGCACCGGCGGTTGCCGCAGGATTGAAGGAAATAGGTTTCGCGGAGCACCTTACCCTGTTCATGGAACCTCTCAAGTGGAGCATGAACGCCCAGGCTGTTAAACCATATATAACTCATATTAAAAAGCTTAGCAGGAATACCAGGGATATTAAAGTAAAAACCGGATTAGAAGTTGATTTCTTCCCTGGCAGGGAAGAAGAGATCAATACATTTCTTGAAGGAATTAACGTTGATTATGCAATAGGTTCTGTTCATTATCTCGGTGGTGCAACAGTCGATGTCGGTCCGGAATTCTACGAGGGTAAGAATATAAACAGGTTGTATGAGCAGTACTTCGACCGGGTAGCTTCAGCAGCTGCATCAGGTCTTTTTGATATTATAGCTCATTGTGATTTGATAAGGATTTATGGCTATTTACCCTCTCTTGACCAGGAACCGCTTTACAGAAAACTGGCGAAATGCTTTAAAATCCATGATGTTGCGTTCGAGGTTAATACAAATGGCAGGAACAGGCCTATCGGGGATTTTTATCCTGACAGGAAATTTCTCAGGATTTTCAGTGAAGAGAATGTACCAGTCTGCGTTAATTCTGATGCCCATATGCCGTCAAGGGTAGGTCAGTATTTTGATGAGGCGTATGATCTGCTCCGTGATGCCGGTTTTTCGGAGATGGCGGTCTTTGATAAGCGCGAAAGATTTATGATACCATTCAAATAATCAGATGTTTTAATTTAAAAACTTACACAGAGTGACACAGAGGATTCACAGAATTACACAGATTTTATTGCGTTATCTATATGGATCTCTGTGCCTTTTCAATGAACTCTTGTTTAACTAAGAAACACAGAATCCAGCGCAACAGTAAATTCTCGAATAACTATGAAAAAATCCTTTACACTCCTTCTGGTTTGTTTTGTAGCCACCTTTATATTTTCAGCTTGCTCATTTCCGGAAACTAAGAAAGTCCATGCAAAAGGTCTTGAAGTTGTATCCTTTACAGCATTACCCTTTTCACTGACTGAAGTAAAGTTGCTCAATGGTCCTTTTCTGCACGCAACTGAGCTAGATGTCAAGACATTGCTGAACTATGAACCTGATCGTCTGCTTGCAAAATTCTATATTGAAGCCGGGCTGAAATCCAAAGCTGAACATTATATGGGCTGGGAAAATGAGATGCTGGCGGGTCACAGTCTTGGTCATTACCTGAGCGCTTGTTCAATGATGTACCAGACAACCGGTGATGTCAGGTTTCTTGAAAGGATCAATTATATAGTCGATGAACTGAAAAAGGTTCAGGATAAGAACGGTACCGGATATATTGGCGCATTTACAAACGGGGAGAAGATATTCGAAGAGGAGGTGGCAAAAGGCAATATAAGGTCACAGGGATTCGACCTCAACGGCATTTGGTCACCATTTTATACTCATCATAAAGTATTGGCAGGATTAAGGGATGCCTACGAGTTATGCAATAATCAGACGGCTCTTGAGGTTGAAAAACGGTTTGCCGGCTGGATTGAGGGAATCGTCTCACAACTGACCGATGAACAGGTGCAAAAAATGCTAAGGTGTGAATATGGAGGTATTAGCGAAACCTTTGCTGATCTTTACAATGATACAGGGGATAAAAAGTATCTGAAACTCTCCGGAACTTTTTATCAGAAGTCTTTTCTTGACTCAATGAAAGCGGGAAAAGATATCCTGCCCGGGAAACATGCCAACACCAATATACCTAAGCTGATTGCACTGTCGAGAGTGTATGAACTGACCGGAGACAGTTCCGACAGGAAAGGAGCCGAATTCTTCTGGAACACAGTTGTCAGTCATCATACATATGTGACCGGTGGCAATGGAAATAATGAATATTTCGGGCCCCCTGACCGCTTAAGGAACAGGCTGGGAGAGGGTACAACCGAGTCATGTAATGTTTACAATATGCTGAAGCTATCAGAGCACCTGTTCGAATGGCAGGGATCTGTAAGGGTTGCAGATTTCTACGAAAGGGCTCTGTTCAATCATATTCTTTCGACACAAAATCCGGAAGATGGACATGTTGTATACAACCTTTCACTGGATATGGGCGGATTTAAAGATTTTCAGAATCCGGAATGGTTCACCTGCTGTATAGGTACCGGAATGGAAAACCATTCAAAATACGGGAAAAATATTTTTTATCATAATGATAATGAGCTTTATATTTTCCAGTATATAGCTTCAGACCTGACATGGAAAGCGAAGGGTCTGAAAGTTCTTCAGAAAACAGGCTATCCGGAAGAACAGGGAACCACGCTTGAATTCACGTGTGAGGATCCTGTCCGGCTTGCCGTCATGGTAAGATACCCCTATTGGGCCGGGAACGGCATAAAGATAATGGTCAACGGGAGTAAAAAACAGGTGGAACA
>Ga0153915_10002015_pt1 | contig 18664 bp, 19 predicted proteins | sample Opewatmetagenome_2_FD_107003 | JGI IMG/M metagenome (GOLD analysis project Ga0153915, IMG submission 107003) | Freshwater wetland microbial communities from Ohio, USA - Open water 3 Core 3 Depth 3 metaG | ecosystem: Environmental > Aquatic > Freshwater > Wetlands | place: USA: Ohio, Lake Erie...
ATCGAGCGACGAGAATTTCTCCGGCGCCGGCAGCATCTGCGTGAGCCCCGGAAATGTCGTGAAGACGCGGCGCGCCAGCGATTCGGGGCTGTGCTTCAGATCGAGCGCTGCAATCGCGCGCACGGAGGAGTACGTGCCGCGCATCGCCTGCACGGGCGCGAACGAGCCGAAGTTCGGCGTGCCCAGCATGACGAGCTTGTTGATCTTGCGCTGGCTGTCGAGCGCAATCGCCGCGCGGGACACGAGGCCGCCCATGCTGTGCGCGACGAGTGCCACGCTCTCAGCGCCATCTGCATCCACCCGCCGCATGAGGTCGCTGCCGAGGACATCGACGCTCTGACGCCAGTCGAATGCATGAAAGCTTGTGTCGAACCCCGCCGCCTCGAGCGTGAGCTTGAGCTTGAGATATGAAATGAGCAGGACGCCGAGCGCGGTATAGCGTCCGCCATCGGGCAGCGCCAGATTCGTCAGCTTGCCGAGCGCGATCTCGAGCGGGTTGACCCACAGCGTGTCGTTGAGGATTGCACGCTTGCGGCCGAGCGTTGAGCCCATGATGCCGGGCAGAACGTAGACGCGCGGCCGCTTGCCGCCGCGTCGCGTCGCACGAGCCGCCTGTTGTGCCAGGGCCTGCAGCTCGCGGAACCGCTCGTCGCCCAGGTACTCCCTGAGCGCCGCGTCGTCCTCACCCGAGCAGAGCCGAGCCTCGACTTCCGTCTGTCCCAGCACGTGCGCCTGCGGAGTTCGCCTTTTCCCTGCCATGCTCTGCTCCGCTGCCGCGATTGGATGACTGGGCATTCTAATGCAAGTCCGCGGTCATTCTCGCGGACGCCACGTATCACCCGTGCACGACACCCGTGCCCGAATGTCGCAGCCGGTTGAACTGCCCGTATGTCTCCTTTAGATCGATCCGGATCGCGGCCGTGGTCTTCGTCGAGGCGCTGCCGATCTCGGCGACCTCGAACTCGATGCCGCTCGGAATGTTGATGCGCACGCGGTACGGCTGACCGGTCGAGGGACTCTTGATCGGCGTGCCGACGGACTCAAGGACGCCGGGAATCACCACGCGTGCGGTCCGCGCCTCGACGTCCACTTCGAACTCAATCGGCTTGAAGAGCGGCGGATGCACCTTGTCCGACATCGCGTGATACACCCACCAGTGGGTTGCGCCTTCGTCGGTGTCCTCGCCGTGCAGGATCTTGCGTAACGCCTACCGCTGCTGCGGATTCGCGCGCTCGTCGATGATCACCTGCATCTCGCCCTTGCCCTCGAAGATCGGCCCGGGCCAGGCGTAGATCATCGCGGCGTTGAGCCCATCGAGCACGACGTCGCCGAAGCGTCCCTTGTCGATGTGGACCACTTCGAATCCACAGCAGTCGCCGTGCGACGGCAGAGCCTCGAACTGGCAGGGGCAGCCGTACGTGCAATTGCAGTTACCAAACTCGGTTCCTTCGACGTACCAGTCGGTCATGCTCATGACGCCCCTCCCGGAGCTTCTCTTTTTGGTCACTTTCTTTTTGGCGTGAGCCTTGCCTGGCGCACGACCTCGCCAGCGACGTTCTTGATCGACACCGTGAGAATGCCCGTGCGATCGATATCGATGAGGCCGTAGTTGAACCACTGCTTCGCCTGCGCCCAGGTCTTCGGCTCGCCGACGTAGGCGGGCCCGAAAAAGAACATCCGCTCCGGATTGAACGACGTGTCGAGCGTCTGTTTCGGGAAGGACTGCGCGTTCAGCGGGCCGCTGATGAATTCGTACATCTCCCAGTTCGGATCGTCCTCGATCGGGCGGTAATGAAACCCGGCGGCGAAATGCACGTCGGTCGTGAGCCAGACGACGTTCTTGACGTTTGCGTCGTAGAGCGAATTGACGATCTTGCGCAGTTCCCGCTCGTAACCGAAGTCGAGGTCGAAGCTCGCCCAGCTGTCGAGGCCGCGCTCGACACTGCCGGTTTCGAGCGCGAGCGGGACGCTCGAGACGATGATTTTCCAGGTTGCCTTCGACTTCGCGATCTCGCGCTGAAGCCAGGCGAGCTGCTCCGCGCCCAGCATGGTTTTCGGCGAGGCCGCCGTATCCTTCGCGTTGTTGAGACTGCGGTATTGCCGGCAATCGAGAACGAACACCTGTGCGTGCAGACCGTAGGTGAACGTCCGGTAGAGTTTGGGCGAGGGCGATGCATCGGCGATGAGCGGGTTCTCGTCGAGAAACGCCTTGAGGCCGAGCGGCAGCATGTGCTCGCCCGCGATGTACGGCGCCTCGCTTCTCGTGTCATTGCCTGGGCCAAAATCGTTGAGCACCTCGTGATCGTCCCACACGGCGACGTACCGCTGGCGCGCAACGAAATCGCTCAAGCCGACATCGCCGCGGTTGTAGTGCCACATCGCCCGGTAGTCTTCGAGTCTCACCGCGGGCTGGGTCGGACCCGGGACCTGGACGTTGCCGAGCTGTCCTTTTGCGAGGCAGGTGTTGTCCTCATAGACCATGTCGCCCAGGGCAATGAAGAAGTCGAGCTTCTCCGCGCGGAGCGGTCCGAAGATCGGATAGCCGTCGACGGCATCGCGGCAGATGTTCTGACCGCCCACATCGCCGCTCCATGCGAAATGCACCGGCACGAACGCCTGGTCGGACGCGCCCGTGCGAAATTGGCCGACCGCCTTGAGTTCCGGGTCGATGCCGTCGCCGGTGAACCAGAGCTCGTACTGATAGGGCGCCGCAGGCAGCAGGCCCTTGATCGTAATCTTCCCGGCATAGTCGTCATCGGCCGAAACTTTCGCGTCGAACTTGCGCCACGCGCTAGCGGCGTTGGTCCGAATGCGCACATGCATCGCGGTTGCCGCCGGCATGCGTGACCAGACGACGGCGGAGTGCGGCTGCGGATCTCCGAAAATCACGAGCGGCGGCGAAGCTTCCGCAGCGGCGATGGACGCCGCCGGTCCGAGAGCAATAATTGCAAGGAGAGCGCGGGCCAGTCGGTTTCGCATGGTTCGCGCAGGATAAAGGGTCAGCGCTTTCGATGCATCGTCTGCGTGATGATGTCGCAGAGTGCGTCGATCGCGGCCTGACGTGTCGTCGATTTGCGCCAGATGGCGCCAACCACACGCTTTGGCGCGGGCTTGGCAAACGGCCGCACGGCCAGCGAGCGCTGATCTCCGTGTGAGGCCGCGGCGGCAAGTCCAGGCAGCAGTGTCACGCCGTGACCAGCAGCGACCATTTGCCGCAGCGTCTCGAGACTCGTCGCGCGGTAGTCGCCGCTTTCGTGCATGCCGACGCGGCCGCAGACCTCGAGTGCCTGATCCCGCAGGCAGTGCCCGTCTTCCAGCAGCAGCAGTTTTTCGTTCGCGAGGTCCTCGAGCTTCACGCTCGTCCGGTCCGCGAGCGGATGATTCGCCGGCATGGCGACTGTGAATGGCTCCTCGTACAACGTGCGCGTCGCGAGCCCCTCTGTGTCGACAGGCAGCGCCAGGATGCCGACGTCGAGCTCGCCGGACTTCAGGCGTTCGAGGAGCGGTGCGGTCCGGTACTCATAGAGCATGAGCTTGAGCCGCGAAAGCTCCTTGCGCAGCTTGCCGGCGACCAGCGGCAATAGATAAGGCCCGATCGTCGGAATGAACGCGAGGCGGAGGCTCCCGGCGAGCGGATCGCGGTTGTGACGCACGAGGTCCACGATTTCGTCGCTGTCGGCGAGCATGCGCCGCGCTCGCTCGACGACTCGCTCGCCCATCTCCGTGAGGGTCACGTTCTTCGGTTGCCGCTCGATGAGTGGTGCGCCGAGGTAATGCTCGAGCTTCTTGAGCTGGGCGGAAAGGGTGGGCTGGCTGACGAAGCACTTCTCGGCCGCCTTGCCGAAATGGCGCGCATCGGCGAGCGCAACGAGATATTGCAGGTCCTTGAGCTTGAGGTCGGCCATGGCGATCGATAGATAATACCTATTACTTCGATAAGATCAATTCATTGGATCACCGAGGCTGCGGCCGCCATCATTCGCCCATCAAGTTTGCGTGCGCCCATTCCGGGCTCCTGAGGTAAGCAACATGCTCGGTATTGGTCAGAAGTTTCCTAAGTTCGCGCTGACGGGCGTCGTCTCGAACGACATCTCGAACGCGTTCCAGCCCTTCGATAGTGAGAGCGCCGCCGGCAAGTGGCAGGTGATCTTCTTCTGGCCGAAGGATTTCACCTTTGTGTGCCCGACCGAGATCGCCGGCTTCGGCAGGCTCGAGAAGGCGTTTCGCGAGCGCGACGCGCAGGTTTATGGCGTCAGCATCGACTCGGAGTTCGTGCACCTCGCGTGGCGCAAGGAAAAGGAGGAGCTGCGCAATCTCCCATTCCCGATGCTTGCGGACATCAAGCGCGAGCTCGCGACGGCGCTCGGCATCGTCGATCCTGAGGCGGGCGTTGCGCAGCGGGCGACCTACATCGTCGATCCGCAGGGCGTGATCCGCTTCGTGTACGTGACCGACCTCAATGTCGGGCGCAGCCCCGAGGAAGTCCTGCGCGTGCTCGATGGCCTGCAGACCGACGAGCTCTGCCCCTGCAACTGGAAGAAGGGCGACGAGACCCTGAAGGCGGCCTGACATGACCGCACTCTCCACTCCCTCTCCCCTTTCAAGTGGAGAGGGCGGGGGTGAGGGGATCACCCTCGACTCTCTCCGCGATCGCCTGCCCGACTACGCGCGCGATCTGAAGCTCAATCTGGGTACGGTGCTGACGCCGGAAGGCGCCCCGGGCCTCGATGCCGGGCAGATCTGGTCGATCGCGCTCGCAACGGCCATCGCGGCTCGCAACGTTCCGCTGGCGCGCCATATCGAGCGGCTCGCCACAGAGCATCTCGATGAAGCGCACCTGCGGGCAGCGAAGGCGGCTGCAGCGATCATGGGAATGAACAACGTCTACTACCGCTTCCTGCACCTGGTCGACGACGCGGAGTACCAGACGCTGCCGGCCCGCCTGCGCATGCAGATCGTCGTGGGCCACGGCATCGGGCGCGACGACCTCGAGCTCCTGTCGCTTGCGGTCTCGGCGGTGAATGGTTGCGGGCTGTGCATCACGTCGCACGAGAAGAAGCTGCGGACGTCTGGCGTCTCGCGTGAGGCGATTCAGAACGCCGTTCGGATAGCGGCGGTGATCCATGCCGTCGCCGGCACGCTGGAGTTCGAAGCGGCTGCGTAGTCGGTTGCACTATACTTGCAGCGTGAAGCGTCCGAGCCATCATCTTTCGGCCGGTGCGGTCATCGTTCGCGAGACCGAGGGCGGCACCCGCTTCCTTCTCCTTCGCGCCTATGATCACTGGGATTTTCCCAAGGGTCTGGTTGAGCCGGGTGAAGGGCCGCTCGCGGCAGCGATTCGCGAAGTCCGCGAGGAGACGACACTCGACGATCTCGAATTTCCCTGGGGCGAATCGTTCACTGAAACCGGGCCGTACAGCCGCGGCAAGATCGCACGCTACTATCTCGCGCGAACGCGCAGGTCCGAAGTCAGCCTGCCGGTGAATCCGGACATCGGCGCACCGGAGCACCACGAGTTTCGCTGGGTCGATCAGCCCGAGGCGCTGAGGCTCGTCTCGGCGCGCGTGCGGCCGGTGGTGAGCTGGGCGGCGGATGCACTCGCCAGAGCCCGCCCCCTCACCCTGGCCCTCTCCCCCTGAAGGGGGAGAGGGGACTCTAGAAAAGGCCTTCGATCTGGTGATTCGCGTTCAGCTTGATGTTGTGCGCCGATGGCACGCGCGGCAGGCCCGGCATCGTCATGATCTCGCCGCAGACGACCACGAGAAATTCCGCACCGGCCGCCAGCCGCAGCTCGCGAATCGGCATGACGTGATTCGACGGTGAGCCTTTCATCAGCGGATCGGTGGAGAAGCTGTACTGCGTCTTGGCGATGCACACCGGGTAGTGGCCGAAGCCCGCGTTCTGAAATTCCTTGAACTGATCGCGGACTTTCTGATCCGCGATGATGCCCTGCGCGCCATACAGCGACTGCGCGATCGTGCGCACCTTGTCCCAGAGCGGCATCTCGTCGGGATAGAGCGTGTGGAAGCTCGCTTTGCCGCTCTCCGCGAGCTTTACGACCGCGTGCGCGAGCTTCTCCGCGCCCTTGCCGCCATCGGCCCAGTGGGTACAGAGAATGGCCTCGACGCCGATCTCCGCGCACTTCTGCCGGATGAGATCGAGCTCCGCCGACGTGTCCGAATTGAATCGATTGATCGCGACGACCACCGGCACGCCGAACTTGCCGACGTTTTCCACGTGACGCGCCATGTTGGTGAAGCCCTTGCCGAGCGCTTCGACATTTTCCTTGCCGAGATCTTCCTTGGCGATGCCGCCGTGCATCTTGAGGGCTCGCACGGTCGCGACGATGACGGCCGCCGACGGCGCCAGCCCTGCCTTGCGGCACTTGATGTCGAAAAACTTCTCGGCGCCGAGATCCGCGCCGAACCCCGCCTCGGTCACGACGTAGTCGCCGAGCTTGAGAGCGGTTGTGGTCGCCATCACGGAATTGCAGCCGTGCGCGATGTTGGCAAACGGGCCGCCGTGCACGAATGCGGGATTGCCCTCGAGCGTCTGCACGAGGTTCGGCATGAATGCGTCCTTCAGGAGCACGGTCATCGCGCCATCCGCGAGGAGCTGCCGCGCGCGCACCGGCTTCTTGTCGCGCGTCTGGGCGACGATGATGTTGCCGAGGCGATGCGTGAGATCATCGAGATCCCTCGCGAGGCAGAAGATCGCCATCACCTCGGAGGCGACCGTGATGTCGAAGCCATCCTCGCGCGGAAAACCGTTACTCGCGCCGCCGAGCGATGAAACGATCGAGCGCAGCGCCCGGTCATTCATGTCCATCACGCGTCGCCAGGTCACGCGCCGCACGTCGATGTTGAGCTCGTTGCCCCAGTAGATGTGATTGTCGACGAGCGCCGCAAGCAGATTGTTCGCGCTGGTGATCGCGTGGAAGTCACCTGTGAAGTGCAGGTTGATGTCCTCCATCGGCACGACCTGTGCGTAGCCGCCGCCCGTCGCGCCGCCCTTGACGCCGAAGCAGGGGCCGAGGCTCGGCTCGCGCAGACAGATCACTGTGCGCTTGCCGATGCGATTCAACGCGTCGCCGAGCCCTACCGTCGCCGTCGTCTTGCCTTCGCCCGCGGGCGTCGGCGTGATCGCCGTGACCAGAATCAGCTTCGAATCCGCGCGCGCCGGCAGGCTCTTGACGTAGTCGAGCGCGAGCTTGGCCTTGTACGGGCCGTAGTGCAGGAGCTGGTCGCGCGCAAGGCCGAGCTTCGCCGCCACTTCGTCGATCGGCTTCAGTTTCGTGCGCCGTGCAATTTCAATGTCGCTGTCAGGCATGGCTCATCCTTCAGGTCGAATGTTTCGCTGCCGCGAGCGTATTCTCGAGCAGACACGCAATCGTCATGGGACCGACGCCGCCGGACACGGGCGTGATGGCTCCCGCGACGCGCACGGCCTCATCGAACTTCACATCGCCCACGTACCGCAGGCTCCCATCCCGCTCCGCCACCGCGTTGACGCCGGCGTCGATCACGATCGCGCCTGGCTTGATCCAGTCGCCGCGAATCATCTCGGGCTCACTCAATGCCGCGATGAGAATGTCGGCGCGCCGGCAGATTCCGGCCAGATCCCCGCTGTTGCGGGCGGCAAGTGTGACCTTGCAGTTCGCCGCACGCAAAATACGAGCTATCGGTTGGGCGAATACGTCCGACTGGCAGGCAATCACTGCCTCGAGCCCGGCGATATCGGCAACGGCCGTTCTGAGGAGCCGGTCGCAGGCAAGGACGGTTGCGGGTGCGAAGCTCGTTCCCGCCATGCCATCGATGTCCTTGCCAGGAGCGATGGCTTTCGCGACGGCGTCGATCTCTACGCCGCCCGGCAGTGGCCACTGCACGAAGATGCCGTGAACGGACGGATCGGCATTCAGAGCCTCAACGATGCGCACGACGTGCCCGGTGGTCGCCGATGTCTGCAGCGGGCGATGGACGGGACGTATGCCTGCCCGCACGCACTGCACGAGCTTCTTGCGTACGTAGAGGCGCTGCGCAGGATCGTCGTCGATCGCAACGAGCGCAAGACCCGGCGTGATGCCGGTCCGTCGCGTGAATTCGGCGGTTTCGCGGGAGAGCGCAGTGATAGACAAATCGGCGGCGCGAACGCCGTCGATGATCATCGCGCGTTCAGTCACGAAAGTTCACGTACTGAAGGGGCAGCCCCAGCTTTTCCTTGCGCAGTTGCGCGATGGCGGTTTGCAGGTCGTCGCGCTGTTTGCCGGTGATGCGGACCTTGTCCCCCTGGATCGCCGCCTGCACCTTGAGCTTCGAGTCCTTCACGAGCTTCACGATCTTGCGGGCAAGATCCGAGTCGATGCCCTGGCGCAGGATCACCGTCTGGCGCGCCGCGTTGAGCGCGATCTCCGGCTCCTTGATTTCCATGCAGCCGATGTCGATGCCGCGCTTCGTGACGCGCAGCTTCAGAATCTCGAGCATCTGCTTCAACTGAAAGTCGACCTGCGCCTTGAGCGTGACGGTCGACTCCACGAGCTCGAACGTCGCGCCGGTGCCCTTGAAGTCGTAGCGCTGCTCGAGCTCGCGATTCGCCTGGTCGACGGCGTTCACGACCTCGTGCATGTTCAATTCGGAGACGACATCGAAGGACGGCATGATCGGTCTTTTCCATCCCTCTCCCCCTCGGGGGAGAGGGCAGGGTGAGGGGGGTCTACATCTCCGTCGTGCGACTCTCGATCTCGCGGTAGAAGATCGTCGTCGGATGAAAGTGTCCGTCCGGGCCGCGCAGGTAGCGCGGGATGGCGCCTACGCGGGTGTAGCCCGCAGCCCCGTACAGATGCTCGCCGGCGCCGCCCGTCGGCGTGTCCGCGACGAGCAGCGATCGTCCGTGGGCAGCGGCCATCTTCTCGATGGCAGCGAGCAGGGTGCGGCCTAGGCCCTTGCGCCGGGCGCGCTGCAGAACAATGAGTTTCTGAACCTGGGCGCGGTGCCGCGCATTCGCCGACGACAACAGCAGCAGCTGCACGCAGCCGACGACGTCGTGATTGGCGCTCGCGATCAGGATGACTCGGTCGCCGCGGCCGACTTCCTCGAGCGCCTCCGCCCAGTAATTGCGCGCATCCTTGGTGGATAAGGGCGCCTGAAAGCCGACCGAGGCGCCGCTCGCCACGGCGTCTTGCAGGAGCTCGACGAGGCACGAGAAGAGCTCGAGGCTCGGCGTCGTGCGGATCTCGGAAATGTGCCAATCGGCCATGCGCGAAGGATACGGCAGAGCCTCATGGCGGAGCTACTCTAGTCGAGCCACCGCAAGCGCGAGCGTGCCGTCGGATCGAGGACGACGACCTCCGGCTTCCGCCGCAACAGTCCGGATGCGATCAGGGTTTGGGATGCCTCCTCCATCAGGGCCCTGAATGGGCTCGCGCAGGACGCATCGTCCCGAAACAAGCCCAGCCAGACGAGAAACGGGCCGTCCTCGCGAACCGGCAATTGCGGAAAATTGTTCTTTGCAGCGAGCGATGCAAGAACGGCCGCTTGACGGGCGCCGGCGGCGCGATAGCGCGCGAAATGAGGCGCCGCACGCTGCGTCATCGCCTCCAGCTCGCCTGGCCTCACCGCAAAGATCTGCGCGACGACGACGCCGCGCGAGCCCGAAGGGTCCTCGAGCGGATCAACCGCCGGCAAGACAGGCAGCGCCGCAGAATCGTCGATGGGTTGAAGGAGAAGCACATCGTCGGAGTCGACCATGAGATCGTTCATGGTCATCCGATGCTCTTTCCACAGTGCGCCATAGTAGAACGCCGAGTTGACGAGGGCGCGGGCATCCATGTCGTGGAAGCCGCGCAGCCACGTGAACATCGTCGGTCTTTCGCGCTCGAGAAATTGCCCGAATACCATCGCGCCGAGCTGTTCGAACGCTTCCGGGAAGTAACTTTCGAAATACCGCGCGAAGCGGTCACGCTCGCCGGGCTTGATGGTGTAGCGGCGCAGCTCGATCACCGAATAGTTCTTGAGGTGCGCGACGCGTTCGACCGTGCTCATGCGCGTCATGTCCATGACCCAGTTGGTTTCCCAGGTCCTGCCGCCGTCCGCCGAAAACGCCTGCTCCCAGCGCGGATTGCCGGTGTCGACCCGGCTCCAGAGGAAACGCACCCGGATCGGCCGGCCCTCGAATACGTCGTCGCCTTCGAAGTGACCGACGTTGCCGGTGAACGATCCGTACACCGGCGGCTCGAGTACACCCCGGCGGCTGTCGGCCCAGTGGATCGCCCATCGGTGGGCCGCAACGTCGAACAGCCGGAATGACATGCCGATGAAGCCACCCTGGAAGTCGGCGCGGAACTCGTCCTCGTTGCCGATCCCGCCGAGTAGGGGCCGGGCGACGCTTGTTGCGTCGAACTCATCCCACTCCGTGCAGCCTTTCAGCCGCTCTCGGAGCCTGCGGTTGTGAACCCGCCAGCGACCCATCCAGAAATCGAAATCGCGAGCGCCGCTGTTGGTGGACATGGGGTGACTCCTCTAATGCTCCTTCTAGATGCGGCAGAGTAGCCGGCTAATAGGGCGGATTCCGCCCTATATATTGCTAGACTGCGCGCCATGACGCGGCCCACTACGCGGGTGCTGGCGATACTCGAGGTGCTGCAATCGCGCGGCCGTGCGAGCGGTGCGGAGATTGCACGGCGTCTCGAGATCGATCGGCGCACGGTGCGGCGGTACATTTCCGTGCTCGAGGATCTCGGAATTCCAATCACGACCGAGCGCGGCCGGGACGGGGCCTACATGCTGGTCTCGGGATTCAAGCTGCCACCGATGATGTTTACGGGCGACGAGGCGCTGGCGCTCGCTGTCGGGTTGCGCGCCGCACGCAGCCTCGGACTTGCCGAGGCAACCGCAGCCGTCACGAGTGCGAGAGCAAAACTTGAGCGCGTCATGCCGGGTAAGCTCAAGCGCCACCTGCAATCGATCGATGATTCCGTGGCGATCGAGCTCGCGACACCGGCGGCGGTGAGCGACAGCACGGTCATGGCGTCACTCAGCGACGCCGCGCGCGACGAGACCCGCGTGCAGTTGAGCTATCGCTCGGCCGATGGGACGCGCACCGAGCGCGGTGTCGACCCATACGGCCTCGCGTACCGCGGCGGACGCTGGTACCTGCTCGGCATGTGTCATCTGCGCGGCGGCATGCGGTCCTTCCGGCTCGACCGCGTCGAAGGCGTCAAGGTCCTGGCCGAACGCTTCAGGCGACCCGCGGACTTCAATCCGCTCGCCGCGCTCGTCTCGTCGATCGCGCGTTTGCCCCGCTCGCACGCCATCGAAGTGCTGCTCCATACAGATCTTGCGACCGCCCAGCGCGAGCTGTTTCCGGCAGCGGGCGTGCTCGAATGGGCGGGTGGCAGGGTGTTCTTTCGCGCGCAGGCGGACGATCTGGACTGGTTCGCCCGCGAGCTCGCCCGCCTGCCGTTTGCGTTTCAGATCTTGACCCCGGCGGCGCTGCGCTTGAAAGTTCACGCGCTGGCGCGCCGCCTGCACCTGCAGGCGCGGAAAACCGTCAATCCGGTCACGGAATGAGGTGAGTGCATGAAGCAGAGTACGAGGCCATGACCAGCCAGTCCGCCCGGTACGGGCACCCACTCGATACCGCTCTCGCCGAGCGGAACATGCTTTCCTGGTTCGGGCCGATGTTCCAGCTGTTGGCGAAGCACTGGCTCGTTGCGCTCGTGGCTGGCGTCGTGACCCTCATGCTGCAATGGGTGATCTCGAAGTTACCCTGGCCGGACATCTTCCTCATGCCGTGGTGGCTGAGCGCGTTGCGCATCTTGCTGACCTCGGTGCTGGTCACGAACGTCGCGGTGCTCGCCTATCGCGCGATCGCGCACCGGGAGGGACTGAGATATCGGGTCGGCGAGGTGAATTCGCCGCTCGATGCCGCAATTCGCGCCACGCAGGTGACGGTGGTGTGGCTCGTCGCAGGGCTGCTGGTCGAGCTCGTGCTGTACGCACTGGTGCGGTTGACTGTCGCCATGTTGGGCTCCTCGGGGCCGCCTTCGTCGGCGACGGTCTACACGATCATTATCGTGACGATGTACGGCCTGCCGCTCGTGATCTTCCTGCTCTCGCCGCTCTGGATGATGCTCGCCGTCGCGAGCGCCCTGTCCCAGGCGCACGCTGCGCGCAGTCTGGAAGGCGGATTGACCGCGGTGCTCAATTCGCTGAGCCTCGTCTTCGGCGCCAAGCGGCGCGTGCTCTGGCCGGCGTACCTCTTCGGCGCGATTGCGGCGCTCGTGATCTTTCTCGAGATCAAATTCAAATTCCTCCCCTACGAGCTCTTCAGCCCGTGGTTTGTGAACACCCTGATCGTCGTATTCGTCGCCGCGGGCGTCGTCATGACCTTCGTCATCGAGCGTGTTTACGCTCCGGATCTCGGACTCGAAGTCGTGCCCGATACCGGCTCTGCGCCAGCTTCGGCACCGCCAGCCGCGCCGGCGCCCGGTGCGCCGACGGCAGTCGCATCCGCGCCGGCCGCAGCCGCCGCAGTCTTACCGGCTGCGACACCGCCGCCTGCCGCAGACGGTCCCGCGATTGCCAATCTGATCGACGATGAGCTGCGTGACAACCGCGCCGACGAGCTTGCGACTTTCACCGAGCACGGACTCGCCGCCGATCCACGCTTCTTCGTCGGGCATCCGGACAATACGATCGCGCTCGCCAAGCGGCTCGTGCAGGCGCAAAGGACGGACCTGGCACTACGCATCCTGCAGCCGTACGTCAAGGAGCAGAGCGCCCATCGGCTGCACCTCACGGGAACGCTGCTCGCCGCGGAGCTCCTGTCGCGCGATCCAGGTCAGCTGCAGGCCGCCGCCAAGTTCCTCGAAAAGGTCAAGGCGCTGTATCCCAACGAACCGATCGTCGATCGGCTGATCCGGCAGACGGACAGGGCCATTGCGCAGGCGGGCACGGCACCGCCGAAGCCACCGACGGCGTAGGAGCGAGCCGGCGTGCGCGCGCTTGCGATCCTGATCATCAGCCTCGTGTTCGCGATCTATCACTACGCGACGACTCGCCCGATCGAGCACCCGGCGGGCATTCTCGTTGCGAAGGATCCAGAGCAAAGCGAGGCGGTCGCGCTCGCGCCGATTTCCGACCGGGATTTCAAGCTGCAGCCCCGCGCGCGCTTTGCCGCCGACGTTCGCGTTCTGAGCGAAGAGCGTTATCACCTGGGCAAGCTCGCCGACATTGCGCCACTCGATATCGCGGTGGGCTGGGGTCGCATGTCGGATTCCGCGGTGCTCGCGAACCTGGATATCTCGCAGGGCAACCGCTTCTACTACTGGCACTACGACGACCAGCCACCCATCCCCCGGGAGGAGATCCAGACGCACTCCGCGAACTGGCATCTGCTGCCGGCCAATGACGGGATCTGGAGCACGCTCAAGCGCATTCGCGTCGGCGAGATCGTTCACCTCGAGGGACTCCTGGTCGACATCGACAGCCCGGAAACGGGCACGATCCGGACGTCGACGACGCGCGAGGACACCGGCGCCGGCGCGTGCGAAGTGATCTACGTCGAGTCGGTTGCGCTCGAGTCGAACTAAGCGCCCATCTGTATCAGTTTGCCCACGCGCACGAGGAAGTGCTGCGTGTCGTGCGGCGTGATCAGCACCGGACGGCGATTGCGGTACTTGAGGAGCACGACGCGCGACAGATCCGTCGCATAGGCGCGATACAAGCCGACCTGGCGATTCCAGAACCAGCCGGTGATCGAGAACAATCCGCCGTTCCCGAAGACGCGCAGGCTTCCCCGCACGAGGTCGACGTTGCCGCTCGCTTTCTCGAGGCCGGCGAGCGGCAGCGTCGTCGTCCAGAGGAGTCTCCTGATCTCGAGCGTGTGCTCGGTCAGGGCATAGCCGAGCACCATGAACGGAAGCGAGCTCGCGATGATGAAGAGCGGCAGCCAGACCATGGCGGCCCGCCAGATCCAGAGGCTTCGTGGCCCCGTGGAAACGCCGAGCAGCGCAATGATGATCAGGATCGAAAGCGAAAGGCCCGTCCCGAGCTTGAGACTCCTTCCCCAGGGCGCGCGAAATTCGACGATCATGCGCGCAGGGCCGCCTCGAGCTTGCTGACGGCCTCCGCACCGACGTGTCTGTGCAGGAAGTCGGAGATGAGGGGCATGAACTTCTTCGCCGTATCTGCCGACATGCCGAGCCTCGAGAATCCGGTCACCACGTTCGCCACCATGGCCGCGTTGCCACCGAGGGCCGCAACGAGGCTGCCCATCAATCCGCCGCCGTTGACTGGAGCCAGTTTCACGAGCTCGCTCACGCCAAGCACGCCGCCCAGCAATTTCTGAAATTCGGCGTTGCCCAGTTTGTCCTGCGCCGCCTTGAAGAGGATCGCGGTGCCGACTTGAGCCTGGGTCTGGCTGATCCCGAGCTGTTTGGTGAGCTGTCCGAGTAGCTCCTTCAACTTTCCCTCCTCACCCTGACCCCTCACCCCAACCCTCTCCCCTGGAAGGGGAGAGGGAGCTGAAAGCTAGAACGCCGCCGCCGGGAAGCCATCCGGCCCTGTCCGCCACGGCGTCCAGACGAGCGCCACGGCGCCCACCGCGATGTCCGACTTGCGCGGCGCCAACTCCTGCGTCGTGAGCGAGACGGAGCTGGCATCAAGCGATGCCTGTATTTGCGCCACCTCCTGCTCGCACGCAGCCTGCACGGCTGCGAGCCGCTGCTTCAGCACGTCGAGACTTTCGTCCGCGCGCTCGACATCCTGCTTTTCGCGGCCGATGCGGGTCGCGCTGCGCATCGCCGTGCTGGCGCGGCCGACGTTGCCGACACTGCGCAGGCTTCGTCCGAAAAGCGCGCCGAGCACGGTGGCGCCGATCGATATCGCGCTCTGCATCTTCTGCTGGCTGTACTGCGCCTGCTCTCGCGCGACCCGCTCCTCGGCGCTGCGAATCCGATCCTGCAGGCTCACGACCTGCGACTCGTACTTGTTGCGCAGTTTCTCCACGGCGAGATCGCGATTTTCCCGCACGCTGTGATCGAGGCGGGCGCGAAAATCCCCTTCGCTCTCGCCGGGCTGAGAGCTCAGCTTGAGCTCATCGCACCGCATGAGCCTGAGCCGCGCCGTCTGGTACAGAGTCTCAGCCAGGCTTTCAGCCCACGCCGGATAGTTCTGCGCACGCAGCGCGGCGCCCGGGAGCTCCGTGAAGCTCGCATCGGCGGCCGGTTGCGAATCCGCTCGCGACCGGAAGTCGGCCACCGGCTTCGCCTCATCCCAGAGCGCACTCTTGCCGTCATCACTGAAGGATGCGATGAGCCCCAGCGATTGCCACACGTCCGTGGACGTCTTTGCGTCGACGTAATGCAGCTTCGCGAGACCGACGAGCGCCGGACGATAGGAGATCGGTCCGCTGCCCGAGGTGGCGCGCAGGAAGTACTCGGTGACGCCGGCTGGAATGTTGGGTCGCGCAGCGGCCGCCGCGCTCGTCTGGGCCGGCGCGACCGGGGCAGGGGCTGCCGCGGCGGCAGTCGCTTTGCGCGCTGCCATCAGCGTCTGGATCTCGGGCAAGGTCAGCGGGCCACGCAGATACGACAAGGCCCAGCGGCTCTGCATGACGAACGGCACGTCGTCGTGCACGTTGCGCACGAGGAAAACGCGGCTTGCAAGTCCAGAAAGGAGCTTGTCGAGTGTCGCGCGGTCGAGCGTGTCGGCGCTCGATGCGAGCGCGCTTTCGAGACCTTCGATGACTCGCAGCTTGTCGCGCTCGGTCTGGAGCCTGCCGATCAGCCACGTGCCGGTGTTCGACAAGCCCTTGTAGTCGAGGTCGACCGGGTTCTGCGTCGCGAGCACGACGCCCACGCCGAAGGCCCGCGCCTGCTTGAGGAGTGTCAGCATCGGCAGCTTCGACGGCGGCATGGCCGTCGGCGGGAAGTAGCCGAAGATCTCGTCCATATAGAGGAGTGCACGCAGGCTCGACGTGCCCGAAAGGTTCCGCATCCACGCGATCATTTCGTTCAGGAGCAGTGTCACGAAGAACATGCGCTCGGGGTCGGAGAGGTGCGCGATCGAAAGGACGCTAAGCCGCGGCTTGCCTTCGGGCGTGAAGAGGAGCCGCTGGATATCGAGCGGCTCGCCGCTCATCCACGCGCTGAAGCCGGGCGACGCGAGCAGATTGTTGACCGCCATCGCGAGCTCAACGCGGTCCTTCGCCGGATAGAACGTCTCGAGGTCGAACACGCCGACCTTGTCGAACGGCGGTTTCTGGATCGCGTTGATGATGCCCGCCATGTCGAGTCCGCGGCCTGCGCTCCAGGCTTGCTCGAAGATGTTCGCAAGCAGAATGTGCTCACGGCTTTTCAGGGGATCGGCATCGATTCCGAGCAGGCCGAGCAGGCCGGAGACGACAGCTCCGATGCGATCGCGCAGCGCCGATGTGTCGGTTGCAAGCGCCCCGGTGGGCGCGGCGAACGACTGCAGAACCGAGAGCGGAATGCCGGCGCTGCTGCCCGGCGTATAGATGGCGACGTCGACCGACTCCTTGAAGCGCGCGATGCGCTCGGGCGCCTGGCCCCAGTCGGCAAGCCCCTTCTTCCAGGTCTCGGCGGTTCTTGCAGCGTAATCGTCGACCGACAGCCCCTTGCGCGCCGCCTCCTGCGGGTCGACCCAGGGGCGGAAATCCGCGGGCGCGAGATTCGGGAACGCCAGCATCAGGTTGCCGAGGTCGCCCTTCGGATCGATCGCGATCGCCGGGATGCCGTCGATCGCAGCCTCCTCCAGCAAAGCGAGGCAGAGACCGGTCTTGCCGCTGCCCGTCATGCCCACACAGACCGCGTGGGTCGTCAGGTCCTTCGAATCATAGAGAACGAGATTGTCGGTCGGCTGATTCTTCGCGGCGTCCATTTCGCGGCCGAGATAGAAAACGCCAAGCTTCTCGAAGTTCTGCATGGAGATGCCCTGGTGACGGTCCGTGCCGTGCCCTCGTTTGCAGGCATCATGGATAAGCCGTGCTATGCCTGCAAGCGTAGACTGGGGAGCAGGATAAGGTATGCGAACGATCATCGGCTGGTTGAGTGCCACCGTCACCGGCAGCCTCGGCTGGTGGCTCGGCGACAAGGTCAACCTCGGCGCTGCGGTCATCGTCAGCGCCATCGCCGGCGCCGTGGGTCTGTACTACGGCTTCCGCTGGTTTGATGCGAATCTGAAGTAAGGCAGCTAAACCCCTCACCCCAGCCCTCTCCCCTTGACAGGGGAGAGGGAGTGGAGGTCAGCGGTAGCCACGGGCCTGAAGTTGAAACAGCCGCGCGTACACGCCGTCCTGCTGTACGAGTGCATCGTGACTCCCGAGCTCGACAACGCGCCCCTGATCGAGCACGGCGATTTGATCCGCCATGCGCACGGTCGAAAATCGATGCGAGATCAGGATCGCAATGCGATCGTGCGTGAGCGACTGGAAGTGCTCGAACACCTGGGCCTCGGCGGCCGCATCCATCGCCGCGGTCGGCTCATCGAGCACCAGGATGTCCGCGTCCGAGCGCATGAACGCGCGTGCGAGCGCGATTCTTTGCCACTGGCCGCCGGACAGCTCGCGGCCGTCCTTGAACCACTTGCCGAGCTGCGTCTCGAACTGGTTCGGCAGCTCCCGGATGAACGGCGTCGCCATGCCTTTGTCCGCGGCCTCCCTCCATCGCACGCGATCGTCGAAGTAGCGCACGTCGCCCGCGCCGATGTTCTCGCCGACGAGGAGCTGATAGCGCACGAAATCCTGGAAGATGACGCCGATGCGCCGGCGCAGCGTCGGCTCGTCCCATTCATCGAGATCGAGTCCCTCGAGAAGGATGCGCCCGGCAGTCGGCTGGTACAGCCGCGTCAGCAGCTTGATCAGCGTCGTCTTGCCGGAGCCGTTCTCGCCGACGAGAGCCAGGCTCTGGCCGGGGCGGATGTGAAGGCTGATGCCTGAAATCGCCGCCTGCTCCGCACCCGGGTAGCGGAACTCGACGTTCTCGAAGCGGATGCCGTCGGCGGGCTTCGGCCCCCGCGTCGCGCTGCCACGCATGGGCGGCACCGGCTGCTCGAGATATTCGTAGAGCGTAGACAGATAGAGATTGTCCTCATACATGCCGCCGATCGCGGCGAGAATCGCGGACACGGCCGCCTGGCCTTGGCGGAAGAGCATGAGATACATCGTCATCTGGCCGACGGTGATGCGCGTGAGGATCGCTTCGATGGCGATCCACGCGTAGGCGCTGTAGAGCGCGGCCGTGCTCAGGAGACCGAGCGCGAATCCCCAGCTGTCACGGCGAATGGTGAGATCGCGGTCCGCGGTATAGAGCTTGTCGTAAATTCCCGTGTAACGGCCGAGAAGGAGCGGACCGAGCTCGAAGAGCTTCACCTCCTTCACATGATCCTCGCGTGCGAGCGCCGTCTCGAGGTACATCTGCATGCGGGTTTCCGGCGAGCGCCAGCGAAAGAGCCGGAACGCATCGCCCGAGAATCTCGTCTCCGCGATGAACGAGGGCAGCCCCGCGACGATGAGGATGACGACCGCCCACGGCGAGAAGCGCGCGAGCAGAATGCCGAAGCTCACGAGCGACACGCCGTTCTGCACGAGTCCGAACGTGCGCATCACGAGCGACAGCGGCCGGCTCGACGCTTCGCGCCGCGCGCGC
>Ga0153915_10002017_pt1 | contig 18648 bp, 13 predicted proteins | sample Opewatmetagenome_2_FD_107003 | JGI IMG/M metagenome (GOLD analysis project Ga0153915, IMG submission 107003) | Freshwater wetland microbial communities from Ohio, USA - Open water 3 Core 3 Depth 3 metaG | ecosystem: Environmental > Aquatic > Freshwater > Wetlands | place: USA: Ohio, Lake Erie...
GGCCAAGGGAAGCGGCCTATTAAAACAGGCAATCGAGCAGGCGCTGCAGGAGACCGGCATCCCCGCCACCCTCAAGCATGTGGGCTGCGTCGGCATGTGTTTTCAGACGCCGTTGATGGAAATTCTGTTGTCAGACAGCGAGCGCTACCTTTATGTCGGAGTCAGACCTGACGAAGCCAGGGCTATCCTGCTCCGGCATTTCAAGCCAAAGGGTCTGACAGGCAGGATCATGCCCGTGATCTCACATGGACTCGATGTCCTGCTTGCTGCCGGACAGGCAGCATCGGCAACCCGCTACCCTGTCGATGTACGTGAAAAACAGGTGGCCGACTTTTTGGGACATCAGCAGAACATCGCTACGGAGAATTGTGGAAGCATCAATCCGACGAATATCGATGAATATATCGATTATGGCGGCTTTAGCGCCCTGCGAAAGGCAGTTACGGAACTTACCCCGGAACAGATTATTTCCGAGATCGAGGACAGCGGTCTGCGCGGGCGCGGCGGTGCGGGCTTTCCTACGTTTCAAAAATGGCAGGCGCTGGTTGATCAGCCCGTTAAAGAGCGCTTTATTGTATTAAACGGCGATGAAGGCGATCCCGGCGCATTTATGGACCGGATGCTTATGGAGTCATATCCGTTCCGGGTTCTTGAGGGCATGGCCATCGCCGCCCGGGCCGTCGGCGCCTCACGTGGATACCTTTATATCCGCGCCGAATACCCCCTGGCCATTCAGCGCATGACAGAGGCCATGGAACAGTGCCGGGTACGCGGCTTCCTGGGAGACCGCATCTGCGGCAGCGATTTGTCCCTTGACCTTCAGATCGTCGCAGGGGCCGGGGCCTTTGTCTGCGGTGAAGAAACAGCCCTGCTGGCCAGCATCATGGGACAGAGAGGCATGCCGCGCCTGCGGCCGCCCTATCCGGCTCAGCAGGGATTGTGGGGAAAGCCCACCCTTATCAATAATGTGGAAACCTATGCCCTGGTCTCCTGGATCATGCGGCATGGCGGTGCGGCCTTTGCCGGGATGGGCACTGAAAAGAGCAAGGGGACCAAGGTCTTTTCCCTGGCCGGCAAGATCGCACGGGGAGGTTTGATTGAGGTGCCCATGGGGATTACGCTGCGTCAGGTGGTCGAGGAGATCGGCGGCGGCATTGCGGGAGGGCTTCGTTTCAAGGCTATACAGATCGGCGGACCCAGCGGCGGTTGTGTGCCCGCGCATATGTGTGACATCCCCGTGGATTACGAGTCGCTCACCGCTGCCGGCGCCATCATGGGCTCAGGCGGTCTGGTTGTCCTTGACGAAACAGACTGCATGGTTGATATTGCCAGGTACTTTCTGCAATTCACGCAGAACCAGTCCTGCGGCAAGTGTACGTTCTGTCGCGTGGGGACGCGCCGCATGCTGGAGATCCTGGACCGGCTCTGCACCGGAAAGGGAAAGGACTCAGATTTGGATAAGCTGGAGGAACTCGCCTATCAGATCAAGCAGGGCAGCCTTTGCGCACTCGGCGGTACAGCGCCCAACCCGGTGTTATCAACGCTGGACTATTTCCGTGAAGAATATGAAGCTCATGTCGCCGGTCGCTGTCCTGCGGGCAAGTGCAAGGCCCTTATCCACTATAGGATCACCGACGACTGCATCGGATGTACCGTCTGCGCCCAACGCTGTCCCACGGATGCGATTGCGATGCGTCCCTATGAGAAACATGAGATTGATGATGAAAAGTGCATACGCTGCGGGATATGCAGGGATGTGTGTTCCGAGAAAGCAGTTTTGATAGAGTGAGGATCTTCTTCCATTTAGGTTGGAGAAAGGTAACTTTATATGCTTATCGTTCTGCAGAGCAAGATGAGAAATGAAAAGGATCTACTGTTTAAGACGAAAATAGAAAAAAGAAAAATATTTAGACAGGATTTACGGGATGAACAGGATCTTTTTTGCCTTTCCGGAAGAAAGGCAAAAAGTCTTATCCCTCTTTGAGGGAGAGAACAAGAATACAGAGAAGGTAGTCAGCTAACAAATTGTTTTATTCCTCCTGCGCAAGCGGGATTGTCCTTTCTCTCTTTCTTCCGGAAAGAGTGAAAACAATAATCCTAAAAATCCTGTTGATCCTGTCAAAATAAATTTCCGGCGAAGCCGGATCAGGAAAGCTTCTTATGCCAAATGTAACCATTGACGGAAAATCCATTAACGTACCGGACGGCGCCACCATCCTTGATGCCGCTCAGGCACTCGGAATTGTCATCCCTACACTTTGTTTTTTAAAGGAACTTTTACCCTTAACCAGTTGCATGATTTGCGTGGTTGCGGTTGCGGGACGCAAAAATCTCTTGCCGGCCTGCGGGACCGTGGTGCAGGAAGGCATGGTGGTGCTGAATGATGATCCGGTCGTAGCCACGGCACGCCGCACGGCGCTCGAACTGCTGCTGAGCGATCATGTGGGCGATTGCATGGGTCCCTGCCGGATCGCCTGTCCGGCCGGCATGGATATCCCCCGGATGATCCGTTACATCGCAGAGGGACGTTATGACAAGGCCATTGAGATTGTCAAGGAAGATATTGCCCTGCCTGGCGTAGCAGGCCATATCTGTCCCGCCCCCTGTGAGAATGCCTGCCGGCGCGGACAGATAGATGAACCGATAGCCATCTGCCTGCTCAAACGGTATGCGGCCGAACTGGATCTGGGTAAAACTTCGCCGTACCAACCGGCTGTCTCGCCAGGTTGCAATAAACAGGTGGCGATTGTGGGGGCCGGGCCGGCGGGTTTAGCAGCCGCATATTATCTACAGCGTGATGGTATTTCATGCACGGTTTTTGATGATCAAGAGGAACCGGGAGGGATGTTGCGCTATGGCGTACCCGATCAGGACCTGCCGCGTCCTTTGCTTACTGCCGAAATTGAGCAGATCCGCCGATTGGGCGTGGTATTTAAGCAGCAGGTGCGCATAGGCATAGATCTAAGTATAGATAAGTTGCTGAAGACCTTTGACGCGGTGTTACTGGGCATCGGGAATGCCGCAGCCAAAGATCTCGAGGCACTGGGATTTGATCCTGGACATGTGCCTCTGCATGTAACACAAAATACCTACCAGACCGACATCCCGGGTGTGTTTGCCGGAGGTGATGTGCGGCGCAAACTCAGACTGACCGCCCGTTCCCTGGGAGACGGAAGGGAAGCCGCGGTGTGCATTGCCCAGTTCTTGAAGGGGGAACCGGTTACCGGTTCCAAGCGGCCGTTCAACAGCCGCATGGGAAAACTCGAACCGGAAGAACTGGCGCAAATGGCAGATCCGGCCGGGACCGATGACCGCATTCAACCGCTCGATCGTCACAAGGGCTTAGTCGAAGAGCAGGTCCGCCGTGAGGCAGTGCGTTGCCTGCACTGTGATTGCCATAAGGCAGCATCCTGCAAGCTACGCATGTACGCCCGGGAATATGGGGCCAAGGCAACACAATACCGGGGAAAGCACCGTCCTTTTGTTCGTATGAATGAGCATCCCGACCTGGTATATGAATCCGGAAAATGCATCAGTTGCGGGATCTGTGTACGGATAACCGAACAACAACGGGAAAAACTTGGCCTGACCTTCATCGGCCGTGGATTTGATGTAAAGGTCGCCGTCCCCTTCAATCAGTCAATTAAAGAGGGCCTGACAAGAACAGCCCATGAAGTGGTGACAGCCTGTCCAACAGGGGCACTGGCTTTTAAATAACTTTTCAATACCTCGGCCCATCACATGATGTAATACCCGGGGGCAACCAATCTTGCTAATCTAGGCATTTCAGCAAATTATCATATTGAAATTTTTTTATATTCAAGATCCTAACCGGACATTGCTGTTTAAAAACATACTTATCCTGTTTTTATCATGGACCCTTTCATATTCAATATTTTCCGTCAGATTTTTAATGATGGTCAAACCTATATCATCCTGTTCAACATTATCAAGTATGTTTCCTTCTTTACCGGAACTTACAAAAATGATCTGAAGATTATCCCGCTTTTCCGAATAGGACAAGGTCAGATTAAGATCAATCTTTTTCGATTGAGAATTATGTATTAACAACATTTCTTCAATTATCAACAGGACATGGTTAATCATCTCTTTAGCCATAACATGTTTTTCGCAGAAGTGTTCAATCTCTGCATTCATTGCATATAAATCATAATCAGGGGTATCAATATGATATTCAAAACTACGGATCCTGTGTATGAATGCCTTTGTCTTTTCTCTTTTTGGGCGCTCAAAGATCTGTTCAGGCGGACCTTCCTCATAGATAAGACCTTCGTCCATATAAAAGACCCTGTTGGAGACATCGCGCGCAAAATCCATCTCATGGGTGACAATAGCCATTGTCATTCCTTCTTTTGCGAGCCGGCGTATCACTGCAAGGACCTCGCTTACCATTGTCGGGTCAAGTGCAGAGGTAGGTTCGTCAAATAGAATAATCTCCGGGTCCATGGAAAGACAACGCGCGATTGCCGTTCTTTGTTTTTGTCCGCCGGAGAGTTCATCTGCCAGACTATCAGCCTTCTCCGAGAGGCCGACCATCTTGAGCAGTTCCGTCGCCTTTTGTTCGGCCTCGTCTTTTGTCCTTCCAAGCAGTTTGATCTGGCCTATCGTTAGATTATTCAGGACTGAAATATGATTAAAAAGATTAAATGACTGGAAGACCATGCCCATCCTCTGTCGCATCTTCGGGACATCGGTTTTTTTGTCTAATATATCTATGTCATCGATAAATATTCTGCCGCCGGTCGGCATTTCCAAAAGATTAAGACATCGCAGGAATGTACTTTTCCCTGTCCCTGAAGGACCGATAATCGAGATGACCTCGCCTTTCTTTATCTCAACATTAATATCTTTCAGGACAACAAGATCTCCAAATTTTTTGGAGAGGTGTTCAACTCTGATCATGATTTGCCTCTCTTAATTTTTAATTTAGGATCACTAGAGCGTTCAACGTATTCAAGCAACAGCAACAACAACCATGAGATGATGAAATACAACACTGCTACCATTATCAAAGGGAAGAATGCATCAAATGTGCGGCTGCGAATAATATCGCTCGCCTTAGTCAAATCCTGTACAGCAATGTAGCCTACGATGGAGGTCATTTTAACGAGAGAAATAACCTCGCCTTTAAAGACAGGCAGTATCCGCCTGATTGCCTGAGGCGCAACGATGTATATAAATGTCTTTATTTTGGTGAATCCTAACGCAATCCCTGCCTCTGTTTGCCCTCTGTCTACCCCTTCGATCCCGGTTCGAAACATCTCGGATACATAGGCTGCAAAATTCAATCCGAAGGCAAGCACGGCCACAATCGTAGGATCGATATCAATTGATGCAAACACAACATAAAAGATTATCATCAAGATAACGAGGACAGGCGTGCCTCTTAAGATGGAGATAAAGATCCTTGCCGGGATCTGAAGTCCTTTCTTTCGAGACATCCTCATAAAGCAAACCAGACCGCCAAGCACGGCGCCCAGGATTATTGAAAGGATAGAGATCACCGCAGTAGTCTTCAAACCATCGAGGATCAGCAGATAACGCTTTTCAAGGATGATATTGTTGTGAAAACTATTGATGATCCCTGCGAAAAATGAAGTTGCAGCAGGAGCGCCTTTGTTATCTCCGGCTCCATCAACCTCGTTGCTTTCATAGGCTGCAATATTTTTCTTGAGTGCATAGAAGCTCGAGCCTAATTGCATGTATTCATCTGAGAAATCAATCTGCTTTTTCCGCTCTTCTGTAACCATGAGTAAGGTTGCAATCATATCGATCTTATTGGTCGATACTGCGGCAATCAGACTTCCGAATTGCATATCTTCCCATTTCAATTCCTTCCCGATATAGGCGGCAAATCTCTCAGCAAGTTCAACATCAAGACCGATCAGCCTGTTGTCTTTAACAAGGGTGAAAGGAAGGCCGTTATTGCTCATTGTTCCGACTATCAGGGTCCCGTTGGTTTTCGGGTTCTTTACCTCGGGCATCTCTTCCTCGCCCTTCGTTACCCAGCGGTCCATCATATCGTCAAAGATCCCGTCTTCTTTTATCTTCTTTAAGAATATATTGAATTGTTCCCTTAAGGAATCATTGTTTTTTTTGAATCCAAAGGCAATGGGGATAGAGAACACAGGATCGCCAAATAGCTTTAAGTCCGGATCGTCCTTCAGGAGCACCTGCATGGTTTCAGTTGGTTGCAAAGCTGCATCAACCTTGCCCGAACGAACCGCAAGGACTATCTCCGGGGGACTGTTATATTGCAGGACCGTCGCGTTGGGGAAATTTTTTGTTAAATATCTATCATGAATTGAACCGAGCAGGACCCCGATTCGCTTATCCTTCAGGTCATCAATCGTTTTAAGTTTCAGGGTGGCAGCTCCCGTTGCAGGTTTCTTTTCAACGGTTTTGTCCACACCAACTGCAATATTTTCCTTGAGTGCAAGAGCGGCCGTCTTGATACTTGCGTAGCTGTCGGAAAAATCGATTTGTTTTTTTCTCTCTTCTGTTATTGCAATCGAGTCGGCAATGATATCGACCTTCCCCGAGGCCAATGCCGGGACAAGTGAAGAGAATTCCATCGTAACTATCTTCATGTTAAGGCATTCATAACGGGCAAAGGTCTTTAGTAGTTCGATATCAAAACCGACATGCTCGTTGTTTATAATCGCGGAGTTCGGCAGATCGCCGACAGCGACCCCAAGGGTAATCCTGGGCGCCTTTTCATCAAACTCGATCCTGGGCATCCGGGCCTTTTCCGGGTCATCAATAAACCAGCGTTTATAGATAGGATCAAATGTCCCATCGGACTTTGCCTTTTTCAAAAAGACATTGAATCTTTCGCGGAGTTTTGAATCGTTTTTATTGAACCCGTATCCAGCCGGCGAGGCAAACACCTCTTCAGTCAATATGCCGATATCAGGATTGGATCTTAAAAAGACCTTGGCGGAATTCAGGTCCGATATAAAAACATCAATCTTTTTCATTTGCAGAGCCAGAAACAAATCTGCCGGCATATTAAACCTTTTTATCTCAGCATTAGGATAATGGGTTGAGATAAAATTATCATCGATTGTGCCGGCATAAACCCCGACCCTTTTATCCGCAATGTCGTCAAGGGACTTCAGCTTGCCGGGATTTGTATCTGTTGCCTCAATGTTTTTTTTAAGGGCAAATATGCTCGCGCCCAATTGCATGTATTCATCGGAAAAATTGATCTGTTTTTTCCGCTCTTCCGTAATCATGAGGGTGCTTGTAATCATATCGATCTTGTTGGTCGATACCGCGGCAATCAGACTCCCGAATTCCATGTCTGACCATTTCAATCCCATCCCGAGATAAGCGGCAAATCTTTCCGTAAGCTCAACATCAAAGCCGATCAGCCTGTTGTCTTTAACAATGGTGAAGGGAAGGCCCTTATCGCTGACCACTCCGACTGTCAGAGTACCGTTGGTTATCGGACCTTCCACTACGGGCATCTCCTGCTCGCCCTTAGTTACCCAGCGGTTAACCATATCGTCATAAATGCCGTCGTCTTTTATCTTTTTTAAAAATGTATTGAATTGTTCTCTTAAGGCATCATTATCCTTGTTGAATCCTATGCCGATGGGAATGAAGAACAAAGGGTCGCCTAATAGCTTTAGATCCGGATCGTCCCGCAGGATCTCCTGAAGGGTTTCAGTTGTATACATGGCTGCATCAATCTTGCCGGATCGAACCGCAAGGACTAGTTCAGAGGGGCTTTTATATTGCAGGACCGTAGCTTTGGGAAAATTTTTCGTTACATATGTATCGTGAACCGAACCGAGCAGGACCCCGATCTTTTTATCCTTCAAATCATCGACCGTTTTTAGTTTTAAGGCGTTATTTCCCTTTGCATCTTTCTTTTCAACGGCCTTGTTTACTATCAAGCGTTCCGAGCTATCAAAATAGGACTGGGTAAAATTGACTGACTTTGCCCGTTCTTCGGTAGCGCTCATCCCTGATACAATCAAATCCACCTTCCCTGATTGAAGTGCAGGGATAAGGGCAGAGAATTTCATGTTGACAAATTCGATGGGTCTTCCCAATTTGACCCCGATCCTTCTCGCTAATTCGCCGTCATGCCCGCTTATTATTTGTTTATCATTTACAAAGCACATCGGTTCATGAGTTGCGCACATCCCTATCTTTAAGACTTCCCCCTGTGTCGGAGGTGCAATTTCAACCTCTTCATAGGGCGACAGATCTGTCTTTAACCATCTGCGCCTCATGTCCTGTAATGTGCCGTCATTCTTCAGCTCGGTTATAAAATCATTTAGTTCCGAAAGCAGGTTGTCATTCCCTTTTTTAACGGCAATGGATGTGAATTCCATAATAACAGGTTCTTCCAGAGATTGGAGGTCGGGATTATGTCTGCAGATATTCAAAGCCGCAGGGAACCCGGTAATTACCGCATCGACATGACCCGACTTCAAGGCCGCTACAGCATCCATGATATCATCAAAGCTTTTAACCGTGGCCGCCGGAAATCTACTCTTTACAAGCTGTTCGCCTGTTGTGCCGGTCCTCGCTCCGATGGCGGCGTCTTTTACATCTTCCAGGCTTGTAATAGACCTTTTTGAATCGTTGCATCCTGCAATAATCAGGTTAACAGCAAAACAGATCAAGAAAGAAACAATAAATCTTTTCATAGTGGGACCTGCTAATCCTTGAGTAATACGTAATACCGCCTGAATAAGACGGGATAGAAGATAAAAAATTAGAATCCATCCCCAAATCGGAGCTTTCCGGATGGAGCTTTCAGTCCTGCCAAGGCAGGATCAGTTAATCAATTAAATTAAAAAGGTTTTGCTGAAAGTCCTGCCGTGGCAGGAAACTATTGGGGACGTAGATGAATCCAAACCGGAGCATCTTTAGGTCTCCAAGATTAATAACATTAGGTTAGAAATAAGACATGAATAGGGGCATAATCGGACAAATTATTTAGGGAGTCAAGGGAAAAAGAGGCGTTAGGCGTGAAGGGTAAGGGCTATATCCAATCAGGGGCAGCAATGTCCGGTTAGGAGCTTGCATATAAAAAAAGCCTGCTTGACGGCATGGGAGGTCCTTTTTTTAAGAGTGAAATGGGTGGACAATCCAAAAACAACAGGCCGGAAAAGGCATACATGCTTTCCCGGCCCGTCTGTAAATAAAAATGTAATGTAGTTCGAAAGGATTTATCCCTTTATAATCCTTGGTGTCATCAAGTGGTGCTGCGGGCAGATTGATATTGGATTCTGATACACGCAACCCGCAAAGGCGACGAGGTATTTCCTGATGTCCTCATAGTTAACGATCTCATCCACAAAACCCCTCTTGGCACAATAAATAGGCCTGGATTTATCATAGTATTCCTGTGCAAGCTCATTCATCCTGTCGATGATCGGTTTAAGAGGACGACCCGAGTCTTTCTCCTTGACAAGCCTTCTGGAATAGGATGCTGCCGCAGCGGTCTCTCCATGCATAACATATATTTCTGTTGTTGGCGTCCCAAGGGTGAAGGCATTATGGTTATTAGCAGTCGGTCCACCCATAACATAATGGGCCGCGGCTGTCCCTTTCCTGAGTACAATGCATATCTGGGGTACATCTGTCTGTTCAATGGAGTATATGAGCGACTGACCCAGACCCAGGAGTTCCGCCTTCTCGGCAATATCGCCTACATCAATTCCCGATGTATCCTGGAACCATACAATGGGGATCCTGTCGCGACCGCACAGGGTTACGAACTCATTCATCTTGATCAGTCCCTGCCGATACAGCTTTCCGCCGATGCCCGGATAATTCGCGTATTCGGGATACTTGGGGCCGAGGAAACCCTGCCTGTTGCCGATGAATCCCACAAGAAATCCGTCTATCTTGGCAAGACCGGTGTAGACTTCAGGTCCGTACCCGGGTCGGAATTCCATGTGCTCGCTGTTGTCAAAGATTCGCGCCATCATCTCGTCGAGACTGTAGCTGCGCTTCTGGTTAAAAGCTATGATGCTGTTAATGTCGTCGCCCGGGAACTGTGGTTCCTTCGGTTCAGCGACACGGAAGAAGGCCGGGTCATAGGCGGGCATCATATCCATGTATTTTTTCAGGGCGTCAAGCACGCCTTGTTCCGTATCATAGACCTCTTTAAAAAAGCCTGTCACATTGAAGTGTACTCCTACGCTTCCAGGGGGCACCTCCTTGAAATGACGGGTGGCCTCAATGAGTTGTTCCGCACCTTCCTCGTCAAAACCGCCTTTCGGGGCCATCCCTCCGACAATACCGCCGCCGCCTACCGCTATGTTTGCATCCTTGTGGGCGATAAGTATAGTGGGGCTGATTCCCTGGTACCCGCCGCCGGCAGGATTGGTGCCGTAGATCCCTGCGAGTATGGGGACGCCTACTTTTTCGAGTTCTGCATGTCTGAAGAAGGTAGTGCCGTTGCCTCTGCGGTTGGCATATACCTCTTCCTGTTCCATCAACTTTACTCCGCTGCAGTTCACAAGCCAGACCAGCGGGACGTGGAGCCTTTTAGCCATATCTGTAACCCTGAGCTGGTTGTCAGCCTGTCCGGAGATCCATGCCCCGGCCATGACTTTGTTGTCAAAACCTATGACAATGGCCCATTTGCCGTTTATTTTGGCAAGACCGTCAATCACGCCGGTGGTGCCTTCCTCGTTAAGTTGCGGATTATAAAGTGTATGGAGCGGACACCATGTCCCAGGGTCAACCAGATATTCGATCCTGTCCCATATCGTCATCTGGCCCCTTTGATGTATTACATCCGCGGAGATGCCGGCGTTTTTTACATCGTCAACGGCCTTGGCAACGTCCTTTTCAACTTCCTTGATCTGGGCTATGTTCTCCTGAGCGGCCTCCTTTTGTTTATCGGTAAGCGCCTTTCCAAAAGGAGTCATCTTTTCAAAATACTGTCTCATTATTGCCTCCTGAAATATTTATCTGTTTGCCTTGCGTATATCCAGTTGATCAAGTGCGGTTATCATCTTGCAAACGTTTGCTGATCCTTCCACAAGCTGGTATGTGGGGGCGTCCCTGTAATATCTTGCGACAGGATATTCTGTGGAATAGCCATAGGCGCCGAGTATCTTCATTGCGACCTGGGATGCCTTAACCGCTATCTCACCGGCAAGATATTTGGCCATGGCGACTTCGAGGGTGTTTCCCAGTTCCCCGCCATCTTTCTGGCAGGCAGCTTTATAAACCATCAGGCGGGCTGCTTCCAATTCGCATGTGACCTGACCGATCATGTCCTGATTCATCTGGAAGTTGCCGATTGCTGTGCCGAACTGTTCACGTTCTTTGCAATAGGATGTTGCGGCATCAAGACATGCCTGCGCCACGCCGATTCCACCGGCAGCCGCTGATAGACGGGTCTGGTTGAGCGAGCCGAACACGATTTTGGATCCGTCGCCAGGTTTGCCAAGGATATTGCCCTTGGGGACCTTTGTGTCTTCAAGGATGATCTCTCCGGTCGGCGATGACCTGGAGCCCATCTTGTCAAGATCGGTGGTGGTTATGCCGTTCATGGTTTTAGGCTCGATGACAAAGGCAGAGAGCCCTTTTCCTTTTGCCGCTCTGTCAGTATAAGCGTAATAGATAAGGACATCGGCGGTAGCGGCGTTGGAGATCCATGTCTTGTAACCGTTTAAAAGCCAGTGATCGCCTTTGTCTTCCGCTGTGGATTTCATTGCCATTACGTCCGAACCTGCGTTGGGTTCGGTAATCGCGAAGCCGCCGATGTATTCGGCTGACACCAGCTTGGAGATGTATTTTTTCTTCAGTTCATCATTCCCGTACCTGAAGATTGTAAAGGCGCACCCCAATGCCTGCATGTTTATCTGAACCCTCAGGGAACTGGATGCCCTGGCAATTTCTTCCGTCAGGATCATAGCCGCAAGCCAGCCCATCTCGTTGCCGCCGAACTCTTCAGGGATTACAGTGCCGAAAAAACCCAATTCAGCCATGGGTTTCATTGCCTCTTCATAGGGGAAATAGTGCTTTTCGTCCCATTCATCCGCAAAGGGTGCAATTTTTTCTGCCGCAAAATCCCTGGCCATATCCCTCAACATCTGTAACTCTTCACTTAAAGTAAAATCCATAAATCTTCCTCCTTTTTATTGGCGGTTGCCCGTATGTTCCTAAGCTTGCCTTGTAATTTTATTTTGACTCTATTATAAATCAAGTTGTTTATGCAATAAAAATATTTATATTATAGCTATAATATGACTATTTTTATCTCAGCAACAAAGCTGTTTTCCCCAATTCAGGTATTGGGAAAAAGCCCTTATATTCAGAATAAATTATTATTATTATAAAGTTCAAATGATATGTGAAGGCACTAATCCAATAAAATCTGGTACTTTTCTCGGATATTGGATTTAACCCAGATTATGCAATGGGCATCGCAACGAGGGTTGAAAAACCCTAGCGAAACGCGAAGTTGGAACGATTTTGAGACGCAGGCATATTCACTGTAATATGTCGAGGATCAAAATCGTGAAACGAGCGTTGCAGCAGGGTTTTTCAGGCCGCAGTAGATGTCTATTGCATTATCTGGGTTTAACTAAGCCAAGGCTTAATTCGGTTTAGCTTTTTAAAAAAGAGATCAAAATAGGATGGATCACCCCCGGTACCCGGTTCTATCCATTGACAAAGAGTGCTGCCATTTCATATACTTTTAAATTGAAATATACAGCATATTGAAAAGAACATATTAGCCTGGCTGAATCATATTCGAAAAGGTTTTCCTTTATGAAATATTTTTCCCATTTTAACATAGACAGATTGCCTGTCTTAAAGTGTCTTTCGATTGTATTTTTTCTAATTACCGTGCATGTAATATTCGATATGGGCAATTACGCCTGTGCAAATAAAGGAACCTTTTATTCAATACATCTATTGTCCTTTAGCGGAGCTGAAGAGGCCAAGGCAAAGGTGAAAGAGTTCAACGACCTTGGATACAATGCCTTTTACAGGCAAGAAACAGTAGACGGCAAGCCAACTGTCTTTAACGTGTATATTGAAAAATATCAATCCATGCCTGAGGCTGAAAAAGAGGCCAATATTTTAAAAGAACTTGGTTTAATATCTGATTACGATATACGCGAGATAATTGAAAAACCCAAAAGCAACTTGAAGAATGCTAAGCTGGTATCAAAGAATAATAAGCAGGATGTCAAAGGTTATTATCTTAAAGTCAGCTCTTTAAAGGAAAAGGCCAATGCGGAAGATGTTGTGAAAACCCTGCTGGATGCCGGATTTCATGCCTTTTACAACTATGAGAATATTAAAGGAAAGGGTGAGTGGTACAGGGTATATCTCGACGAGTATCAGTCAAAAGAAGATGCTGAAAGGGATGCGAAAAAATTAATGGGATTGGGCATTATCTCAGGCTATGAAATTAAACGGACGACGGGCAAGATACAGCGCTCAGAGATAATACAGAAAGATGAAAAAAAGATCTACTCCCTGCATGTGAGTTCTTACAAAGAAAGCAGTCATGCTGATGAAGACATAGGCAGGTTAACAGAATCTGGGCTTAAGGTTTTTTCTGTTAAGACGGAGATTTCGGGGGAACAATGGTTTCGCGTTTATGTCGGTGAATTTCCCGAAGAGAAAGAGGCAAGAAAAACAGGGGCTGAATTAGTTAAAAAAGGAGTGATTTCCTATTTTAAACCCATGTTAATCGATAAAACTAGTGAATAAGCATGAATTTATCCATAAGAAAAGTATAGCCAATAATTCTATGTTATGATAATTATTTGGGCAGCGTGTGCTGAAAGCAGGGTTTCCGGAAGAGCTAAGATTCTTATACTATCATATTGCTGTTTGATCAATTAATAGCAAAAAAGGGAGACAGAGACGATGCCGTATAACCAAAGTAAAATTGAACATTATGAAAAACAATTTGGGATTATTGCCATTGAAAAGGGTTTTATCACCCCGAATATGCTTATAGAGGCGCTTAAGATTCAGGTTGAAGAAGAGATAGACTTTCATACCCATCGGTTAATCGGAGAGATCCTTATGGATAAGGATTGTATTACCGCCGCGCAGATACAGGAAATACTTAATTTAGTATTTTAAAAACAGACCTTAATCTCTTTGTTTAAAAAAATGGCCCACAAGCCAATAGACCTTGGGAGGTACCCAGGGGCAAGGGTGTAACCAATAAGGGTGTGATCGAATTATCAGCATAAAACTTCCGACCCTTTTAAGTCACAGACCTCCGGCAAAGCCGGTCGGTGACTTTAAAATCTTTCTTTCCCGTGAGCCGTGTGCCTTATAGCCTCTTGAAAGTAGTCACTGCCTCTAAATTCTCTGAAAATGATTTTAAATTCAAAAATAATATTGAAAGAAATAATATGAGTCTGATTAATGTTATAAATCTCGGTCTTGCCTTTTCTAAGAAAACGATCTTCAGCAATCTCAATTTTCAGGTTGAACCCGGTGATCGCATAGGTCTTGTGGGTCCGAACGGTTCAGGCAAAACAAGTCTCCTTAAGATTATATCCAATGAGATATTGCCCGATGAAGGAGAGATAAGAATAAAAAGCGGATGCAGGGTAGGGTTTCTGCCGCAGGATGCCGGAGAAAGGATGTCCGGGACTATTCTTCAATGCGTCCTTGACTCTCTCCCATTTCGTGCCTCAATGAGGACCGACATAGAGGATGCCGAGAGGGAGCTTAAGAAGCACATCAAGGAAGATGACCAGGAGAGACTGGCTGCGAAATTAGCTGAATTGCATCATGAGATGAGCAATCTTGAAAAACAGTATCCAAGCCATGGCGCAGAAAAGATCCTGGAGGGCCTGGGTTTTAAAGTCATGGATTTTGAAATGCCTGTTTCTTCACTGAGCGGGGGTTGGAAGATAAGGGTTGCCTTGGCAGGGGTCCTTTATCAGAATTCCGATCTGTTGATGCTTGATGAACCGACCAATCACCTGGATATGCCATCCGTGCGCTGGCTGGAACAGTTTCTAGCAAGTTATCAGGGTGCCATAATCCTTGTATGCCATGACAGGGAGTTTCTTAACCATCAGATAAAACGCGTAGTCAGCTTTGAAACGGAAGGCGTCAGGAGCTATGCCGGCAATTATGATCAGTATATGGGGGCTAGAGAGGAGGAGGTTAAAGGTCTGGAAGCCAAGGCGAGAAACCAGGAGCTACAGGTTAAAGAGGCTAAAAAATTTATTGAAAGGTTCCGTTCTAAGGCTACAAAGGCCAGGCAGGCTCAAAGTAAGATAAAATTATTGAAAAAGATGGAGCTTGTTAAGGCCCATCAAAGGGCAAAGACCATCCGATTTTCCTTCCCTGATGTGACAGCCAGCGGGAGGATTGTGTTATCGATCCAGAACCTTTCAAAAAGTTATGGTGAAAAAAAGCTTTACAAAGATATTGACCTTGCAATCTTAAGGGGAGAAAAGGTAGCGGTATTAGGACCGAACGGTTATGGAAAGACAACCCTTTTAAGAATAGCATCCGGAGAAATCGAGGCAACCAGCGGCTCAATATCCTTGGGTCACAATGTGGAGATGTCCTATTACGCGCAACATCATTCCGAGATGCTTGACCCCAATAAGACCGTACTTGAAGAGGTATATCAAGTCGTGCCACACGAAAGCGTCAGCTTTGTCAGGGGCATGTGCGGGGCCTTTCTCTTTTCAGGCGATGATGTGGATAAACCTGTTAAAGTATTGTCCGGAGGTGAAAAGGCAAGGGTATGTCTGGCTAAGATGCTGATCAAGCCGGGCAACTTTATACTCATGGATGAACCTACAAATCACCTTGACCTCATGTCGTCAGAGATATTAATCGATGCCTTGTCTGATTATAATGGGACCCTGCTTTTCGTGTCTCATAATCAGTCCTTCATAAACAGGCTGGCAACAAAGATATGGGATATTAATGAAGGGAAAATTTTTGAATATCCCGGGTCCCTTAAAGAATATTACCTCCATCTGGCAGCGATGGAGACAGATAACAGCGAGCCTGTTGCTCAACGGGACAACGGAAGGCAAAATGACGGGGATAATCAAACATCGGACAGCAAAGATAATAAAAAGGCCATAAGGAAGGAAAAGGCCGAAAAGAGGAATCTTATAAGGTCAAAATTAAGGCCCTTTGAGGATAAGGTATCGTTTCTTGAAGACAGGATCTCAGTACTTGAGATAAGGGAAAAGGAAATAGGCGTCCTTCTGTCTGATCCTTTAGTCTATCATGATAAGAGTAAAAGCGTTTCGCTTCTCGAAGAATACCGTCATGTAAAGGATGAATTGGAGAAGACCATCCTGCAATGGGAAGAATGCCATAATGAACTCGAGACAATAAGATCCGAATTGGGATTAAGCGCTGATGAGGAATAATTGGTAGTGTTAATCAAAATCCTTGAACCCTTGTAATATACATGAACGTAAGCTGTTATAAAAATTGCTTGATTTAATATATGGTCAGGGATTAGAAATATAAGTCAAAAATACGGAGATATCCTGTTTAATCCCAAGAGGTGTTATATGGGCTATAAAAATCTTGAGAACCCACAAAAAATAATAAAGATAATCGATCATTTGATCTCAACAAAATATGATATCAAAGTCATTATCAAGGGTGAAAGCAGCCCATTCACTTCAAAGATAATAAACGCAGATCAGAATTATCCTTCCTTAGCGCAAGGGACAAAACCCATTATCATCATTGATAGACTTTTGCCGGAAAAGGGCAATAACCTTATCCAGTCATCGGAAACGGTTGTCTTAAAATTTGTAATTTCAGATCAGCAATGCATCTGTTCAGCCAAGTATATCGGAATAAGCAGCATGCCGCCATTTTTTGGTTTTATATTAAGCATGCCTGAAATGATTGATGTTGAGGATAGACGGATAGAAAAAAGGGTAGTTTATGATATTCCTGATTTTTTGTTGGCAGAAATAACTCTTGAAAAGGGGACAAAAGAAGAGAAAGGCTTTGAACTGGATGTTATTGATTGCGCGGCACATGGTCTGGGTATGATAATTACTGAAAAGGATCTTGATCTCCTGAAAAGGGTAAAGGTAGGAGACGTTATCAAAGATATAAATTTTTATGCGTCCAGGGCGATGCTCAAGATAGATGGAACTGTAAGGCATCTTACCAGGATTGAGGAAGGCAAATTTAAAGGCGGTTATTATATCGGGATTGAATCAAAGGATATTATACCAAGTTATAAAACTCCGAAATAACCCTATTGAGAGGATTTATCCGATTATTGAGAGCCGGTTCTCTATTAACCAAACAAGAAGCCGCCTCGCGCTCTGCGCCTTGCGCCTAAACTCGGCCTTTCATGCATGAGATAATCCTATGGAATCCTATGATGAAATTATAGACGAACAAAACATAAGAAAAGAAAAGGCAAAGGCGCGCGAACTTAAACGTTCTACCTGGTGGTTGAGACGTATCCAAATCGGCGTATGTTATTATTGCCATAAAGAAGTTGGAAGGGTTAATCTAACCATGGACCATATAGTGCCCTTAAGCCGGGGCGGAAAGAGCAAAAAAGGAAATATCGTGCCTGCGTGCAAGGATTGCAATAACAAGAAAAAATACCTCTTGCCTATTGAGTGGGAGGAATATCTACAGTCATTATCCTCAACGTCATCTCTTTGAAATTCGCCCGCCTTTTAGGACTCTAACGACAGTTCCAACAATCTCATCCGGTCTAAGGCCGCTATATTCCGAGGCCCTGCCAAGATTAACCGCTATTTCAAGCAGACCTGAACTGTTTATCAGGGCGAGCGGCTCACCTCCTTCAACATCAAAATATGTATCAGCAATCTTTCGGATTTCCAGATTGCCTATATATATGACCGGCTTTGATTTTTTTAAGAAATCTTCAAGTCCTTGTCTTCGGATATTTGTGATCAGGTTCCCGAAATTATCGATGCGCGTGATCTCGCCATAGAGGCTATCACCCGTTACAGTAGGAGAGGGCAGGGTAATCTCAACAGGGTTGTATATCCGGGCACCCATTTGCATAAGATCCTCCCCCAGGGAAAGATGTGCTGCAACAGGCGCGAAGACATCCCTTCCATGGAAGGTACTGGTGACATGGGGCAGGAAATACCTCTTTTCTGTAAGCTGTATCGCCAAGGCTTTCTTATAATCCTTGATTATCGGCCAGAAGATCCCATTATCCGGTCCGACAAAAAAATGGCCTTCCGCTTCAATGCCCAAAAGTCTCCTGTCGCTTCCTACACCCGGATCTACAACGGCGATATGCACGGTCCCTCTTGGAAAAAACGGATAAGTCTCTTTTATCATGTCGGATGCCTGGGCTATTCCGCCGGTCATAATAGAATGACTTATATCAACAATGACGGCATTCGGGTTGATAGAAAGGATCACTCCTTTCATCATGGCTACATATGGGTCAACCAGACCGAAATCGGTCAAGAGGGTAATGATGCCGGATCGTTTCAATTTGTTCCTTCTAATCATATGTGTTTAAATCTTTTTAAGCTGATCTCTTGTATGAAACTTCATCCTGCTAAGGCACCCTCAGTTAAAGGTTGAACAGTATAACCCATTGAATTGAGGGTCCTTGTTAAAGACGTTAAACGACGCTGGTTGAACCGTGCCTCATAA
>Ga0153915_10002018_pt1 | contig 18645 bp, 13 predicted proteins | sample Opewatmetagenome_2_FD_107003 | JGI IMG/M metagenome (GOLD analysis project Ga0153915, IMG submission 107003) | Freshwater wetland microbial communities from Ohio, USA - Open water 3 Core 3 Depth 3 metaG | ecosystem: Environmental > Aquatic > Freshwater > Wetlands | place: USA: Ohio, Lake Erie...
CAAAGAGGTTTAACGCCATCTCATTGACACTGAGCACAAAGATACCCCAGCATCAGAAACAATGGAGGAGAGATATGATAAGGATTGTTTTTCAGATCGTCGCACCGCCCTCGCGGTTCCGGAAAAACCATGGCAGGATTTCCCTCCAGGGGACCGCTTTGCTGAGGAAGACCAGGGAAACAGCCGTTGTTCCGGTAACCAAGAGAGTTATTCCCTCTGATGAGAACGGGGCCAGCCAGGGGGTCCCCCATGAGGCAATACGGAACAGGGAATTCCAGAGAGGATCTTCCTCTTCGGGGAGAGATATGACCAAGAGCGATGGAAAATCCTTGACCCAGAGAAGGCACTTATTTCAGATACTCAAGCACCCGGTCCGGCTCGTACCGGAGGCTGATGACCCGGGTCCGGCCCTTGCCGTCCCGGTACTCCAGGTCCACGAGGTGCATGGCATCGAACTTCTTCACCACCTCGTAGAACCGGGTGTAGCCCATGGCGAGCTCCTTCCCGAAGGACCGGTACACCTCGCCCGCGTTCATCTCCTGCTCCCCCTTCGCACGCTCGGCGATGCGCCGGAGCACCTCCCGCTCCTCGGGCTTCAGCGTCTTCGCCGTGAAGGAGAGGTGGAGGTACTTGGAGACCTCGTAGGCCCGGCAGATATCGTCCTTCTCCACGGACTTCCGGGCCGCCTTTTCGGCGGTGAGGGTGGCCCGCTTCAGGAGATCGATCCCCACCCGCAGGTCGCCGCTCTGCATCGTCTGGTCGATGACAAGCGTGAGCATCTCGTCGGAGAGAACCTGGGGGTAGAGCCCCTGCATCACCCGCTCCTTCAGGATGCCTGCCACCTCCTCCCGGCTGTAGGGCGGGAAGTAGATGTCAGTGGGCCGAAAGACGGAGGCCACCCGGGCGTCCACCGCCTGGGTCAGGTCCACGCTCATGTCGGAGATGATCAGGATCACGCCGATGCGGGTGCCGGGGTAGGCCTCGTGGGCCCGCAGGAGCGTGTAGAGCACTTTATTGATCTCGTTCTCGTAGAGCAGGTAGTTCACGTCGTCCAGGGTGACAAGCAGCACGAGGCCGTCCCGCTGCAGGATCCGGGCGATGGCATCAAAGACCTGCTTGAAGGAGGTGCCCGAGGCGGGCGGCAGGTGGCCGGCCAGCTTCCGGTAGATCTGGGAGAAGATGGCGAACTTCGTGTTGTCGATCTGGCAGTTCACGTAGACCGGGACCAGCTTCTTTGTCGTCTCCTCGATCTCGGCAGAGAGCTTCCGGACCGAGGTGGTCTTACCGGTGCCCGGCAGGCCCCGGCAGACGGTGTTCAGCGGCCTGCCGCCCCGGAGGCCGGGCTGTATCTGGAAGGCCAGCTCCCGCATCTGGGTCTCCCGGTGGTGGAACTGCTCGGGCACGAAGTCCAGCTCAAAAACCTCGGGGTCCCGGAAGAGGGTCTCGTCCCACTGGAGCAGGCTCTTCTTCATACCGTACCACTCTCTGCCTTGCGGGGGTTATAAGTCCATCCCATGCGCCGCGCTTATGGGTTCATGCACTTCCGGCAGAGGACCTTCCCCATGAAGAGCTGGGAGAGCTTCTGCTGGCTCTTCCCCACCGGCTCCCCGCACTCCTGGCAGAGGACATCGCCGGCCGGGACCTCCGGTTCCCGGGGGAGGACAGCCTCCGGGGGAGGCACCGTCCCGGTGCCGGCCCCGGGGACCGGGGGTGCAGCCGGTTTCTTCCCCCGGGCGGCAGCCTCCCGTCCGCGGGGTACAGCACCGGGCTCCTGCGCTCTCCGGGCACCGGGGGCGGGGGGAGCCTGCGCGGCGGCCTCCTTCTCCGCCTCCTCCTCCAGCTGCACCACGTCCTCCATCGTGAGGGCACGGGCAGCCACCTCCCCCTGCCGGCGCGTTGCGGCGGCGGCGTCAGAGGCGGCAACGATCTCATCCAGGGGAGAGGGGGGCAGATCTACCCCCAGGACCGCAGTCCTGGACGGGCGTTCCCGAACGGGTGCGGGGGCGGGTTCTGCCGGGCGCGGCGGTGCCGTCAGCCCTGCCGGTGCCCGGGCGGGTGTGGGGGACGCGGCAGGCGTGGACGGTGGCCGGGGCACAGCCTGCAGCGCCGGCTTCGCCCTTGCTGCCGCAGCCCCTGAGGGGAGAACGGGGCGCTGCAGGACCCGTCGGCGGTAGGACTCCACCCGCTCGGCGGTCACCGCGTCACCGCGGCCCAGCCGCAGGAGGAGAGTATCCAGGAACGCGATAAGATCCTCCATGCCTCCGGCATCATCCGCCTCGCCGGAGACCTCCAGGCGGAGGTTCTCGTAGTTGTCCAGGTTGATGGTGATCCCGATGGTGACGTTCTTTCTGGACGGCATACCATCCTGAGTGTAGGCGCAGGGAGTATATGGGGGTGTGGGTCAGGGGTGAGGTGGACCGGGAAAAAAGGGATCGGTTCACCGGCCCCGGCGCAGGGAGGCAAGGGCCCAGGCCCCTGCCAGGGCGGGGAGAAGCAGGACCGGCTCCAGGGGCATGGGTGCCACCCCGCTCTCTGTGGTGGTGGGGCTGGGGGATGGTTGCACCTCCAGGGGGTAGAGGTACACGTCCGCGTTCCCGTTCCGCCAGTCCTCCCAGACGATCCGGTCGCCCCAGATGCGGGGGGCCCTCTGGGTGGCCGCATCGGTGGTGAGACGCTCCTCCTTCCCGGTGGAGATGGTGTACAGGTACACGTCCGTGTTCCCGTTCCGCCAGTCCTCCCAGACGATCCGGTCGCCCCAGATCCAGGGATTCCGCTGATCCTTCGGATCCGAGGTCACCTGCCGGGTTTCGTTGGTCACCACGTTGGCGAGATAGATGTCATCGTTGCCGTTGCGGCGGTCCTGCCAGACCACCAGGTCGCCGTACACCGAGGGATTGTACTGGCTCACCGGACCCGGTGAGACCGGTGCCTCGGTTCCTGTGCTGAGCCGGTAGGAAGAGATGGCAGACTTCCCCCCGCGGCTGTCCTCCCACACGACTAAATCTTCGGCAATAGCGGGCGATTTCTGCGCCTGTGAACCCTTCGCCAGGGTGGTCTCGATCCCGGAGGTCAGGTTATAGAGGATGATATCGTCATCGCCACTGTGGGATACCTCCCAGACGGCCAGGCCACCCCAGATCCGGGGATACTTGGTGTTCTGGGATGCGGTGGCGATGGGCCGCCCTGATCCCTTGACGGTATGGTAGACAAAGATGTCGGGGCTCCCCTGCCGGTAGTCAGCGGAGATGATCTGGTTCCCCCAGATGGCCGGGTACTTCTGGTCAGCGGTATCCTTGTTGATCCGGGTCTCGGCACCCGTGGCCATCTCCAGGAGGTAGATGTCCCCGTTGCCGTTCCGGAAGTCCTGCCAGACGATCCGGTCTTCCCATATGGCGGGGGCCTCCTGGTTCGCGGGATCCGTGGTGATCTGGATCTCGCGGGCGGATCCCGCGGCTGCGAGAGCCGCAAGGAGGAGTAGGATACAGAGTATCATTGCCCGCTGCCGGTTCAGAGTCATAGGAGAGGGATCACTCCCACGGCCCATAAAGCATGGTGCCGGCCAGGATCCGCTACCTTTATGCCCGGCTTCCCTGATTCCCATAGAGAGGAGAGGAAAACGTGTGAAGATCCTTGGTATCAATGCCAGCCCGAAGGGAAAGGAGAGCCAGACCCTGCGCCTGGTGAACGCCGTGCTGGAGGGGGCCCGCGATGCGGGGGCAGAGACAGAGCTCGTGGACCTCTGCCAGCTGGAGATTGAATACTGCACCGCCTGCGGCGTCTGCTATGAGACCGGCGAGTGCACCCTCATCGATGATTTCCCGGACCTCTTTGAACTGATGATGGGTGCCGACGGAATCGTGCTCGGCTCCCCCAACTACATCGACTCGGTGACGGCCCCCCTGAAGGCGGCCTTTGACCGCATGGCCGACGCCATCCACTGCCAGATGTTCTCGGGGAAGTACGGGTGCTCGGTCTGCACGGCCGGGGGATCCAACGAGATGGAGGTGGTGGGGTACATGAACCGGGTCCTCACCTCGCTGGGGGCCACAACCATCGGCGGGGTGGGCGTGGCATTCCAGGGGAACCCGGACCGGATCCTCCCTGCCATCGAGAAGGCCCGTGCGCTGGGGAAGGAGCTGGCCGGGGCCATCCGGACCCGGAAGGTGTACCCCGAGCAGGCCGCGATCCACAAAGCCCGGCGGGAGTATTTCTGCCGGCTTGTCGAGGCGAACAGAGACCGCTGGCGCCACGAGTACGACTGGTGGGTGGCAGCCGGCGAGATCCGGAAGGACTGAAGGACGGGACGGGATCCTGCAGGGTTCAGGGGCTATCATCCACCATTTCATATAGGATCACTCCCCACCCTCATCCGGCATGAGCGAGGAGACCTACCCCACGGCCACGGTCCAGGGCAGGGAGGTACCCTGGGACCCGGAACAGCTCCGGAGGATCAGGGACCATCCCTGCTTCTCCGAGAAGGCCTGCCACGCCTTCGGGCGCATGCACCTCCCGGTCGCGCCGAAGTGCAACATCCAGTGCAACTACTGCATCCGCGACTTTGACTGCGTGAACGAGTCCCGCCCCGGCGTCACCACGAAGGTCCTCACTCCCGGTGAGGCCATCGAGATGGTGAAGAAGGTGATGGCGAAATTCACCTACATCAAGGTACTTGGCATCGCGGGGCCGGGGGAACCCCTCGCCAACGAGGAGACATTTGAGACGCTCCGCCTCGCAAAAGAGCTGTTCCCGAACCTGATCAAGTGCATCAGTACAAACGGCCTCCTCCTCCCGGCAAAGGTGGGCCTCCTGGAGCAGTACGACGTGGGGAACGTCACCGTCACCTGGAACGCACTCACTCCTGAAGTGGGGGAGCAGATCTACTCCTGGGTGACCTGGGAGGGGAAGCGCATCACGGGGAAGGCGGGGGCAGCGCTCCTCCTGCAGAACCAGATCCTGGGGATACAGGAGGCCGTGAAGCGGCACATGATCGTGAAGGTGAACTGCGTGTACATCCCGGGTGTGAACGACATGCAGATCCCGGACATCGCGAAGAAGGCCTCCGAGCTTGGGGTGTACACCTTCAACGTGATCCCGCTCATCCCCCAGTACAGGTTTGCCGGTGTGACGCCGCCCACCCCGGCGGAGAAGCGGAAGATGCAGGACGAGTGCAGCAAGTATATCCGGCAGATGCGCCACTGCCAGCGGTGCCGCGCCGACGCCATCGGGCGCCTGGGACACGACATCCAGTCCTGCATCTACAGCCAGCAATAACCCCATCCCCTTCTTTTTCCCCTTCTGAAAGGTTTCCTGCACTGCATCTCAATACTTTTGCTTAACTTTATTGACTGAAATAATGGGTTAAATATTGTTAGAACAGGTAAACTGAATGTCTTGATATGGAGTATAACCGCATATTTCAATTATTTTGAAGAAATAAGAGATTAAATGCATTGGATTTATCACAAACCTTAATATAGTAAATGCCAACATTTCACCATTCCCTCTCACTTCCACATGCGAGAGAAGATCGAGGCAACACCCATGGGAACTCTTCGTTTAGCACAGGGAATCCTCCTTTTCCTGATCCTGTATGGTATCGTGATCACGGCCGCGGCCGCACTCCCCGCCTTCCCGGGAGCCGAAGGTTTCGGTTCAGACACCCCCGGGGGGCGGGGAGGACAGGTCTTCGTGGTCACCAACCTGAATGCCGAGGGCCCTGGCAGCCTGAGGGCAGCCATCGAGGCATCCGGCCCCCGGATCGTGGTCTTTGCGGTCAGCGGGATCATCCAGCTGCCCCGCACCCTGAATGTCAACAACCCGTACCTGACGATTGCCGGCCAGACAGCACCGGGCGACGGGGTTGAGGTGAAGGGCGAGCTGGGTATCAAAACGCACGACGTCGTGATCCGGTACATGCGGTTCAGGCCGGGACACCCCTCGGCCATCCTCCCGCCCGATGACCGCAAGGATACCCACGCCATCAACATCGTGGACGATGCCTACAACGTGGTCATCGACCACTGCTCCCTCTCCTGGGGCATTGACGAGGTCTTCTCTGTCTATGGCGACCCCCACGATGTGACCCTCCAGTGGTCGATCGTCTCTGAGGGGCTCTACAATGCCAGCCTTGCGAAACCGGATGACAGGGGCACGGACGATCCAAGCGATGACATAGAGAAGGGGCATAGCATGGGGGCCCTGATCGGATCCGAGAACGGCATCACCCTCCACCACAACCTGATGGCCCACAACGACCAGCGAAACCCCCGCCTGAAGGCAGACGGGACCGTGGATGTGGTGAACAATGTCATCTATAATTACGCGTACTCCGCAGGGGCCGCCACCGATGATAAGGGTTTCCTGCGGATCAACTACGTCCGGAACTACGTGAAAAAGGGCACCCAGTCCAGGGATGTGGCCGAGCTGGAACTCGGGCATCCCACCGACAAGTCCAGTAAGGGCTACGCGGTTTATGTTGAGGGCAATATCGGGCCCCACCGGACGAGTGATACCCAGGACCAGAGGCTGGTCGTGAACCGCGACGGGTGGAACCACCTGACCGGGACCCGGAACGATGCCCCGGCCATCACCAGTATGACGTCTGCGCTGGATGCGTACGAGCAGGTGCTGAACGGTGCCGGCGCGGTGCTCCCGAAGCGGGATAGCGTGGACCAGCGGATCGCTGCCGAAGTCCGGACCAAGGGAGGGGCCATCATCACGACCCCGAGCCAGCGGCCGACCGCCCTCGGGGGCTGGCCGGTCCTTGCACCGGGCACCGCCCCGGCAGACAGCGACAGCGACGGCATGCCGGATGCCTGGGAGACGGAGCGCGGGCAGAACCCGCGGGATGCCTCCGACTCGAAGGGGGACGGGGACGGGGACGGCTACACCAACATCGAGGAGTACCTGAATAGCGTCATCCCCGGAGAAGTGAAGGTGGGGGCTGCCACGATCCCGTCCGAGGGCGGTGCCTTCCCGGGTGAACGGGTCCGGTTCACGGCATCCTACCAGGGCAAGCCGTCCACTGATGTCATCAAGGAGATGCGCTTTCTCGTCTCCACCAACCTGAAGGAGGAGACCCCGCAGTTCTACGGCATGGTGACCCAGGTGCGGAAGGGGGTCTACCAGGCCTCGATCCAGCCGGCACCCAAACAGGCGTTCACCGGGGCAGTGCCCCTGGGAGTGGGTGCACCAAAGAAGGATGGATCCACCCTGCAGAACGGGTACATCCGGTTCAACACCGGCGAGAGCTGGGTGACGGTGGACAGCACTTCCGGTACCATCACGGTCACCTGGGACGTGACGTTCCTTGATGCGTACGGAAAGCGGACAGGCCAGTCGGTCTTCACCTATGGGGCAGGGAGAAACGGCGAGAAGGACACGGGCAAGTACGACCCCATCGACAACTACGGCTGGCATAGGAAAGGGTCCTGGTCTGTCTGGGACCCGGCCTATGCAAACCGATACGGGTTCATCCAGGAGTCGTACCTGGAACTTGATGGGTACCACACGCAGGGCCGCACCTGTCCCCTCACGGCCACGGGACAGGTCAACACTGCCAAGTGTGAGAAATGGACCCGCGGCGATCTCACCTATGCCATCGACAGGACCGCACGGCAGTTCCACGGGTATGACACCTACGTGTACGTGGATAACATGGGGCAGGGCTGGGTCTCCCAGAGCCTGATCCAGAACGACCGGGTCACCTCATGGGCCCGCGACTGCCCCATCCTCAGGAACTCCGGCGTGAACTGGAATGCCTGTACCTGGAAGAAAGTGGACCTCTCCGGTACAGGGCTGGGGCCGTGGAAGGCCTACGCCGCATACACCCTGACCCAGGGCACCACCCGCAGTATCACCCAGAGCATGATCTCCGGGAACGACTTTGCCTCCTCGTGGTACCGCTCCTGCCGGAACAGCGCCACCGGTGCCCCCGACTGGAAGACCTGCACCGCCTGGTCCGGCCCGGCGAACGTATCGGCCATGAAGGGACTGGAAGGGAAGCGGTACCCCGCCTACACCAGCTACAGCGTCTGGAACGGCAACGAGGTCAGCCTGATCCAGCGGCTGATCGCAGTCGATGGGATCACGGAGAAGTCCCGCACCTGCCGTGTGACGGACGGACGGCCCGACTGGACCAGCTGCGACGGGGCATGGATCACCACCAACCTCGCCACATCCCAGGCATGGGCACCGGATTCCCTGGGGAAGAAGCCGGCCGGTTTCACCGAACTGGGCGTCATCTACTACTACCCGAGGGGCGAGACGGTCCCCGTGGCCTTCGAGCCCCGGGTCTGATCCCCGCACCTTTTTTTAACCCGGAAAAAAGTAGCATCACCCGACTCCATCCCTTGAAAGGGGGTGGATGGTCCGATGCCGCTATCCATCTCCTCGGCATGTGGAGGGGGGGGCTGAAAACCCCCTCCTGCCCACATTCCCAGGGGGGAGGGCACATCCTTCATTCCTTCAGATACTTCTCCCGATCAGGATGATCCCTGCCGGTACGGCTCCACCCGGACTTCCATTCCGGCGATCTTCTCATAGACCTTCATCTTCCGCCGGACCGGCCACCAGCCGTACAGGAAGATGTTCACCGGCTCCCACATCGCCACCCAGGAGACGATCAGGAGGCCGTTCGCAATCCACGAGACAGGCCCGGAGTGGGAGATGGAAGTAAGGACCGAGGAGATGGCACCAATCAGGAAGATGAATCCCACCCCGATGGCCAGGGTGGTGCGTCCGCGGTGGAGGAGCTGGCGAAGGTTGCGCCGGGCCGCGGCGGCCTTGTAGGTGAAGTGGTGGTGGATGGCAGGTTCCAGAGTGGAGACGGCCTCGGTCCGGCAGACCTCGGGGGGAAGGTAAAGGACGAGCACGAGGGGGGTGGGAAGCGGGAAATCCTCCACCATATCCGTGATGTACACCTCGGCGTCGTCGTCCAGGTCCTTCTCGTGGAAGGGGGCAGGGTCCAGCGAGTTGAAGATCTGCATCACGTTCTTGAGCGTGAGCTCCAGGAGGACCGTTCCGTTCTCTTTCCGGTAGTGGGACTCCACCTCGCTCATGCGACCGGATCCGGGTCGGAGGGGCCCATGAAAAAGGTTTCCTTCTGCTGCCTCTCCCGGAACCTTGAAACAGGATCGCGGCGCAGATCCGGGGGACCATGGGATTTATCCGGCTCCGCAAGGACCTGCCCTGCGACCTGGCCCTCTCCCTCTCATGCGGCCAGGCGTTCCGGTGGGAGCAGCGGGGCGACTGGTGGGCCGGGGTGGTGGAAGGGGAGGTCTGGCGGCTCCGCCAGGTTGGGGACCGGATTGAATATCAAGGACCTACGGCCGCCAGGCTCCGTGACTACATGGCACTGGACCTGGACCTCCCCGCCATCCAGGCGGTGGTGGACCGGGACCCGGTGATCCATGCCGCCATTACCGCGTGCCCGGGGCTCCGGATCCTCCGGCAGGATCCCTGGGAGATCCTGATCTCCTTCATCTGCGCGACGAACACCCACATCCCCCGCATCCGGCAGATGATCGGGTCGCTCTCACGGTGCTTTGGGGAGAGGATCTCATCGCCCCCCGGTGCATGGTACTCCTTCCCCTCGCCGGAGGCACTGGCGGCACCCTGCAGGGAAACCCTGGATGAATGCCGGCTGGGGTACCGGGACCGGTATATCCACGGGACGGCAGCACGGATCGCAGAGGACCCCGGCCTGCTGGGGCGGATTGCAGCGCTGCCCCACGATGAAGCAAGGGAGGTACTCCTCTCCTTCCCCGGAGTCGGACCCAAGGCCGCCGACTGCATCCTGCTCTTCGGATTCCACCGGTACGAAGCCTTCCCGGTCGATGTCTGGATCCGGCGGATCATGCATCGCCACTACCTGGCACCGCCTCAGGGCATGAAGACACCATCAGAAAAGGAGGACCGGAGGATCCGGGCGTTCGGGAGGGATTACTTCGGGGAGTGGGCGGGGTACGCTCAGGAGTTCCTTTTCTGTGCGCGGGGGGATCTGCTGGGGGATAGAACCAGATAAAGGCACGGGAGAGAAGAGTCTTGGAATTGGACGAGTAGATTCCCGCAGGTGGTGACGGGAGGGGGCTCTGCCCCCTCCCGGGGCCCTCCCCCGGTGAGGATAGTCACTTCCTCCGGGGCAGGGATCTCAATGGGGAGAAACCGATGCTCAGCACATCCTCTCGGGGGGGGGGCCCACGCGGCGGGGGGGCCGCAGGCCCCCCCCTGGAGCGTCTCACGAAACGTCGTGTTCTAATAAATGAGGATACCCAGTCCGTATCAGCTCAGGTACCCTGCTCCCAGCCCTCCAGGTAGCGGGCCTGCTCCTCTGTCAGGCGGTCGATGGAGAGGCCCAGCGATGCGAGCTTCCGGTGCGCCACCTCCTCGTCGATGGCAGCAGGAACGTCGTAGACGCCGGGGGAGAGCGTCTTCCCCTCCGCGGCGATGTACCGGGCAGAGAGGGCCTGGAGGGAGAAGGAGAGATCCATCACCTCCACCGGGTGGCCCATCCCCTTGGGGGTGGCCAGGTTCACGAGCCTCCCCTCGGCCAGCAGGTGGATGGCCTTCCCGTTGATGAGGTAGGTATCGATCCCGTCCCGGTGCTCCACGCCCTCCGCGTGTTTCGCGAGCCAGGGGATGTCGATCTCCACGTTGAAGTGGCCGGCGTTGGCGAGGATGGCACCGGCCTTCATCTGCCGGAAGTGGCGGCCGGAAATGACCGATAGGTTCCCCGTGGTGGTGACAAAGATCTCGCCCTCCTTCGCTGCCCGGTCCATCGTCGTCACCTGCATGCCGTCCATGTGGGCCTGGAGGGCAGTCCGGGGATCCACCTCGGTCACGATCACCCGGGCCCCGAGAGCAGCGGCCTTCGTTGCCAGTCCCCGGCCGCAGAACCCGTAGCCGGCCACCACAAGAGCCTTTCCGGCCAGGAGCACGTTGGTCGTGGACATGAGCGCAGCGAGCGTGCTCTCCCCTGTCCCATGGACGTTGTCAAAGTACCGCTTCATGGGGGTGTCGTTCACCGCGATGACCGGAAAGCGCAGCGCCCCCGCGGCCGCCATGGCCCGGAGCCGGTGGATCCCGGTGGTGGTCTCCTCGCAGCCGCCGGTGATCCCGTCCAGGAGCTCCTGCCGCCGGGTGTGGAGCAGGTGGATGAGGTCCATCCCGTCATCGATGGTGATGGATGGGCGGGCATCCAGGACCCGGTTCAGGGCTGAATAGTACTCTTCGACGGTGCACCCGCGCTTCGCGTAGCAGCGGACATGGGGCACCTCGTTGAGGGCCGCGGCCACGTCGTCCTGGGTGGAGAGGGGGTTGCAGCCGGTGATGTGCACCCCGGCCCCGCCGGCGGCGAGGGTTTCCACGAGCACGGCGGTCTTGGCCTCCACGTGGAGCGCCATCCCGAGGGTAATCCCTGAAAAAGGGCGGTTCTCTTCAAACTCCTTCCGGATGGCGGCAAGGACCGGCATGTACTGCCGGGCCCATTCGATCTTCTGGCGGCCGGATGTCATGACTTCACTCTCATGGGTGCGCATCCACTTAATCCTTCGTTCCTGTGGAGCCCGGTCTCTGGACTTCACCAGAGGGAGGAGTACCCGATCCCACTCACCAGTTCTCCCCGCGCCGTCTGCCACCCGTGGCTCTCGCCCAGGATCGTAAGCCTGGCCGTGTCCCGGAACTCGCTGGACCGTTCGCTGAAGATGTTCCAGCGGTTGGTACCGGTCAGTTCTACGGAGATCACGACGGTCGTGGCCGGGTACGCGGTGTAGTCGGCAAAGAAACTTGTCTCGTATCCGGTGCACCGCGGCGTGGAGTCGCCTCGAGGAAACGCTTCCGTGCAGGCCCTTTCCATCACCGAGAACCGGGGCTCCAGCACCTCGTCGTTCCCCACCGGGTCCCGGGGATCGATGGGGCCCCTGACCGTCACCGGGATCGTGAGGGTGTGGGGGGCACCGTCCCTGCCGCAGGCGCCGCACTCTCCCGTCGTAGGGACCGAGGCGGCCGTGACCTCCAGCAGAGTATACTTCTCGGTGCCGGTGAGGGTCACATTCCAGCCATAGGGGATCTCTGTCCACCCCCGTGCACCTGCCGCCCGGACTACCTCGGAGGACCCCCCGGCCCTGGCGGGGAGCGGAAGGAAGAGGAGGAGGTTCGAGAGGGGGCCGTCTGTCTCCACGTTCACCTGGTACTCATAGGTGGCCACAAGGGTCTCCGCATACCGGCTGTCGACATAGGCCACGAAAGAGAACACACCGGCGGTCACGCTGATGGCCACGACGAACAAGACGACGAGGACCCGGAGCACTCTGTCCACGATATCACCGGGGAGAGGTTGGTCATCATCCTACTAAAACGTAGTCAGGCAGGGGTGGAGGGTTCCCACCCTTTTAATAGCCCCCGGTTCCCAAGACTGTTGCATGGCGCTCACCCGACGCATCATCCCCTGCCTTGACCTGAAAGACGGTCGCGTGGTCAAGGGGTGCCATTTCGTGGACCTGAAGGACGCGGGAGACCCGGTCGCCCTCGCGAAACGCTACAACGAGCAGGGTGCCGACGAGGTGGTCTTCCTGGACATCACCGCGTCCCGGGAGCAGCGGGGCACGATCATCGATGTGATCCAGCGGGCGGCAGACCAGCTCTTCCTCCCCCTCACGGTGGGCGGAGGGATCCGGACGCTGGAGGACATCCAGCAGATCCTGCGGGCCGGGGCCGACAAGGTCTCCATCAACACGAGTGCCGTGAACGACCCGGACCTTATCACCCGGGCGGCGGCCAGGTTCGGCACCCAGTGTATCGTTGTCGCAGTGGATGTCCGCCGGACCCCGTCTCCTCTGAAAGGGGGAACTCCTGTAGCCCTCCCGGACGGGGGGACCTGCGGGTACGAGGTGGTCACCTATGGCGGTACGAAGCCCACGGGCCTGGATGCCATCCGGTGGGCAAAGGAGGCCGAGCGGAGGGGTGCCGGGGAGATCCTGCTCACCTCCATGGAAACGGACGGCACCCGGAACGGGTTTGACATCCCCATCACCCGGGCCATCTCGGAGAACGTGGGCATCCCGGTGGTGGCCAGCGGGGGCGTGGGGACCCTGGAACACTTCTACGAGGGGTTTGCCCTGGGGAAGGCGGACGCGTGCCTGGCCGCGTCCGTCTTCCACTACGGGGAGTTCACCGTCCGTCAGGTGAAGGAATACCTGGCCGGCCGCGGGATCCCGGTGCGCCAGTAACCACGAACTCCAGCGCGGCGACCGGGTGCTCCAGCCCGAAGGCAGTCAGCACGTCCGGGTGGATCTCGCCGAAAGTGGCCACCGGGCGGCCGCCCGCCACCACCCGGGCCCGCCTCCCTTCCAGGAAGGCGGGGTCCGACGAGTCTTCCATGGTGAAGGAAAGGCCCATCTCCCGGGCACAGGCGTCGCTGTGGGCATAGGCCTCGCTGTAATCAGCCGCCGGGTGCAGCGAGACCGCGGCCGCGTGCCGCTCGTTGTGGCACCCCTTCACCACATCACCCACCGCAAAGATCCGCTGCGGGAGTTCCCGGTGCCGGTTCACCTCCAGGGTCTCCAGGAGCAGGGGGAGGATCTCGGTCCGGACCACCGTGTGGTCCTCGCTGATGGGGTGGAGAACGGGGAGCACCTCCTCCGACCGCGGGCGGCGCATCCGGTCAAAGAGGATCGCTTCGCTGGAGAGCGTGAAGGGCATCACCTCCTGGTAGCCGAGACCGGTGAAGATCCCCCGGAGTGCGGCCGACTCTTTCATCACCCGGTGCTCATGGCCGATCGTAAAGACCGGCGGGAGGGCTGGCTCGAACCGGTCGTACCCGTAGGCGATGGCCACGTCCTCGAAGATGTCCCAGTCATGCAGGATATCGGCGCGGTAGCAGGGTACCTGCACCCGGACCCGGTCCTTCCCATCCGTCCCGGCCCCGAACCGCATCCGCTGCAGGAGGGTTGCCATCCCTGAAGCGGTGAGCTCGATCCCCAGCAGTTCCGCGCACTCCTTCACCTGCACCACCCGGACGGCGGGGGAGAGGTCCGGGCAGGGTGTCCCGTCGATGAGGATGGTCTCCAGGGTGGCGCCGGTCTCGGCGAGGGCCGCGCAGAGGATCTTCACCGCGGTCATGACCGCCCGGAGGTCAGTCCCCGTCGTATCCAGGAGGATATTCCGGGTCCGTTCGGTCACCCGGGTCAGCTCACCGTTGATGATGGGCGGGAAGGAGAGCACCTGGTCCCGGGAATCCACGATAAGAGGGAACCGGGGGAAGTCCCGTACCAGGTGGGCGTAATCCACCCCCTTGGGATGGTCGGTGAGGATCTGCTCCATCGTCATGGGCCGGTCAAAGTCCAGGGGAACAAAGGACCGGTCCCTGGGTGCGGCCAGGTACCGGAACGGGGGGGTGACCCGGTCCAGGTCATGGACCCCGATGGCCACCTTGCCCCTGCCCCTCCCCACGGCCCAGTGGAGCGCCTCCTGCAGCCCCATCAGCGACAGGATGGCATCCGGGTCCAGGTGCAGGTTCCGGATCACCGCCGATCCCAGGAACGGTCGGATGGAGCCGAGGGCGGGATCCACGGAGAAGGACATCCCCGAGGGCCGGACCGGGTAGTCCCGGAGACCGGTCTCGATTCCCAGAAATCCCCGCATCGCGTGGGCCACCCCTTCAGTGGAGAAGAGGTCGGGGCGCACCGGGAAGAACTCCACGTCCACGTGGTCCTTCTCCAGCCGCTCGATGTCGGAGCCCAGCATCGGGAGCCGGGAGAGGAGCGTCTCCCGGTCGGTTCCCACCAGCCGTTCCAGGTAGTCGTAGTTCAGGGATATGACCGGCACCGGATCTCACCAGCCTCGCGTCTGTACAGGAATATGGCGGCGGTCTCCTGATATAGCCAGCGGAATGGCGGGGGAACGATAGTGCGGTCATTCCCCGAATGCGGATCTGCCCACGGCAAACCGCCCCGGGTGAAATCCTCACCGGGGGAGGGCGACGGGAGGGGGCAGAGCCCCCTCCCGATTTCACCCCCACGAGAGGATAGTCTCTCCACACCATACGTTCCGTGTGCTTAAAAGCAGGACTGGACTCCGGTGGGGCGGGGAAGCGAGGACGTTCCCTTCCTTACTCTCGCCGTTCCAGCACCAGGTACCTGCGGGTCAGGGACCGGTGGACCCGCTGCTCGTGGTGCTGGAGGATCGTGAGGGGCTCAGGAACGAAGGGACGGATATCCCGGTGGGTGACGATGGCTGCCCTGCGGCCGGGCCGGAGGATCCTCGCGATCTCCCGGAGGGCCAGGGGCGTGAGCCGGTCCAGGTCCCGCCCCCGGATCCAGCTGGACTGGCCGTAGGGCAGGTCGGTGGCCACGGTGTCCACGGATGCGGTGCAGAGGGGAAGGGCCCCCGCATCCAGCCGCATCAGGCCTGCCTTCCGGAGGTTCAGCCGGCTCCCGGCCACCATCGCGGGGTCGGCATCCCCGCCGGCCGCCCGTGCCCCCAGCAGTTCCGCTTCCAGCAGGAACCCGCCGGTGCCGCAGAAGGGATCAAAGAGGGACTCACCGGGTGCAAGGAGGGTCAGGTTCACAACAGCCCGGGCAAACCGGGGGAGCATCACGCCCGGGTGGAAGAAGGGCCTCCTGAGGGGATCCCGGGAAGTATAGGATGCCCGGTCGATCCGGAAGAGGAGCCGTCCCAGGTAACAGCGGTTTGCCGATATGAGAGCACGGTACTCCACCACCGGTGCCGCGAGGGAGACCTTTCCCGCAATCAGGGAGCCTATCAGCCGTTCCAGTTCGGGTGGGGACGCAGTGGGGGCACTCCCCTCCGCCTTCTTCACCCGCACCGAGAAGGGTGCTTCCGGGGTCAGGGCCAGGTCCCGGAGCAGCGAGGCGATCGCACCCGGCGCAGGGTTGCAGCTCCCCAGGTACTCCATGACCGCATGGGTGAGGGCCAGCCGACGGGCCGTTTCGGGGTCCGGGCAGTCGGCGACGGCCACCTGCGGGCGGTGTTCCCGCACGGTTCCCACACACTCCAGCTCTGCCACCGGGAGGGTGGGATGCTCGCCCGAGAGCTCGAAGAGTAGGCGCATCTCCTTCCCATCCGGATCGGTCACCGGGGGTGATGAAGCCCGCCGTCCCGCAGGGAAGACCGGCCCCGAAACTGACATCGTCCCTGAAGGGCAAGTACCCGGAGAGGGGGTTGAAGGGGATCCGCGATCGTTCCGTTGACCTGCCTGAGCTGCTGGCGCCCGCAGGCTCGCAGGAAGCACTGCGTGCCGCGATCGCAGCCGGGGCCGATGCCGTGTACCTGGGGGGAAAGCGGTTCTCGGCCCGGGCCTACGCCGCGAACTTCGGGGATAAGGAGCTCGGCGAAGCCATAGGGTATGCCCATCTCCACGGGGTGAAGGCCTATGTCACGGTGAACACGCTGGTTGCGGACCGGGAGTTCCCCGACGCAGGGGATTACCTGGTCCGGCTCCTCGAAAGGGGAGCCGATGGCGTGCTGGTACAGGACCCCGGTCTTGCCGCCCTCGCACGGGAGGTTGTCCCGGACCTCCCGCTCCATGCTTCCACCCAGATGACGGTCCATTCCGTGGAGGGTGTCCTGTGGGCGGCTGCCCGGGGCTTCGCCCGGGTGGTCCTGGCGCGGGAGGTGCCGCTCCCGGAGGTGCAGGAGATCGTCCGGCAGGGGGAGAAGGCCGGGATCGGGATCGAGGTCTTCATCCACGGAGCCCTCTGCTATGCCTACTCGGGCCAGTGCCTCCTCTCCTCATTCATTGGCGGGAGGAGTGGGAACCGGGGCATGTGTGCCCAGCCCTGCCGAAAGCCCTACACGCTGGTGCGGTGCGATGTGGATGTGTTCGGCCGGCCCTCTGCCTGTTCGAAGGTTCCTCTGGGGGACCGGTACCTCCTCTCCACCCGGGACCTGTCGGTGTACCCGGTCCTGGACCGTGTGGTCCGTGCCGGTGTGGCCGCCCTGAAGATCGAGGGGAGGATGCGGTCGCCCGGCTACGTGGCAACGGTCACGTCCGTGTACCGGAGGGCTCTCGACCGGATCCGGGAGGGCACCTGGCAGCCATCTGACGGGGAGCAGCAGGACCTGGCCCTGGCCTTCAACCGGGGCTTCACGACGGGATACCTGGCGGGGGAATCCTGCGAACGGGTGATGGGCCGGATGCGGCCGGACAACCGGGGGGTACGGATCGGGAGTGTCACCCGCTCGGATCCCGCGACGGGCCGGGTGGAGATACGGGTCGAAGGGGACCTGGTGCCGGTCGCCGGGGACGGCATCGCCTTTTCTCCAGGGCCCCGTGGAGAGACCACCGGCATGATGCTCCGGAGGAATCCCGTGCGGGAAGGTGATCGCCTGATCCTCCGGGCTCCGGGCGAAGTATCCCGGGGTGCGGAGGTGTACCTCACCCGACGCAGGGAACTGGAGGAGCGCACCCGTCCGCAGAGAGGCGGGGCGACTTTTACCCGGCGGGCATCGATACCGGTGGAAGTGACCGCCACCTGGGAACCTGACGGGAGGCCGGTCCTTGCAGGCCGGTTCCTTTCCCCGCGCGGTAACCCCCTGACCGTCAGGCTCACGGCAGACTTCACGATGCCACCGGCAGCGACCCGGCCCGTGGGGGAGGCTGCCATCCGGGTCGCGCTCTCCCGTACCGGGGATTCGCCGTTCCTGTTCAGTCCCCTGGTCCTTACCTATCCCGGTGGACTCTTCGCCCGCCCGTCGGACCTGAACCGGTTCCGCAGGGAGTTCCTGGTCCGCCTCGGGGAAGCCTGCCTGGGATCACCCCGGGTGTCGCATGAACGGCTGGCGGATGCACGCAGCCGGCTGGAGGGATGGGTCCGTGAGCTCCAGAGCCCGGGCAGGGACCGTTCCGGGGGGCCGCCGGATCTGGCTGTCTCCGTCGACACCCCGGAGGCTGCTGTCGCCGCAGTGGAGGGTGGGTGCCGCTGTATCTCCCTCGAGCCCCGGATCCGGTCGTGGGCGGAGTGCCTCGATTCGGATCCGGACCCCGGCGAGACCGTGAAAAGGATGCGGGGGCCCCTCATGGCAACCGCAGATGCCATAGGGGGTGCCGGTGTGCCGCTGATCTGGAAATGGCCCCGGATCACCCGGCGGACATTTTTGGATGTGGCGGCACCCCTCCTGCCGGAACTTGCGCCATACCTCCAGGGCGTGATGGTGGAGGGGACCGGTGCCGCGGTCGCGGCCCGGGAGGCATGCCCCGGGCTCCCGCTCCGGGGCGGCCCCGGCCTGAATGTCGGGAACCTTTCCTCTGTTCTTGCCCTCAGCCCCCTGTTCCGCTCCCTGGCCCTCTCTCCGGAACTCCCGCTCCGTGACCTGGGCCCCCTGGCCGCTGCAGTGGCCGGTCACGGGGGCCCGCTCCTGGAGTACCTGGTCCAGGGGAACCAGGAGGTGATGGTGAGCCAGGACTGCCTGCTCCGATCCGTCGGGGGTATCCCTGCGGGGGAGCAGGATATGGCATCGGCGGGCCCCTTTTTGGGCCTGCAGGACGAACGACGCCGGGTCTTTCCCCTCTCGGTGGATGCGGAGTGCCGGACCGTGATCCGGAACTCGGTGGAGACGTGCCTGATCGATCATCTCCCCTCCCTCCTGGAGACCGGTATCCCCCTGCTGGCCATCGATGCCCGGGAC
>Ga0153915_10002019_pt1 | contig 18627 bp, 14 predicted proteins | sample Opewatmetagenome_2_FD_107003 | JGI IMG/M metagenome (GOLD analysis project Ga0153915, IMG submission 107003) | Freshwater wetland microbial communities from Ohio, USA - Open water 3 Core 3 Depth 3 metaG | ecosystem: Environmental > Aquatic > Freshwater > Wetlands | place: USA: Ohio, Lake Erie...
AGCTTCATTCGCCGCAACGACGAAGCGCTCGCGCGGTTGATGGCTGAAACCGCCGCGTTGCCGCTGCATCTGGTGGTTGGCGCCATTGGGCGCTCGGGCGCGGCCAGCGGTAAGCGTCTGCTCCACCTCGCCGTTGTGATTCATCAGGGCAAGAGCGTGTTCCAACAAACCAAGATGCTGCTGCCCACCTACGATGTGTTCGACGAGGGTCGCTACTTTGTCTCGGGTGAAGCGGAGACGCCGTACATGATCGGCGCGAGCAGTGTGGGCATTACTGTCTGTGAAGACGCGTGGAACGACAAGCAGTACTGGCAGCGCCCGCTCTACAGCCGCGACCCCGTTTCCGAACTCGCCGCCGCCGGCATGGACGTGCTGATTTCCATCAACGCCTCGCCCTATCACATGGGCAAGCGCGCCGTACGCCGCGACATGTTTGCCGCCTTGGCGAAAAGGCACGGGAAGCCGGTCGTTTATGTGAACCTTGTCGGCGGCAACGATCAGTTGGTGTTCGATGGATCGAGCTTTTGCCTCAACGCCAATGGCGATCTGATCGCTGAAGCCAAGTCCTTCTCGGAAGACCTGGTGTTTGCTGATATCGACACGGGCAAAGGCGATATCCACACCAATTTACCGAGCGAACCCGAGGCCATCTATGAGGCCCTTGTGCTCGGCACCCGCGATTATCTCCGCAAGTGCGGCTTCAAAAAGGTGCTCATCGGCCTGAGCGGTGGCATCGATTCTTCAATCGTTGCCGTTCTCGCCGTTGATGCCATCGGAGTGGAGAACGTAATCGGCGTCGGCATGCCTGGTCCATTTTCTTCGGGTCATAGCATCGAAGACGCACGGCTGTTGGCCCAGGGCCTTGGCATCCGTTTCGAAATGGCACCCATCACCGCTGCCTATGAAACGATGCTCGCTACGCTCGATCCGGTCTGGGGTCACGACACGACGCGCGATGTTGCCGAAGAGAACATCCAGGCCCGCCTCCGCGGCATGGTTCTGATGGCGCTTTCGAATAAGTGGGGTGCGCTTGTGCTTACGACCGGCAACAAGAGCGAGCTTGCCGTCGGCTACTGCACGCTGTACGGCGACATGTGCGGCGGCCTGGCCCTCATCAGCGACGTACCCAAAACGATGGTCTACCAACTTGCGCGCCTCGCCAACGTGCGCCACCGCGGCGCCATCCCCGAGCGCGTCTTCGTAAAGGCGCCGTCGGCCGAGCTGCGGCCTGATCAAAAGGACAGCGACTCGCTGCCGCCTTATGAAACGCTCGACGCGATTCTGAAGGAATATATCGAAGAACTCCGGCCCGCGGCCGAAATCGCCGCTCGGTTGAAGCTACCGCTGGAGCTGGTTCGTGACATCATCAACAAAGTGGACCGCAACGAGTACAAGCGGGCGCAAGCAGCGCCGGGATTGAAGGTGACCGGCAAGGCATTTGGCGTTGGCCGGCGCTTTCCGATCGCGCAGCGATTTTATGAATAAAAACTAGCGAGGTGCGCCGGTATTATGAAAGGGCCCTTTCGCGCCGTAGCATTGCTGGCCGCCGCCGCGGCGGTCTTTACGCAGACCGGGGCCACGCCGCGCCCTAATGGATGGCTGATACGTCCCCTGGGCCGGCAGGTGCCACTCGACAGGTTTCCGATCTCCAGCGCGCTTTCCCCCGACGGCCAATATCTGTTGGTGCTCAGCGTTGGCGGCGATCAGCCGACTGTACGAGTATTCGCCACCAAGACCGAGCGTCAGGTTTCGAGCCTCGCGCTTCCCGATGCCTGGCTCGGCCTCGCATTTTCCCCCAATGGCCGATTGGTCTACGCCGGCGGCGGCGCGAGCGGCGCCGTGCATGAACTGCAGCTTTCGCCCGAAGGCGAACTGCGGCTGGCGCGCAGCATGCCAGCCATCGACGAAAAAGACCGCAAGCCCCAGGATTCAGGTGCCGACTTGATTGGCGACGTCGCCGTCACTCCCGACGGCCGCATGGTTTACGCCACCGACGTGCTGCACGATCAAGTCATTGTCATCAACCTCTCTTCGGGCCGCGTGATTGAGCACTACGCCGCGGGCCGCCGGCCCTATCGCATCGCGTTTCATCCGAACGGCAAAACCTATTTTGTAACCGGTTGGGCCGATGGCAGCTTGACGCAGTATGAGACGCTCAACGGCCGCCGCTTCAACGGCATCCCCGTGGGCACCCATGTCACCGACATCGCCTGGCGCGACAAGAAGACGCAGCTCGAAGAGGGTGAAGAGGCTCCGTGGGCGGCGCGGCTGTTCATTCCGGCCGCGAATACGAATAATGTTTATGCGGTGGCCATCACGGAGCAGAACGAGCTGCGCGTGGTAGAGCGAATCGCGCTGGGCCTGTTCGTCAATTCGCCTGTAGGCGTCACACCTTCGGCCGTGGCCCTGAGTCCGGATCAGAGCCGGCTCTACGTAGCTCTCTCGGATGCCAATGCTCTCGCCGTGGTGGATGTTTCCGGGGTGCGCGGCCGCCTGCTTGGCTTTATCCCGACCGGTGAATATCCGACGGCAGTGCGAACGCTGGCCGACGGCCGCATTGTGGTGCTCAATGGCGCTTCGAGCGATGGGGGAGGCTCGGCGCTGTTCATCAATCCGCCAGCCGATGAGGCGCTTGCCGTGCCCACCGGGATGGTGTTGGCGAACTCGCCGTTGAAAGACGTTGACCCACGGCAGCGGCCGATTGCGCTGAACCCGATCCCGTTCACGCCCGGCGAACAGTCGCCGATTGAGCATGTGGTCTACATTTTGAAGGAAGGCGCGCCGCATACCGCCGCCGGCGAGCAGACGGCACCGAACCATTTCAAACTCGCCAAAGAGTTCACCCCGCTCACCGGCTTTACAGCGACAGGCGAGACGCCGCTCGATGGATTCTATTGGTCAACGGCAGCGATTGTGCCGGACTTCATTCAAAAGATACGGCCGGCCGTTCGCAACGGCAAGCCGAAGCTGGACGAAATGGATATTGCCGCGCAACCGCCCGCCGGCTATCTGTGGAACCAAACGCCAGCCAAGCTGTACGGCATTGCGCCCACTGTGCGTTCGGCGCGTGGCATCGCCTCCGCGCCATTAGGTAACACTGAGTTTCGCGCACCGGACCGCGCCGTGGCCGACGTGGACCGTGCCCAGGTGTTCTTGAAGGAACTCGCGCAGTTCGAGCAGCAGCAAAGCATGCCGAAACTGATGATGCTGCGGCTGGCGGGCGACCGGCCGGCTGCGGAAGTGAAGGGGCAGCGAACAGCGCAGGCGGCGATTGCCGACAACGACTATGCGCTGGGCTTGATTGTCGAAAAGCTTTCGCACAGCAAGTATTGGCCGAAGATGGCGATCTTCATTGCGGGCACAAACGCCGCCGATCATCGCGCTTCCGCCTTCGTTGTATCCCCGTTCGCCAAGCGCGGCGCGGCCCCGGCGGGCACGTTCAACACGCTGTCGATCCTGCGAACGATCGAGCATATTCTTGGGCTCGCGCCGATGACCCAATTCGATGCGGGTGCAACGCCGCTTGACGCGGCCTTTCAGTTGACGCCCGATCTGCGGCCCTACGATGCCGAGCGGCCGCGCGTGCCAATCGACACGCTCACCCAGTGACACATGGCCAGAACCTATATCTGCTTTGTATGGCATCAGCATCAGCCCTTTTATAAGGACCTGATCTCGGGCGAATATCATTTGCCCTGGACGCGGCTGCATGGGTTGAAGGACTACTACGGCATGGTGAAGGTGTTGGAGGAGTTTCCAGAGATACACCAGACGTTCAACCTGGTGCCATCCATGCTCGTCCAGATTCAGGACTACGTCACCGGCAAGGCGGCCGATCCGTTTCTGCGCGCGGCGTTGAAGCCGGCCGAGACCTTGACGGCCGACGAACGCGCATTTATTCTCCGCTACTTCTTCCAGGCGCACGCGGGCAATATGATCCGGCGCTATCCGCGCTATGGCGAGATCTACGACGCGCACATGAAGGGTGTAGCGCTCGACACCCAAGCCCTGCGTGACTTGCAAGTGCTTTCGCAGATGGCCTGGTTTGATGAGGACTGTCTGGCGCACGACCCGGAAGTAGTCGCGATGGTTAAGAAAGGCGCGGGCTACACGCTGGAAGACCAGGTGTGGATGGGACGCAAGCAGCAGGAGATCCTGGCGCAGGTGATGCCGGTCCACCGCGACTTTGCGCGGCGCGGGCAGATTGAGATTTCGACGACGCCGTTCTACCATCCGATTCTGCCGCTGGTGTGCGATACGCGCGTTGCTGGCGTGGCGCATCCGGGCGTGCCGCTGCCAACGCCGTTCCGCTATCCGGAAGATGCGCGGGAGCAGTTGAGGCGCGCGCGCGACTACATGCAGCGAGCGTTTGGTAAGGCGCCGGTCGGCTTGTGGCCGTCGGAGGGTTCGGTATCAGATGAAGCCCTGGAACTGGCGGCCGAAGCAGGCTTCCGCTGGGCCGCGACCGACAACGGCGTGCTGGGGCGAACGCTGCACCGGACGGCCGGCATTGAGGAAACCTACCGGCCATACCGATGGACACAGAACGGGCACGAGCTGGGGATGATTTTCCGCGATCATTTTTTGAGCGATCTGATTGGCTTTGTCTATTCGAAAATGAATGCCGAAGATGCCGCGCGGCATTTTGTCGACCGCATTCGCGAGAACGCAGCACAATTGACGAATCGCGGTGAAGATGCGCTGGTGCCGGTAATTCTCGATGGTGAAAATGCCTGGGAGCATTACCAAGAAAGCGGGCGGCCGTTTCTGCGGCAGCTCTACGAGATGATCTCCGAAGATGCGTCGCTGGAGGCGGTGACGGTGAGCGAAGCGCTGGAACGCATGGAGCCGCGCGAGCTGGGCGGTATTTTTCCGGGTTCGTGGATCAACGCGAATTTCGATATTTGGATTGGCGCCGAGGAAGACAACCGGGCGTGGGAGCATCTGCTCGATGCGCGGCGGACGTATGAAGAAGTGATGGCCGGGCCCGAGGCAGCGGGCATTTCCGCGGCCAACAAGGCACTAGCTTATGAAGAGTTGTTGATTGGCGAGGGCAGCGATTGGAACTGGTGGTACGGGCCGGAACACTCCTCGGAAAACGAGCCCGAGTTTGACCGGCTGTATCGTTCGCACCTGGCCAATGTGTACCATGCGCTGGGCCGTAAACCGCCAGAAGCGCTATCGCGACCGATCCTTCGCACAAAGACGGCGGCGCTGCATTGGAAGCCGACCGGCGCGGTGGAGGCGACGATCGACGGGCGGGCGACTTCGTACTTCGAGTGGCTGCGGGCAGGCATCTATCGACCCGATGGGAGACAGGGTTCGATGCACGGCGGACAATCGCCACTGACGGAAATTCGTTATGGCCGGGGGAGCCAAGAGCTGTTCCTGCGATTTGATTTCCACGAGGCGCCGGAGTTGCTACGGGTGCATTTGCAGTTCGAGGCGGCGGCGTGGGATGTGAACATTCCGAACGTGAAGGTGGCCGCGCCGTTGCGAGCGGCCTTTGATAAAGCGCTGGAGGTTTCCGTGCCGCTAAAGAGCATTGCGGCTGAGCCGGGCGCGCCGATCCGAATGCAAGTATCGCTGTGGAGCGGACCGCTGCCGGTAGATGCGTTGCCGGCCGAGGGCTGGATCGAGCTTGGCTAAGCCGTCATGATTGCCGTCACGGTGGTGCGGTAGAGGACCTCTTCGTAAGCATCCAGCATTTGGGCGAGCGGCACGACTCGTGTCGCCAGGGCTTTCGCGTCGTAGCGGCCGGCATCCATTAATTCAACAAAGCGTTGCAGGTCGCGCAAGGGGCTGCAGCCGCCGGCCTGGCCGGAGTGGTGTGTCTTGCCGCCAATGGTGAACAAGGTGCCGGGCAGGATGATGTTGCCGCGGACGAGGCTCGTTGTTACAAGATGGCCGCCGGGCGCGGTCATTTCCCAGGCTTGGGTGAGGGGCTGGATGCCGGTGGGGTCAGGGCCGGCTTCGAGCTTGGGCTTGGCTTGTTCGGCACCGGCGGCTTCGACGACGAAATCAGGGCCGGAGCCGGCGCCAAAGCCACCGCCCAGGTAGCGGCCACCGGCCCAAAGATGATCGGTGGGTCCGGCGGTGAGCGCGCGAACGGTTTGGACCAGGCGTGGGCCTTCGGCGACGGGATCGAGGGCGTGAGTGGCGCCGAGCTTGAGGGCGAGCTCGCGGCGGACTTTGATGGGATCGATGGCGATGATCCTGGCGGCGCCCGCGATGCGAGCGCCTTGAACGGCACTGAGGCCAAGGGGTCCGCAACCGACAACGGCGACCGAGGCGGCGGGGCCGATGCTAGCGAGCACTTGCGATGTGGTGGCGCCGAGGCCAGCGACGCTGACGCAGCTTGAGACCATGCCGAGTTCGACGGCACTCGCTTTGGTGAAGACGGGGGCAACCCATTCTTCGAAGGTGACCATGAGTTCGGCAAGGCCGCCGATGTGGGAGTTCTGAAAGACGGGCGTACCGTCGCGCAGGTCGGCCATGGGCACGAGATCATCCGGGCCTTGGCGAGCCAGGAACTGGCACATATCGGAGCGGCCGCGCAGGCACATGTAGCAGGACCCGCATTGGGGCGTGCCGCAAATGGCGACGCGATCGCCGACGCGGACGCGCCGAACTTCCGGACCGACAGCTTCGACAACACCAACGCCGCCGTGGCCTTGAATCAGAGGCATTTCACTCACGCGGCGCGCACCGGCGGGAGCTCCCGCGGGAGGAGCGGGTTGCAGGCCGAGCACGGCCGAACAATTGGAATAGCAAAGGCTTGAGGCTTCGGTGCGCACCAGTACTTGGCGGCCGGCGATGGGGCGCAGGGTAAGTTCTTCGAGCCTGGTGCGGCCAGGGCCATAGCCTCGCGAGACCCAGCCGCGGAATTTGCGCCCCGTGATGACGGCGGCGGCGCGTTGCTGGGCGAGTATGCCGCTGGGCGGAGCCAGGGCAGCGCCGAGACTAGCCGATTTCAGCAGGGCACGGCGCGAGGGGGGCTTGGGTGGGTTGTTGGATCCGCTCTTCATGTTTGGGCTCAGGCCTTTTCACTGTAGAGCGGGCGCGAGGGGGCGTCAACCGAATGGGCAGACCTCCAACCCGGCACGGATGAGTTCGCGTTACTCGCGGCGGCGCGTGGCGGTGAGGATGCCCCAGTTGGAGACCGAGAAGGGGACGACGAAGGTGGCCAAGCCTTTGATCCAGGTGGAGGTGGCGACGCGGCCGGCGAGGACTTCATCGAAATGGTTGATGAGAAACAGAATGCAGCCGACCAAAACAGCAATGCGGAGGGTTCGTTTGAGAAAGGGCGGGTGGAAGACGACCTGGAGGGCTTCGCGCCAGGTGCTCCAGGTAGGGGCGGCAGGGGCACTAGGGGAGGGTGCAGGCATGGAGTTCGCAAGTGCGGCGGATCAAGACAGGATAGCAAGGGCTCCGAACGTGGCTTTAACGCGACGCCGTGTGGGCGCGGTCCTTTTCGTTTTCGTTGCAGAAGTATTCCAGGATGTCGGTGTCGGGCCAAAGCTCCTGCGTGAACTTGATGGTGATCGGTTTGGTGTAGTACTGCGGATCGGTGAAGGTCATCTCGGTGTCGAGGTGGCCGTAGTCGCGGCGGTGATAGCGTTCGGTGACGCGCAGGTCTTCGCCGTGCGGATGACCCATCAGGTCGAGCCAGGTTTTGTCGTTGAAGCCGGCCGATTCGACCACGAACACGTCTTTCTCCCAACGACCAACGCTGTAGCCGAGCCAGGCGGGCTGGGGAAAATCCTTGGGGTCCTTGGGCAGCGCGCGGCCATCGGTGTAGATTCGCCGGTGCGAGCCATCGGATTCATAGATGATCACCGTTACAGCGGGCGCCTGGATGACCTTATTCGGCTCGGACACCAGGGCAGCGGCGGGGATGCCGATCGGCAGGCAGCTATCGGCCGGGTTGGTGCCAGGGGCGCGGCTGGCGGCAACGCGCGCGCCTTCCGGGCGCAGCGGCGAATCTTCCGGTTTGAAATCGAGCAGGATATTGACGGCGTATTTGGAGATGGTGTCGGCTTCCATGCCGGGGACCTCAACGGTACTGACACCCGCGCCATAGAGCCGCTTCATCTCCGCAAGCGAAGTGGGCTGCACATGCCAAATGCCAGACAGATCGGGCTTGCCATCGCGCGTGCGGGGCGCGGGGCCACTGAGGTTCACCTTGCCGTCACGCGTACGCGGCGCGCCAGGCGTGGGGAAGTTGAGCCACTGCGCGGACGCAGCAAGAGCGCACAACGGGAGCAGTAAGAGCAGCCGGGTATGTGACATGGTTGGCCTCTGAGCCTCCATGGTAGCCGATGCGCCCGCGACCGGTTGACCCCCTTTAACGCACTCCGGCCGGCACGAACTTCTGCACGCGCTTGCCCTGCACGTCAGCCACATAGAGCGTGCCATCGGGGGCGATGGCCATGCCGTGGGCCCAGTTGAGGTCACCGGGTTTTTCTTTCCCGTTTTCGCCTTTGGGGAACGCCCATTGCTGGAGCAGGCGGCCGGTGGTATCGAACTTCATCAGTATTTGATCCTTGGGCGGCGTGGCGAGAAAGGTGCCGGCGGATTCGCTCCAGAGCATGGGGGAACTGCCGATGACGAACACTTCGTCTGCCGGATTGATGACGATGTACCAGGGCGTGACGAGATTCTTCCACTGGCTGAGGAGCTTGCCCTGTCCATCGAAAACCTGGATGCGGCTGTTGTTCCGGTCGGCGACGTAGATGCGGCCGCGGCTATCGAAGGCCACGGAATGCGGTTGGCTGAATTCGCCTGGAGCTTGGCCCATCTTGCCCCAGGCGCGGAGGAACTTGCCGTGCTTATCGAAGAGCGCGACGCGATCGTTGCCGTAGCCATCGCTGACGGCGATGTCGCCGTTGGGGCCGAACGCAACGTCGTTCGGTTGATTCAAATGCTTTGCGTCTTCGCCGGGTTCGTTGGGCGTGCCGAGGGTCATCAGGACCTGGCCTTCGGGTGAGAATTTGCGAACCGTTTGCGCGAGAGTGTCGATGACCCAGAGGCCGCCCTGGGGATCGATGCGGATGGTGTGCGGGTTCTTGAACATACCCTGGCCCCAGGCCTTGATGAGCTTGCCATCTGGCGAATAGACCTGAATTGGGATGGCTCCGCGGTTGAGCGACCAGATGTTGCCATCGGGCGCGAGGGCGACGCTCGACATGGCGGCGGTCCATTCGCCTCCGGGCGGCTTTTCGCGAGGCCAGGTGGCGTCAACTTTATAGGCGGCGACATTATCAACCTTGGGGAAGGGCGCATGCGTGACCTGGGCGCGGGCTGTTACGAGGGCGGCGAACGTCAGCGCAAGCCTACGGAAGAAATTCCACATGGACCAAGACTATCGCAGGAAAAGGCCGCGTGCAGCGGTGGTGCGAGCATTATCGCCCGCAACAGTCCGCGGTGGACGAAGCTCGTCTAGGCAGAGGCTGCGGCGCGGGCTTCGCGGTATACGGCTAGAGTTTCGCGGGCAGTGCGTTCCCAACTGAAGCGTTCCACTTGCTGATGGCCTTCGGCGATCAAGCGGGTGCGGAGGGCTTCATCGAGAAGAATCTCCTTCAGGCCGCGCGCGATTTCGAAGACGTTTTCCGGATTGACCAGAACGGCGGCGGTGCCGACGACTTCGGGCAGCGAGCTGACGTTGGAGGTGAGCACTGGCGTGCCGCACGCCATAGCTTCGAGCGGCGGCAGGCCGAAGCCTTCGTTCAAGGACGGGAAGGCGAAGGCAGCGGCGTTTTCGTAGAAGGTGCGCAGCGTTTCCTGCGAGACGAAGCCGAAGAAGCGCACATAGCCCGACGAGCGTGTGCGGCTGACGGCAACGCGAACAGCGGGGTTTTGCGACGAGTCGCCGCCGATGATGATGAGACGCAGTTCGGCGTAGCGCGGGTCAGCGGCGAGTTCATTGCGCAGGACGGTGAAGGCTTCGATCAAGCGCGGGACGTTCTTTTGCGGGCGGATGCTGCCGGCATAAAGGATGTAGGGATACGTGACGCCATAGCGTTCCAGGACGGCCTTGGCGAACGGGCGCTCGCGGGTGCCGAGTTCGAGGAAGCCGTGATCGAGCGCGTCGTAGATGCGCCGGATTTTTTCGGGCTCAATGCCCATAGCGGTTTCGACGTCGCGCTGGGTGGCGCTGGAAACGGTTATAACGCGGGTGGCGCGCAGCAGGCCGCGGCGGCGCTTCCAGTAGTTGAACTGCTTTTCGATGCCGTGCTGTTCGGAATAGACGAGGCGGCCCATGTCGTGGATGGTGACGACATAGGGTCGGCGCATGAAGATGGGCACGCGGTTGACGGGAATGTGGTGAAGGTCGGCTTTGAAGCGGCCGAGAAACGACGGGAAAAGAATGTGATCGCGCCAATCGCGCTCCGTGCGGCGGTAGTGGACGAGCTGGAAATTGGGCGGCAGGCCCTGAAAGTCGTCTTTATTCTCTTTGGAGCAAATGAGGATGTATTCGTTTTCGCGGTCCACGCCGCCGAGGGCGCGTACTAGGTTTCGGATATGGGTACCGATGCCGAAATCGCCGCTGGCGCGGGCGTCAAAGGCGATGCGCATGTTACGGCCCATTTTAACCGCTTAAGGGACGTGTGCGTGATAGTCTTATTGTGACGATGCGTATGTTGTGGGTTGGATGGTCCGTTATTGCAGTTGTTTTGGCGGGGAATTGCTTCGCGCAGGTAAGCCAGTTCCGGCGGCCGAAGCCAGCGCATTTGTCGACGAATATGGAAAGCTGCGGGCTGGGCTGCGCACGCAGGTGAAGCGGATGCTGGCCGACGCGCGGGCGCAGGCGCTGACGATGTATTTGCGGAACTTGAAGAACTTGAACCCGGATCCGCTCTGTTTCGCGTTTCGCCGAAGGCGGCGTGTTTGCGCTCAACCTGGGGAATAGGATGGGCGGCTTTGCGCGAAAACACCCAGAATGGCGACCCATCCTTATTGATTCCAAATCAGTTAGGTCCGCTTTCCTTGGCCAAACGATTGCCTCTCTGTGGGTCGGGCCGAAAGGGGGCCTTCCAATGAATCTCAATAGACGCGCTGCTTTGACGGCGGCCGCGGCCGCGCTGTGCGCAAGCTTGCCGGGCCGCGCTGCCGTAGCAGGCAAGTTGACCGATGAGCAATTCAACTTGCTGGCTGGTACAGCCAAAACACCGGCTGATTATCGGCGTCTGGCGGTGCATTTTCGCGCCATTGCGGCCGAGCATGAAGCCGAAGCCAAAGTGTGGGATGAGATTGCGGCGGGCTATAAGAAGCGGCGGCCAGCGGGCGCCGAGCAAGCGCAAGCCGACGACCTCAACCGCGATATGCGCCACGCGGCTGAGCATAGCCGTGATACAGCCGAGGCGGTGATCTATATAGCCGAAGCGTTCGAGGGTTTGGCCGATAGCTTCAAGAAGAAGTGACCACGACCTTTGCCCTCTGCCTTTTCGCGGGGAAGCGCGTATAACTAGTTTATGAAGACGCTATACGTGCTTTTGGGAGTAGCCGCTTTCGTATTGGGCCGGATGAGCGCAGAGAACGATCCGGCCGAAGTCTTGAAAGCGGCTGACCGCGCCTTCGACGCGGCTACCGCCAAGGGGGGCGCCAAGGCTTGGGCTGGCTTTTTTGCGGAAGACGGCAAGATGTTCCGCGCGAACGCGATCATCACCCAGGGCCGACCAGCGATTGAGGCGCTGATGCAGCCGTTTCTTTCACAACCGGGCACGTCGCTCCGGTGGCAGCCGACCTTTGCCGCTATTGCGCGGTCGGGCGAATTGGGCTACACCACCGGCGAGAGCACGACGCGGACGCACGATGAACAGGGCCGCACGGTAGAAGCTCACGGACGCTACGTAACCATATGGAACAAACAACGCGATGGCAGCTGGAAGGTAGCACTCGATATTGGTACGAGCACGCCACAGCGTGTGGTTTCCCAATAAAGTTTACTAGCGAGAGCAGCCTTCGGCCAGGCGCGTTGCGGTTCTGCGGCGCTGCCGAACGGCGGCCGTAGGGAGGAGTTCCCTCTCCGGAGTGCGGGCCTCGTTGATATAGCGCACGTCTTTTGTACGGCTCACTTCGTCTTGGCTGGTACCGACGCCATTGGCGAGGTTCGCCAGGTTTTCGGCGAGGCTTTCGGCCTGCTGGTAGGCGCCGCTCAGGGCATAGAAGCATTGCGCGTCGATGGCGCGCGGGGTTTCGCGGGCCATGATGGCGAGCACCTGTTCCTTGGGCAGGGCATCGCGATACGGGCGGCGGGCGGCGAGCGCATCGTAGACGTCGGCGACGACTAAGATACGAGCCGTGGTGGAAAGCTGGCTGGCGTCGAGGCCGCGCCAATAGCCGGAGCCATCGAGCTTTTCGTGGTGAGAAGCGGCGAGTTCGGCGATGGAGCTGAAGCCCGGGATGCGGCGCAGAATCTCAAACGAATAGCGCGGATGTTCGCGCACGATGCGCCATTCGCCTTCATCGAGCTTGCCCGGTTTATCCAGAATGGAGTTGGAGACGCTGAGCTTGCCGATGTCGTGCAGGAGCGCGGCGCGGCGCAGAAGCACCACTTGGTCCTCGGGCAATCCGAGGCTGCGGGCGATGGCTTGGGCGGCTCCGGCCACTCCGGTGGAATGGCGATGGGTAAACGGGGACTTGGCGTCGATGACGTCGGCGAAGGCAAGGCAGATCGCCTCCAGGGTTTCGTCGGTTGCCTTCCAAACCTTTTCGCCGGGTTCGAGCGTGGCCACCAACGTCGAGGCCTGTTCCACTTCGCGCCACAGTTCGCCGCGGCGGGCGATGCTTTCGAAGGCGAGCACCATTTGCGGATCGAACCAGTGGCCGCTGCGCGCGCGCGCCACTTCGAGCGCGGCGGTGCCGCCCTGAGCGTAGCCGCCGCGGGCCCGGTAAAAGACCTCGGCTGTTTGGGCCAGGCTCATAATCCGCGACAGGCGCGGGATATCTTCGCCGCGGAAGCCGTGAGGATGGCCCTCGCCATTCCAGAGTTCATCGAGGCCGTGGATGGCTTCGGCCGTCTCTTCGGAAAGACCCATGCGGCGGGCGATGGAGGCGCCGCGCTCGCAACGGATCTTGACCAGTTCGCCGGCGTTCCGCTTCTGGTTAGACGCCATTTCCACGAAGGCCTGCACGCGTTCGATAAAAGGCGCATGAGGCTTGATGTGCGAGAGCGCGTATTCGATGGAGTCGCGATTGAGCTTGGTCCAGTCGGTGGTTTTGACGTCGCGCTTGGCGGCAATGTCATCCGACCCCATGATCTGGAACATACGGCTGGCGTTGGAGCTGCAGCCAGCGTCCTTCATCAGCAGCGCGTAGTAGAGATGGCCCAGTTCTTCTTCATCGAGACCTAATTCCTGGCCCAGCCGCATACCGATGACACAGGTGCGTTCGGAGTGCCCCATGGGCTGGCCTTCGGTGAGATCGAGCCCGTAGCTGAGCGCGGCGACCACCGATGAGACCGCGATTTGTTCGACGTCGTAGTTGGCTTGTTCGTCCACTAACGATAAGGTGAACCACTTCCTTGGACTACGCAATAGAGCAAGCTTGCTAAGTTTACTCGGGTGAATTCCCGAGGCGTATTCCCCCTCGATTGTGGGAACGCTGGCGGCACGGGACTAAGGTGGCGCGCGTCGAGTGAGCGCCCCGGTGCTTCCTTTCGAACCAGCTTCTTGTTAGATTGGCCGGGATGCGAATCTGTGTGCTGTTGTGTTTGCTTGCTCTGCTCCGCTTGCCGGCCGAGGCGCAGCTGGCTGCGCCGAATGAGGCGGGCGTGACGATGGGGCACATTCACCTGTACGTGCGCGACGTGGCCGTGCAGCAGCGGTTTTTCACCGAGATGCTGGGCGGTGTGGCGGTGAGGAATGAAAAGTTAGAGATGGTGCAATTCCCCGGGGTTTTCATCATCCTGCGCCAAGCCGAACCCACGGGACCGCCGGATGGGTCGATCGTCAATCACTTTGGCTTTGTTTGGAAAGACCTTCCGACGTGGCTTGCCAAGTGGCGCGCCGCAGGCTTGAAAATCGAACAGGGCGAAAATCCGAACCAAGGCTACATCAGCCTGCCCGGCCCCGCCTCCGATGGCATTCGCGTCGAATTCTTCGGCGACCCGGCGCTCGCCGTGCCGGTACAGATGAACCACATTCACTTCTGGCCCAAGCAAGCAGAGATTCCGGCTATCCAAGCCTGGTATGCGAAAACCTTCGGCGGAATCGCTGGTAAGCGGCAACGTGTTTCGCGCCCCGGGCTCACGGATGCGGTAGATTTACCCGGCGTGAACCTGTCGTATTCGCCGCTGGAATCCTACGACGCCAAGGCCCCCGCCCAAGCGCCCACCGCCAGCCGCGCACTCGAACACATTGGCTTTGAGGTAAGGAATCTACCTGAGTTTTTGAAGCACTTGGAGTCGCAGGGTGTGAAGCTCACAGAAGCGATGCGAGCGAGTACGAATTCGTCGAAACTTCGCGTCGCTTTCATCACCGACCCCTGGGGTACTCGGATTGAGCTGACCGAGGGGCTTGCGCCGTAAACCTACTACTTCTGCTGCGTGGACGATGGCTTGTAGGACTTGTCGTCCTTGTTATTTTCCTCGCAGATGTATTCGTAGATCTCCCAATCCTTCTGCTGGACGTAATTGATTTTGGCCGACCAGGGCTTGGTGTAGGCTTTGGGATCGTCAATGGTGATCTCGTCTTCGAGCGTGGTGGGCGTTGGGCGGCGGATGCGTTCGATGACGTGTAACGCATCGGAGTGCGGGTCGCCAGCCGGATCGAGCCAAGTGCGGTCGTTGAGGCCCACGGTATCGATGACGAACGTGTCGCCCTCCCATTTGCCGATGCTGTGGCCCATCCAGCTGGGGTCGAGATCCTTGGGATGATCGCGGCCATCGGTATAGATGCGGCGCACCATGTGCATGTATTCGTGCAGCATGTCTACGCGGCCGGGGCGTACGAAAATCTCAAACGGATACGGTGCCTTCATGATGCGCGGCACGCCGGGCGGATAGCACTTGGAGCCGGGGTCCTGATCTTCTCCTGTCTGCGCTTTGGCGAAGCGCTCGGCAGCCCAGGGTTGAAAGGGCAGGTTGCGCGCCAGCGGCGGCGTGTAGTTGGGGTAATACCAGGTGCCGGAAATATCGGGCGCGGTTGGAACGGCAGTGGAAGCCGGGGTTTGGGAGAAAGCCGCGTAGGGCAACGTGGCCCCGATGGCGGCGATGAAAACAAGGCCGAATTTCATTGGATCCTCAAGACCCGTGAGCAGCGCCGGGCGCTTCTATTCTATCGACAATGGGTTATGGGCCGAGTGGGCGCTGGATGGGCGGATTGAGGCCGGGCGAATCACTTGGCGCGGGCAGCAAGCGGCCGGACGAGCAGCGTTAGCACGAAGCCCACGGCGAGCAGCCCGGCGAGGACTTGCAGCGGCTGGTCGTAGATGTGCACTTTGCTGGCGCCCGGGGCAAGGGCGGCTTTGGCTTGATTGGAAAGCTCGGTGATGATGACGGGCCCCACGACGGCAGCGGCGCTCCAGGCGGTGAGCGTGGCACCGTGAATAGCACCAACATGATCTTCGCCAAAGATATCGGCCAGGAACGCGGGGATGGTCGAAAAGCCTCCGCCGTACATCGTGAAGACCGTGAACAGCGCGGCAAGAAACAGGCCCCATTGCGCGCCAGCGGCGAGCTGCGGAATAGCAAGAAACAGCGCGAACTGCACGACGAAGAACGTGGTGTACGTATTGCGGCGGCCGATGTAATCCGACGCCGACGCCCACAGGAAACGCCCGCCCGCGTTGAACACGCTGATGATGGAAACGATGACGGCGGCCTGCGCGGCGGTCTTTGAAAATAGATCCTGCATCATCGGCGACGCCTGCGCCAGGATGCCGATACCGGCCGTGACGTTGACGAACAGAATGCCCCACAGCAGATAGAACTGCGGCGTGCGGATGGCTTCGTTGCGCGTGAGCCCGCCCTTCTTACGCGCCGCTTCCTGTTCGAGCGATGGATGCCAACCTTCTGGTTTCCAGCCTTCCGGTGGCCTCCGCAAGATGCGTGCGCCGAAAAGCATGATCACCAGATACGTTGCGCCCAGCGACATCACCGTGCGCGCCAGGCCGAGCTGGCCGATGAGGAACACGTTCAGATAACCCGCAAGAAAAGCCCCGCCGCCGAAGCCCATGATGGCCATGCCCGTGGCCATACCCCTCCGGTCCGGAAACGATTTGATGAGCGTCGAAACCGGGCTGATGTAGCCCAGGCCACAGCCAATTCCGCCAATCAACCCCATGCCGAGGAACACGAGCAGCGATTGATGCAAGGCAAGGCCCGCGCCGCCAATCAACAACCCCGAGCCAAAGAACAACCCAGCCGCTGTGGCGGCAACCGTAGGCCCTTTGCGTTCCACCCACGGCCCGCCGAAAGCCGCGCTTAAGCCAAGGAGCATCAGCGCCGTGGTGAACGTCGTATAAGGTGGCTGAAACCACCAGGGATCATCGGGAAACAGAGCTTGGATGGGCCGGTTGAATGTGCTCCACGCATAGACCGAGCCGATGCAGACGTGGACGAGCACGGCACCAACGGGGTTGAGCCAGCGATTAAACGGGTGGGTGGGGGAGTTCACAGGGCTTCGATTCTATCGCAGCGGTGCGGCGGCGACACCCATTCATTGCCGGGTCAATGGGAGTCCGAAAGACGGCGGTCATCCCTGACATTACGGATAGGCCACCAATCCATTCGCGCTTTTGGTGATTGGAAGGAATTGCGACGCCGGGGTTGGGTAACGCAAGAGGAAGGTAAGGCACCGCTGGACCGCAGCTCGGTTTTGGGCGGCCAAAAAAATCGGGAACCGTTGCCGGTTCCCGTTGGAGAGTTATCGGAGGATGGAATAAGCGAATGACTATTACGCGATGGCGAACTGAGTGTCCAGGCTGACCAAGCCGCGGCTGCCTTGCGTACGGAATTCGTAACGTTGAATCTCCACGGCCGCGCGAGCCACGTCGGAGCGCACAATGCGGCCGCGGGCTACCAGCTTCAGCGGAGTGGAATCATTCAGGTGAGCGGGCCAGTTGATGGCAATTTCCACCATGCGGCCGGGGATCAAGGTTTGTTCGGTGGTAAATAGAATGCCCGTACTCGACATATTCACGGTGGCACCCGCGCCATGCTCCGGGGAGGATTTCCGGCTCAGTATCTTGTAGCGCAGCTCCCGCTCAATCGGAAAACGGCTGGAACCGCGACGATCACCTGACTTCCGGGCTGCTTTCACGGGCGGCCTCCTTCATTTCTTGTCATGTCAGCACCTGCGTTCAAATCTCTACAGCACGATTCTGCCTCTCGGCGGCTGAACGGACAATGGGACGAAGATTGCAATTTCGGGTGGTACCAGGAAAGAAACCCTGTGTACTCCGGTTCTGCGGTCGGCGCAAACGGTTGGATCCAGAAAGTACTGACCGTTCAAGCGTCAATACTACAGTACGCTCCGCGAATGTGTCTAGCGTTATTTACCCGCATTAGGGGGTGCTGCGCCGCGGCGGGCGGCCAGCTTTTCACGGATGCGAAGCTCGACGCCTCGCTCAGTTGGCTCGTAAAAAATTGACCCCACAAGAGATGTAGGCAAGCATTCCATGGAGGTTTTCGCATCCGGGGCATTATGCGCGTGTTGGTATCCTTCGCCGTATCCCCACGTTTTCATGGTACGAGTCGCAGCATTGCGGAGCTGCATAGGGACCGGTTCCGCCGGTTTTTCGCGGACGGTCTCCCGCGCCCGGTTCAGTGCCTGGTACGCAGCGTCGGATTTTGGGGCGGCCGAAAGGTAGATGGCGACCTGCGCAAGCGCCTGGTCGCCTTCGGGAATGCCGAGAAAGTGGACGCACTCTTTGGCGGCCATCGCCTGTTCCAGCGCTCGCGGGTCGGCAAGTCCGATGTCTTCGATCGCCATGCGGACTAAGCGCCGGGCGATGTAGAGCCGGTCTTCGCCCGCTTCGAGCAGACGCGCGAGCCAATAAAGCGCCGCATCGGGATCGGACGAGCGCACGGATTTGTGCAAGGCGGAGATGAGATTGTAGTGCTCTTCGCCGGACTTATCGTGCACGAGCATCTTCCGTTGCAGGGCGTCTTCGATGGAGCTCCGCGTGAGGGCGCCGTGCTCATCATTCGGATCGACAGCGGCAGCGGCGAGTTCAATGAGATTGAGCGCGGCGCGGGCATCGCCATTGGCGTAATTGATGATTTCGGCCTGCAGGTCGTCCGTGGCGGTGACGCGCATGGCGGCCAAGCCGCGCACGACGATGGCTTGCATGTCTTCCGCGCTCAACTGGCGGAGAGCGTAGACGCGCGTTCGGCTGAGCAGCGCTGAGTTTACTTCGAAGGACGGGTTTTCGGTCGTGGCGCCAATCAGCACCACGTCGCCGCGTTCGACGTAAGGCAGAAACGCATCCTGCTGTGCCCGGTTGAAGCGATGGATCTCATCAATGAAGATGACGGTTCGCCGCCCGAGGCGGCGGGACTTTTCGGCAGCCTCCATCACGATCTTTACTTCTTTGATGCCGCTCATGACGGCGCTGAAGGGCACGAAATCGGCGTTGCAATGGTGTGCCAGGATCTGCGCAAGCGTGGTTTTGCCGACGCCG
>Ga0153915_10002021_pt1 | contig 18616 bp, 16 predicted proteins | sample Opewatmetagenome_2_FD_107003 | JGI IMG/M metagenome (GOLD analysis project Ga0153915, IMG submission 107003) | Freshwater wetland microbial communities from Ohio, USA - Open water 3 Core 3 Depth 3 metaG | ecosystem: Environmental > Aquatic > Freshwater > Wetlands | place: USA: Ohio, Lake Erie...
GTCTTTGTCTTGGGAATGAACCTGATTGCGACCACAATACGTTCGCGGGCTCGTGCGCATAGGCAATGGTAATAACCGGGTATGATAAAAATCCTAATTGAGCACCTGAATTTACAATATTCTGATGGAAAAGAATCCTTGCGCGATATTAATTTGGAGATACCTGCGAACGAAATTACAGTTCTTTTTGGTCCAGCTGGTGGAGGTAAGTCCTCATTACTAAGGATATTTAACCGATTAAATGACCTAGCTGATGTCAAATTAATTTCTGGGAAAGTTCTTCTGGACGATACAGACATCCTTGACCCGATGATCGATGTGATATCCTTGAGACGTCGAGTAGGGATGGTTTTTGCCCGACCAGTGGTTTTACCCATGAGCATTCGGTCAAATTTGACATATGGACTTGAGTTAGCTGGCGAAAAACGGGAAATGAAATTGGATGAAGCCGTGGAAAGAAGCCTTGTGCAAGCTGCGCTTTGGGAAGAAGTTAAAGATAGGCTCAATGAGCCAGCAATATCACTATCAGGGGGGCAGCAGCAGCGGTTATGCTTGGCTCGAAGCCTTGTTTTAAAACCCGAAGTGATCCTCCTGGATGAGCCTACCTCTGGTTTGGATCCCATATCTACAGGCAAAGTTGAAACCACACTACATGAATTAAAGCAGACATATACAATTGTGCTGGTCCCACATTCAGTACAGCAAGCTGCAAGGGTTGCTGACTTTGCAGGTTTTTTTCTCCAGGGTGAATTAATTGAAAAAGGAATTGGTAAAGAGCTATTTATAAATCCAAAAGATAAGCGCACCGAGGATTACATCATGGGCAGGTTTGGATAAATTATTTGATTTTCCGAGGTTTTCTGGGGAATTGGTGAATGATATGGTGGAAAAAACTACTGATCTTGATATAACAGCAACATTAGATTCACCCAGATTGTTCATCAATCGTGAACTGAGCTCATTACAATTTCAGTACCGTGTATTGGAAGAAGCAATTGATGAAACTAACCCTATTTTGGAACGGGTGAAATTTCTCGCGATTGTTGGCTCGAATCTGGATGAATTCTTTATGGTACGCGTAGCTGGATTGAATAAGCAAGTGGATGCTGGTGTAGTCGATTTGCCGCCAGATGGCTTATCTCCTGCAGAGCAGCTTGCTGAGATTAGAAAAGTTGCCAGTAATTTGATGAAGGTTGCTTCAGATTACCTAAGGAATGGCTTAACCCCCTCATTGAAAAATACTGGTATATTCCTTCTTGATTATAAAGAGTTGAATAAACAGCAAAAAGAAAGTATCGAATCCTATTTTCACGATGTCATCTTTCCTGTATTAACTCCACTTGCTTTTGATCCTGGCCATCCCTTTCCACATATTTCCAATTTATCCCTAAACCTTGCTGTACTACTTAGAGATAAAAAAGGAATAAATCACTTTGCGCGCATAAAAGTACCAGATACTTTACCTCGGTTGGTGCCAATCAAACGATCATCAGGGGGGGTACGAAAAGATGGCACTGTTCCGTATAATCATTATTTTGTCTGGTTAGAACAGGTGATATCAGCTAATCTAGCTTCATTATTTCCAGGGATGGAAGTAATAGAATCACATCCATTTAGGATTATTCGTGATGCGGATATGGCGATCCAAGAATTGGAAGCCGCAGATCTACTCGAGACAATGGAGCAAACAGTCAGGCAACGAAGATTTGGATCAGTGGTCTTAATTACGATCAACGAATCAATGTCAAGCCGGATTCGAGAAATCTTGATGGAAAACCTAGAGATTGATCGAAATGAAATTTATACCATCGACGGTCCCATGGGCTATAGTGATCTCATGGCTCTGCACAGCATAGAACGTTATGACTTAAAAGATCCTCCTTTTAAACCAGCTATTACAAGACGTATTCGAGATATTGATGACGGAAATATCTTTACCTCAATCCGAGAAGGAGATCTTCTACTCCACCACCCATATGATTCATTCACACCAGTGATTCAATTCTTAAAAACCGCGGCCAATGATCCCGACGTACTAGCAATCAAGATAACCCTTTATCGGGTTGGTAATAAGCCACCTGCTGTTGATGCACTCCTCGAAGCAGCTGAAAATGGTAAACAAGTGGCTGTGCTCGTTGAGTTAAAAGCACGCTTTGATGAGGAAAGCAATATCGGTTGGGCAAGAAAATTGGAAAAAGAAGGTGTCCACGTCGTGTATGGTTTGCTCGGATTAAAAACCCATTCAAAAATCGCCATGGTGATCCGTAAGGAAGGTGATGGAATTCGGCGATACTTACATTTAGCGACGGGAAATTACAACGCAATAACAGCTCAGACCTATGAAGATATTGGAATGTTTACCTGCGATGAGGACATGGGAGCTGATGCAACGGATTTATTTAATTATCTTACGGGATATTCTTCGAAGAATGAATATCTTAAATTGCTTGTAGCACCCATAAATCTCCGTAGCCGTATGGAAGCATTAATCACACGGGAAATAGATATACAAAAGAATGGGGGGCAAGGACATCTTATATTTAAAATAAATTCAGTGGTCGATAAAAAAATGATCCAATTGCTATATATAGCATCCCAAGCAGGGGTAAAGGTAGATTTGTTTGTGAGGGGGATTTGCTGCCTGAGACCAGGAATGCTTGAGATAAGTGAAAATATCCAAGTCACGAGCATCGTTGGTAGATTCTTAGAGCATAGTCGCATTTATTATTTTAAAAATGGAGGCAATGAAGAAATTTACCTTGGCAGTGCAGATTTGATGCCCCGAAATATTGATCGTCGCGTTGAGGTCCTATTTCCGGTACAAGATAAACAGATAATCATCCATATTCGCGATGATATATTGAACAAGTATAGGAATGATAATACCAAGGCGCGTAAAATGCTGCCAGATGGTTCGTACTCTAGGATAAAACCACAAAAAGGCATTGAACCGTTAGATATTCAAAACTGGTTTATTGCCTCTCGCCGGTAAAGAATGCCGCAGCCAGTATTCCAGGACCACCATGTGTTACAATCGCCGGGGGAACGTCTAGGATAGGTATATTATGCAAGCTAAATTCAATACATAATTTATCTGCAAATTCTCGCGCTAATTCAGGTACCGCAGCATGCATCACCGAAATATACGCGTCACCATTCCTTGCTGCTTGAGATTTTACCAACTCAATGACCCGGCGAATGGCACGTTTCTGAGTCCTTTCTTTTTCGAATTGATCTACTTGACCATCTATTAATGCTAAGATGGGTTTGATTTTTAAGACACTTCCCAATAGGGCGGTTGCACCTCCAATTCTTCCACCTTTGGCAAGATACTCCAAAGTATCTACAAGGAAATAGATCCTATTGCGAGGGATCATTTGATTAATTCTTCTCTCTATATTATCGGCATTTTCTCCTATTGCTGCCCATTCTGCGGCTAACTGTACCAATGTAGCTAAAGAACTACCGACTGTCCGGGTGTCTATTATGCGAATATCGGATGTTGGAAATTCCTGCGCAGCCAAGATTGCGGATCGAACCGTACCGCTTATATCCGCAGAGGGATGAATACAGAAAATTGTCCCACCAGAAGGCACAAGTTTATTAAATTCTTGGATAAAGAGCTCAGGTGGCGGGGCAGCAGTCTTCGGAAGCTCCTTGGATTCTATTAGCATCTTCATAAAGGTAATGTTATCAATATCGATCCCTTCATAGTAAGATTTGTTACCGAAATTGATGATTTGGGGAATGATAGGTATATGATAACGTTCAGATATTTCTTGAGGAAGTCCTGAGGTTGTATCGGTAATTATATGGATCATTATATTTTTCTCCTCGCTTAATTTGATTATGAATGTAAACTTATTGGTTATGAGGGTGCCGAATGTGAATAACTAGACAAGATTGATTCTTTCAGGTATCATTTGACCGCTTTTATCCTTAGAGTCTGAGGTAATTCTCCAATGGATTTTACATTAAATTTACTTAAAGAGCTAACTGAAACGTCTGGAGTATCAGGCTATGAAACCCCGATACGTATTCTCGTCAGAAAATATCTTGACAAATATGGTGAGCTGACACAAGATAAGATTGGAAGTGTTATTTGTCGCAAGCAAGGCACAGCTGATAAACCTCGGATAATGCTTGCTGGTCACATGGATGAAATCGGCTTCATGGTAAAACAGATAACACCTGAAGGATTCATCAGATTTCTTCCACTTGGTGGATGGTTCGATCAGGTACTTTTAGGTCAACGCGTCATCATTCAATCTCAAAAAGGTGACGTAGTGGGAATCATTGGTGCGAAACCCCCACATCTACTTTCGGCTGATGAACGCGAGAAAGTTGTCAAAAGAAAGGACATGTACATTGATATCGGGGCTTCAACCAAGGATGAGGTTGAAGCGGCTGGAATTCAGCTTGGTGATCCAATCGTACCTCGAGCAGATTTTGTAGAATTAGCCGGCGGATTAACCTATCTATCAAAAGCTTTTGATGACCGAGTCGGTACAGCACTGGTGATTTCCGTAATGCAAGAACTTCAACAAAAAAGCCATCCAAATACTGTATATGGGGTAGCGACAGTAATGGAAGAGGTAGGGATTCGCGGTGCAACGACCAGTGTAAGGGCGGTTGATCCAGACGTTGCAATAGTCTTGGAATCGGATATTGCCGGCGACGTACCCGGAATAAAACCTGATGAATCTGCCATAAAATTGGGACAGGGACCTACGATTGTTCTCTTTGACGCCCGAATGATACCGAATATCAGATTTAGAGATTTAGTCCTTGAAACCGCAAAGCAAATTGGAGTTCCTGTACAATTATCAGCAATCGAAGGTGGAGCTACTGACGGTGGAGTGATCCATTTACACGGCATTGGAGTTCCTACACTTGTAATCGGAGTTGCTGCTCGTCATATTCACTCTCACAGCTCGATCATACATCGCCATGACTATGATAATACGGTCAGATTATTGATTGCGCTTATCGATCGGTTAGATGCAAGTACAATAGCAGCATTGACTGAGTAATCCCGCAGGCGGAGGAATTATGACAGATTTAATAAAGCAAATTACAGCTGATATTCAAAATCAAATTGAAACATACCAAGCCGAGTTAAGTTTAAGCGATGTTGGTAATGTCATTGAAGCTGGAGATGGAATCGCACGTGTAAGCGGGTTGGTTGATGTGAAATCTCAAGAACTTGTCGAGTTTGCAAATGGCGTGATGGGGATTGCATTTAACCTGGAAAAAGATAATGTTGGGGTCATTATTATGGGGGAATACTCCGAGATTGCCGAAGGGATGTTAGTGCGTTCGACTGGAAGAATAGCGTCTGTTCCTGTTGGTGATGGAATGGTAGGTAGGGTAGTTAATGCATTAGGAATTCCAATTGATGGAAAAGGACCTATCAAAACAAGCAGCTTTCGCCCGATGGAGCGGATTGCCCCAGGTGTAGTGGAGCGGAAGGATGTAGATACACCTGTCCAGACCGGCCTTAAAGCGATTGATTCAATGATTCCTCTCGGACGTGGCCAGCGAGAGCTTATCATTGGTGATCGCCAAACTGGAAAAACTGCTTTAGCACTCGATACCATCATTAATCAAAAAGGAAAAGATTTATATTGCATCTATGTTGCAATAGGGCAAAAAAAAGCTGCAATCGCCCGGACCGTAGCAATGTTGGACCGTTATGGAGCTATGGACTATACGACGGTTGTTGTCGCAGCCGCAGATGAACCAGCTGCTCTCCAATACATCGCTCCATATGCAGGTTGTGCAATCGGTGAAGAGTTCATGGAAACCGGTCGCGACGCATTGTGTGTTTATGATGACCTATCGAAACATGCCTGGGCATACCGTCAGGTATCCCTGTTACTGAGGCGTCCCCCTGGACGAGAAGCATATCCTGGGGACGTGTTTTACCTACATTCGAGGTTGTTGGAACGCGCTGCTCGTCTCGCTGATAAGTATGTAATCGTTAACAAGAATTTACCCCGCCTTTATGCGCAGAGTACTGATGCACTGGATGACAAAATCTATAGTGGACCTCTGGCTCGTCATGATGTAACTGAAGCAATTAAAGCCATGGATAATCCAGATGAGTATAAAGCTGTTAAGCTAATTGGTTCTGGTGGATCACTTACTGCATTACCAATCATCGAAACTTTACTAGGTGATGTATCTGCATATATCCCCACCAATGTGATTTCAATTACAGATGGGCAAATCTATCTGGAAGGTAATCTTTTTTATGCCGGTATTCGACCAGCTGTAAATGTTGGGCTTTCAGTATCACGGGTCGGTGGTGATGCACAGACAAGAGCGTTTCGTCAGGTGGCTGGACGCCTTCGATTGGATATGGCTGCTTTCCGTGAGTTGGCAGCATTCGCTCAATTTGGCTCAGATTTGGATAAAGCTACCCAAGCCCAGCTAAATAGAGGGCAGCATCTCCAGGAAATTTTAAAGCAACCTCAGTATCAACCCTTATCTCTCGAAAATCAAGTAACCGAAATTTATGCAGGGACAAATGGTTTTGCAGATAATGTATCTCTTGATAAAATGAGGCAATGGGAAGCTTCACTATTAAAGTACATGGATACTTCACATCCGGAAATTGGAAAAGCAATAATCGAAGAAAAAAGAATCACCCCAGAGACGGAAGAAAAACTTGTACAAGCGCTAACTGCTTTTATGTCTACCTGGCTGTAAAATTAAACTGGACAACTAATCATGGCGAATGCAAGGGAAGTCCGGCTACGAATACATAGTGTAAAAAATATTGCTCAGGTGACCAGGGCACTTCAAGCAGTCAGCGCAAGTAATGTTCGCAAAGCAATGGCTGCCATGTTACGTACTCGACCTTATGCAACAAAAGCATGGCAAGTGCTAATACATATTGCTGGTCAGCCTGGACGTGCTTCTTTACATCCATTATTAACCCCGCGAGCCGAAGATCGAAATGAATTGGTCGTATTAGTGACTGGTGATCGTGGTTTAGCTGGTGCCTATACCTCGAATGTGGTACGATTTGCATTACAAAAATTTAGTTCCAAGGAAATTCCTGTCAGCTATATCTCGATCGGTCGTAAAGGTCGGGATATGCTGTTTCGGCGTAGAAAAAATGTCATCGCTGAATTCAGTCATTTACCGGTTGCACCAATATTCGCTGATGTATCAGCGATCGGTCGTTTAGCAGTCGATGAATTCTTAAGTGGGAAAGCAGACCGAGTTTATTTGGTTTATACAGACTTTATCAATATGGTAAAGCAAGTTCCAGCGATCAAACAACTTCTTCCATTAGAAATTGGCATTGGGGAGGGAAGAGTTGTTGCATTTGAACAAATGAAGAAAGCTTCAGCAGCTTATATATACGAACCCAATGAAGAAGAAATATTAGACGAGATTGTACCGCGGTTTACAGCACTTCAAGTTTATCAAGCTATTATGGAGTCGCTTGCGAGTGAGCATGCAGCCAGAATGGTTGCCATGAAGAATGCGACAGACAGTGCGACTGAATTAGCAAGTGCATTACAATTGGAATTAAACAAAGTCCGCCAACAAGGTATCACAAGCGAGATCCTGGATATTGTTGGGGGCGTTGAGGCATTAGCAACAAAATGAATTATCTATATTTTTTAGGAGGCAGGCATGGCTAGATTGACTGGCCAGATTGTGCAAATATTGGGCGGTGTTGTGGATGTTGAATTTCATGTCGGGAAACTCCCCGATGTTTATCATGCACTTGAGGTACCACGAGAAGGTCAGTTACCATTGATACTTGAAGTCGAAAAGCATCTTGGTGACAATTGGGTACGCTGTGTTGCCATGGATTCTACGGATGGCCTTCAAAGGAATTTGCCAGTTTATTCGTTGGGTGCACCGATTAAAGTTCCTGTCGGACCAACCACTCTTGGACGGGTGTTCAATGTGTTGGGACGGCCAGTGGATGGGGGTACTGCGGTGACTGCTGACCAATACTACCCGATCCATCGACCTGCACCTGGTTTTGAAGAACAATCTACGCGGGTGGAAGTTTTTGAAACTGGGATTAAAGTTATCGATCTGATCGCACCCTTCACTCGTGGTGGAAAAACCGGTATTTTTGGAGGAGCCGGTGTTGGTAAAACCGTTATCATTACTGAATTGATCAGGTCAATTGCCACTGTTCACCAAGGGAACTCCGTTTTTGCCGGGGTGGGTGAGCGAACTCGAGAGGGTACGCAACTATACCGCGAGATGATCGAGTCAGGTGTCATGAAAGATACCGTCATGGTATATGGACAAATGAACGAACCGCCTGGAGTTAGACTGCGTGTAGCTCTTGCTGCCTTATCCATGGCTGAGTATTTCCGTGATGAAGGACGGGACGTATTACTCTTTATTGATAATATTTTCCGTTTCAGTATGTCTGGGTCTGAGGTATCTGCTTTATTGGGACGGATGCCATCCGCTGTAGGATACCAACCTACGTTGGCGACTGAGATGGGTGAGCTCCAGGAGAGAATTACTTCGACTCGTCACGGTTCAATTACTTCAATGCAAGCCGTATATGTACCTGCAGATGATTATTCTGATCCTGCACCTGTTGCCACCTTTACCCATTTGGATGCTACCATTGCATTGGAACGATCCATAGTGGAGAAAGGTATCTACCCAGCTGTTGATCCATTGACTTCCACTTCGCGAATCCTTGATCCATTGGTCGTTGGGGAAGAACACTACACAACTGCACGTGAAGTACAACGTGTGTTGCAACGCTATAAGGATTTACAGGATATCATAGCTATTCTGGGTGTAGATGAGCTAAGTGAAGATGATAAACTGATAGTATCTCGAGCACGTAAGATTGAGCGCTTCTTTTCCCAACCATTTTATGTCGCCCAAGTTTTTACGGGACGCGAAGGACGTTATGTACCCCTTCGAGAAACTGTTCGTGGGTTCAAGGAAATCCTGGAAGGTAAACATGATGATCTTCCTGAACAGGCATTTATGATGGTTGGTGGTATTGATGAGGTTGTCCAACAAGCAGGCCAGTTAGTAAAAAATGATTAAGAATTTCAGATAGAAAGTATATCATGTCAATTCGATGCGAAATCGTATCACAAGATCGCCGGGTATTTTCTGGTGATGCAGATATGGTGATCGTTCCTGGTATCCAGGGTGAAATGGGTATATTACCTAATCATGCACCATTGTTGTCAACGTTGAAATTTGGCATCCTTCGTGTACGGTATATGGGCCAGGAACAAATATTTACCATCGCGGGTGGTGTGATTGAAGTCCAGCCTGATTTAGTCACAGTGATGGCTGATGCGGCTGAAAATGTGCAGGAAATTGATATTAGCCGGGCGGAAGCTGCAAAAAAGCGGGCAGAGGAAATCCTTAAACAGGGCCCACCTCCTGATAGTGATTCCTATTTGAGGATTGAGTCAGCATTACGCAGATCTAATTTGCGTCTGGAAGCAGTAAAGCGGTACCGGGGACAACGGACTAGATTCCCTGGCACCAGTGAGGAACGCCCAAAGTAAAATGGCGATTTTTTCTAAAGATCTTGGAATTGATCTTGGTACGAATAACACTAGAGCCGCTGAAGGCGAGCAGGTTATTCTTGAAGAACCAACTGTTGCAGCGATAATCATCTCTGAGCAAAAGATGGTATCGTGGGGAAAAGAAGCCCAAGATATGCTTGGGCGTGTCCCTGATTCAATCGAAGTGAATCGACCATTGAGAAACGGGGTAATTGCTGATTACGAAGTCGCAGAATATATCTTGCGCGATATTTTACGAAAGCTCAGCGGCCCTTTACAATTTTTTAGACCCCAAGTCATGATGACTGTCCCGAATGGTATAACTAGCGTTGAACGTCGGGCTGTCCATGAAGCCGCACTTCAAGCTGGAAGTCGAGATGTAGCGTTAATCCAACAACCTCTGGCTGCAGCGATTGGAGTAGATCTACCTATTGGCACTCCATCTGGAAATTTAATCTTATGCCTGGGTGGTGGCACAACCCAGGTAGCAGTTATCGCGATGTATGGTATTGTGACAGGGGAAACCTTGCGTGCTGGGGGGACATCACTTGATGAAGCAATCGTCAGTTATGTGCGAAAGAAATATGGTTTGATCATTGGGCTAATGACCGCAGAACATATTAAGATAAATATTGGAGCTGCAGTTCCGCAGGATGATGAACAGAGCGTTGAAATTCAAGGACAAGACCAGGTTACAGGTTTGCCAAGGCCTGTTACCCTAACGACGGGGGAAATAATCGATGCCGTGGAGGAACCATTACAAGCCATTGTAGAGACTGCCAGGCATGTGCTTGAGAAGACACCCCCTGAATTGGTCTCAGATATCATCGATCGCGGAATTGCCTTGTGTGGTGGTGGTGCGTTATTGCGCGGAATAGATCGCTTGTTTACCAAGGAGTTAGGCGTTCCTGCGTATCTCGTAGATAACCCTACCACTTGTATTGTGCGAGGAGCCGCGAAAGCAGTAAAAATGCATGACGTACTGAGACGAAATTTGATCGCTGTCTGAGAAAAATTATCCAATAAACAAGGTGAGCTGATATATTCAGCTCTCCTTAATTAGTCCAGATAATAGGTCATCCTTTGGAGATGCAAAACGGGGTCAATGTATTGTACATGTACACTCGTTGGAACTGAGATATTAATGGGGGCGTAATTTAGGATAGATTTAACTCCAGCTTCGATTAATATATTAGTTACTTGCTGAGCATGTTCTACTGGTACTGATAACATCGCGATTTGAACCCTAGCTTCCTGAATCATCATCACCAGATTGGATATATTATTGATGATAAATCCACCTACATATGTACCGATCTTTTGGGGATCGTTATCGAAAAGGAGGACAATCCTGAAGCCGCGATTTGAAAATCCTTGATATCGCGCCAGTGCGTGACCAACATCTCCAATGCCCACGACTGCTACATCCCAAACCTTATTGACATGTAGGATTTGACGAAGCTGATCGGTGAGATAATCAATGCTGTATCCAGTTCCTTGCTTGCCAAATTCGCCAAATTGTGAAAGGTCTTTGCGGATCTGAGCCGCCGAGATACCCAATCTTTCCCCGAGTTCTTGTGAAGAGGTTACCCTTCGTCCTTCCTGGTTCATCAGCTGTAACGTCCGTAGATAAAGTGGTAACCGACCAACTACAATATTCGGAACAAATTTTGCTTCCATATGACCTCCAATTAGGCAGAATTGATATAAATCTACCACAGATTTGGATATAGTGCAATTCTCCACAATAATTAAACAATTGTCGGACAAGAATTGAACAATTTGGATACAATCAATCCTTTGAATATTGGCGATGGTATAATTTATTGAAATTTTCTTATAAAAGAATATAATCTCAATGTTTATCGATGAAGCAAAGATTTACGTAAAATCTGGAAAAGGTGGAGATGGAGCTGTTCATTTTCGACGAGAAAAGTACATACCTCGCGGTGGACCCGATGGAGGAGACGGTGGCAAAGGCGGGAATGTTATATTTAAAGTATTATCGACTATAAATACTTTATACGAATTTCAGCATCAGCACCGATTTTACGCTGAGGATGGGAAACGTGGTGGTAGAAGCAATCGGACTGGGCACTCTTCGGAAGATTTAGTTATTCATGTACCCGCAGGTACAACAATTTATGACTCGGATAGCGGGGAGGTTATTGCTGACTTGGTAAATGAAAATCAAGAGATCCTGCTTTGCAAAGGTGGAAGAGGTGGGAGAGGTAATGCCAGATTTGCTAACTCTCGTGATCAAGCGCCAAGAGTAGCTGAAAAAGGCGAGTCAGGTCAGGAACGAAATATCAGGTTGGAGCTGAAGCTGATCGCTGACGTAGGAATTATTGGTGTGCCAAACGCAGGTAAATCCACCCTATTGGCAGCAGTCACTAATGCTAAACCAAAAATTGCAGATTATCCTTTTACCACAATAGAACCAAACCTTGGAGTCGCAAGAGTAAATGATGATCAAACATTGGTCATGGCAGATATCCCTGGTTTGATCGAAGGTGCTCATACAGGATCAGGTCTTGGTTTTGAATTCCTGCGTCACATCAAAAGGACACGCGTGATAATTCATTTATTAGATGGCTTAGCTGAAGATCCTCTCCTAGATTTCGCCCAGATAAATAGCGAATTATCATTATTTGATCCAGATCTAGCTAAAAAACCTCAAATTGTCGCGGTTAACAAAATGGATATGCCGGAAGTCCAAAACCGGTGGAGGGATATCCAAAAGAAATTCAATAAAAAAGGGATATCGCCAATTCAGATTTCCGCTGTTACTGGAGCGAATCTTCGTTCTTTATTGTTTAAGGCTTTAGAGTTGCTTCGTGAAACACCCATTACGCCTCAAGAATCTATCGTACCCATCTATTATCCACAAAGTGACCCAAGGAAATATGAGATCCACAGGGCTTCGAATGGTTGGCGTATTTCTGGGGAGTCTATTGAAAGAGCAGCCGCGATGACTTATTGGGAAAATGACGCTTCAATAAGACGTTTCCAAAAGATATTAGAGAAACTCGGGATTGATGAAGCTTTACGAAAAGCTGGAGTGAAAGAAGGGGATATGGTCAATATCGGAGATTATGAATTGGAGTGGTCTGATTAAATAAAATGAAGATCGGGATATTCGGGGGAACATTCGACCCTCCTCACATCGGGCATCTCATTCTAGCTGAAGAGGCAGCTGAACAGTTAGAACTTGATCATGTTTTGTGGGTACTAACCCCGTTTCCTCCCCATAAAAAAATGCAAAAAATCTCCTCACTTCAAGATCGGATGTCGATGGTACTGCTGGCAATCGCTGAGAATCGAATGTTTAGCCTTTCCCGGGTAGACATAGACCGGCAGCCTCCACATTATGCGGCCGATACAGTATTATTATTACGCGAAAAATCTCCAGTAGATGAATTCTATTATCTGATGGGGGCTGATTCCTTAAATGATTTACCAACCTGGCATGAACCTGTTCTGTTTGTATCCTATTGCCATGTGATAGGGATTATGGGAAGACCTGAAGAATTCGTTAATACCACCGCATTGGAAACTCAAATTCCGGGTCTCAATAAGAAGCTTCATTTTCTGAACACACCTCTCATACAGATTTCAGGTTCTGACATCCGCAGCCGGGTGCATGGGGGAAAGCAATTTCGTTATTTTGTTCCCGAAAAAATCTATCATTTCATATTAAATCACAAGCTTTATCAACTCTAAGCCAGGGCTTGGTTAACAACTCGGATAGCTTGATTAAATTTCTTTGGCTGTTCTAAATTGGGTAAATGACCAGCATCGGGAATGGCGATCAAACGTGAATCGGGTATCTGCTTGTTCATCAATTCTGCTTCAAAGATGGGGATTAATCGATCATCTGCGCCTTGAATGATTAATACCGGGCAATTTATCTGAGATAACAAGGAGGTCGAATCTGGACGATCTCTCATCCCCTGAAGTGCGCCAACGACTCCTTGAACGGATGTCTCCATCATTATGTCATGGATAGTATCTACCAGCATTGGTTTTGATGATAGGGTCACCGGAGATACAATTTTTGGGAGCATATTATTTATAATGAAAGATACGCCATGTTTGCGGACATTGATTATGGCTGTATCTCTGTTGCGCTTTGCTTCCGATGAATCTGGGCCGGATCTGGTTGAAGTCAATATCATCCCTCTAAATATGTGTGGATAGCTACGGAAGAGGGCCATCGTCACATATCCACCCATAGATAAACCGCACGTCACGACGGGTGATTTCACGTTTAAAAAATCCAATAGTCGTTTACAGTCACCCGCAAGCATATCCATCGTATATGGACCTTCGAATGGATATGATTCTCCGTGTCCGCGTAGATCCACTGAGATCACTGATGCTGTATCGGACAATCCTTCAATTTGTGGATTCCAAATTCTGCGTGACAAAGGGTATCCATGAATAAACAATAACGGTATTCCTTGTCCATTGAGGTCATATACTATAAAACCGTTATCTACTTGGTACTTCATATGTGTCTCATATGAAAAATCCCTGTATATATTTCGATTGATAACCTAAAATAAAACCAACTCCCCTTTATTGATAAGGAGTTGGGACCTATAATAATAGTCGGGGCGAGAGGATTTGAACCTCCGACTTCTTGCACCCCATGCAAGCGCGCTAGCCGGACTGCGCTACGCCCCGTTTTGTTACAGAACGGCGGTATTATAGCCCATATGTTTCGCCTTGGCTAGGGAACTGAAAATTTGGACATTCCTCAGCTACCTACCCGTGTAACTTGGGTATTCCTTTAAATTTGGGGATGGCAATTACTTTCCTGTTTTCTCGCACCCAACCTATAGCAAGCAGCACGATGATGTTCAGACTGGCTATCCAGGCATAATCGAAAAACATATTGGGCATAGCAAGATGTTTAAGCAGATCGCGCTGACCATCAACCCATATTTCAATTAAACTATCAATCCAAAAAGCGCACAGGAAGACAAGCGCAGACACGGCCAAATCACCAGTGATATCCTTGCTCTTCCAAGCCAGACCGATCAATGCAAGTAAAATGGGCATAATCCCTAAAAAAAGCCAACCTTTCGGGAAAGTATACAGCTTTAGTATAGACCAAAAGTTTAACCATCGTTCCTGGCGTAGAACGTTGTCACCGTAAATATATTTCCCTAAGTGTAGAGAGTAATTTTGTATGCTATAGATCACATAATATACTTGCTTAACGATAATTTTAGGCTCGTGCAGCATAGTTTTCATGATTGCCAAATAAGTTATTTTGCCTGGATGCTTATAAGCACAGTCATGGCCTTCTTTAGTGCTATAGAAGTCCGAACCAATACAATAATACAGATCTGGAATGCTTAATTCAATTAGGCGTTGCTGAGGGTTTTCACTGAGCATCAATGTGCCGGTAAAGAGGCCGTTATAAGGCCGGATATAGGTTGTATTAGGCACTTCAGTAAGTATCAAGCCCAGTAAAGTCGGCAATATCACTAGCACGGCTACCAACCCGATTATTTTTAGTGGATGCCGGAGAACCTGGACGAATGGAATCACGAACGGGAGGGCTAAAGCTGGCCAGAAAATGCTGGCTGACTTACTGGTTACAACCAAGAACAGGACTAAAACGTAAAGCAAGTAATAACTCCAGCCGCGCTCCATTCTACGTCCCATTAAAATCACAGCGACAAGATATGGGACGAAAATAATAACAGCATTCTCCTGATAGAAGGAGTTGAAAAATGCTGTTATATCTGTGGTAGAAAATAATAGCGCCAGCGGTAAACCGATGGTGAAATAGTTAAATAGCGGATGGCTGGAGCGCCTGTCTATCCAATCGAAAACAAGAAGGAGGAAAATAAACAATAATACACGTGCTCCGAGTGACATGATAGGTAGATATAACGTACTGGCTGAGTAAAAATACCGATTCAAAAAAACGCCAGGATACCAAAGCAGTACGGCCGAGCTGAACATCTCCGATTTGTTTGTCATATCCAGATTCCACTCAGGAATGTAGTACGAGTAGAAGCGTCGATACCAGGCTTCAGTTCCAGTAACCGGCCAAGTTTCATTGATAATGGGTCCTGTACTGAACCAAGTGGCGACCCGATAGAAGTCGCCATTATCAGCCCAACCGGCGTTCAAATTGAAGAAGTTACCGAGGACAAAAATGAGTAGGATGAGGATTTTAACTAAAAATCGTAGATTTATCCGCACTATGCCAGGATTTCCTATCATTGGTCTATTGATCTTCAACATTATAGATAAAAAGTATCTGACTTAATTATATCAGCGTGGACTTAACTAGATGCAAAAATATCCAGCAAGACTTGCTCGGTATATGCATTAAAGTCTATTAGGATTTTCAATTTCATATAAGGAAAATGACAAGATTGTACTTATTGTTTTACTGGTTTTATGATCATAGGTAGAATTTAATGGTAGTCAAACGGGGGAGGAGATTGTTATGGAGTTTAATCGCAATAATATTTATCCTTTCAGGTTGTACCTATACTGTTCGTAAACCCGAAATAGTTCCATTCATATCCCCATTCTTATTAAAAAGCTTGAAAAACCTTCCCTTTGAATGATGACGATCAAATTTCACCAAATCAAAACAGATCAACTCTATCGTCAGCACTCTTTTTCCCCTGGCCAATCTCTCATAAGGCGGATATCGGTCAACCCTTTGTCCTTGCTGAGAATTCAGGCGAGAAGATTTGAGCCTTCGATTTCTTGCACACCATGCAAGCATGCTAGGCGGACTGCGCTTCGCTCCGCTAATATAATTTATTGGCAGATTACAGCGTATTTAGACAATTCTGGCAATCCCTTGCTAAATTTAAATTCATGCTTTGTTCCATAATTAGCACAACCGAACACTGATTTTCCTACCCGATATTCATAATAGCTCGAAAATACTTGACATTAAATTGTATCTTTGATATCCTATCCCTACCGAATGTTCGGTAGGGAGGCTTGATTTTGACGAGAGATGGTATCCTTGAAGCGGCTGCACGGATATTTAGTGAAAAAGGGTTTCATGCCACCTCGATGCAGGATATTGCTGATGCAGTAAATTTACAAAAAGCAAGTATTTATCATCACTTCTCTAGCAAGCAGGAAATTTTACTCGATATTCTGGATTACGCTCTAGACTTAATTAACAGCCGGCTCGAATTAGTGCTTTCGCAGCCTTTATCACCCGATGAAAAATTACGCCAGGCAATGGTCACTTACTTTCAAACCATTGCAGAAAATCAAAATCTATCTGCAGTGCTTTTATTGGAGCTAAGAGCACTGGATCCTGAATTAAAAACCCGACAGGCATCACGGAGGGAGAAATTCGAAAGATTATGGAGAGATTTAATCATCGAGGGAAAGCAACAAGGTGTATTTAATAATGTCGATCCATCCCTGACTGGGCGAGCGTTATTGGGTGTAATGAATTGGTCTGTGACGTGGTACCGAAGTGATGGTCCTCGTTCAGCAAGCGAAATTGCTGACCTGTTTGCTGACCTATTGTTACATGGATTGTTAATCAACAAATGAATATTTATACTACCGCAGGTAATGCACAAGTTTATAAAATCCACTTGCATGAATTCCCAGGGCTGATTGGTAATGTCTATCAGGTTATTACAGGTAAGTACAGAGTCTTAATCGATACAGGCTCAGGGTTCGGTGATTCGAACCATGAGCTAGAAATGGGGTTGGAAGAGATCAGTGAGATAAGAGGAGAAGATTGTTCACTTAATAAATTAAGCCATATTTTTATTACCCACGGGCATATAGACCATTTCGGAGGATTATCAAATATAAGAGAAAAGACAAATGCAAAAATCTGTATTCATGAATTGGATCGTAGGATCGTATCTAATCATCAGGAGCGATTGTCCTTGGCTGCCCATCGCTTGGAGGAATTTTTAACCGAAGCAGGGGTTAGTCCTGAACAACGGTCAATGCAGCTTGAAATGTATAAAATCACCAAAAGCTTATTCCGTTCAATCAATGTAGATTTAACCTACGAGGCGATGGGGATGAAGTTAGGCCCGTTCAGATTTTTTCATGTTCCTGGGCATTGCGCAGGGCACGTAGTGATTCAGCTACACGATTGTCTTTTCAGCGGGGACCATATTTTAGAAAAGACAAGTCCACATCAAGCCCCAGAGCAAATAACCTTATCCACTGGGCTGGAAACTTACCTTAATTCATTAGAAATTGTGAGACGCTTAGTAAATAAGGTAAACCTTACTTTAGGGGGGCACGAGGAGCCAATCCTTGATCTTAATAAGCGGATTGATGAAATCCGTTTGGTTCAACACGAAAGACTACAGAGAGTGCTCAATATATTAACCAAGCCTCATACCATTGCTGATATTTCAAAGTATTTATTTGGAAAGGTTGAAGGCTATACAATTTTATTAGCATTAGAAGAAACAGGCGCTCATGTAGAGTATTTATATCAAAGAGGATTTTTACAGATCACAAATTTAAAAGAACTCGAAGAGAATTCAAATTTGGTTCCAATTCTTTACCAATGCATCGTATGCAAGATCAATGAGTTCTAGCTAATTTTAGGCATATTTTTTATCAAAGGAGGATTTCCATGTATTCATTTGAGCCAACCGAAGAACAAAAAATGTTGATTGATACCGTCGCACGTTATGCGCATAGTAATTTACGGCCTGCCTCACATGACGCAGATGAGGAAGGGCAGCTTCCAATCGATCTGATCAAGAAAGGTTGGGAGTTAGGAGTACTCCAAGCCTCTACACCCGAAACCTATGGCGGGTTTGGTGAGCATTCCTCAGTGACTGGCGTTTTGGCTACTGAGGAAATGGCTTGGGGAGACCTGGCGGCTACAATTTCTGTGATGGCACCTGGGTTATTTGCTGTTCCGATCCTATTAGCAGGTAGCGAAGACCAGAAAAAGGAATATCTGCCCACCATAGTTGAAGGGGATTGGGCTCCATACTCAGCAGCGCTGATAGAACAACGCTTTGATTATGATCCATATGAGTTAAGAACTACTGCCATACGTGATGGAGATTATTTTGTAATCTCAGGCGAAA
>Ga0153915_10002022_pt1 | contig 18608 bp, 20 predicted proteins | sample Opewatmetagenome_2_FD_107003 | JGI IMG/M metagenome (GOLD analysis project Ga0153915, IMG submission 107003) | Freshwater wetland microbial communities from Ohio, USA - Open water 3 Core 3 Depth 3 metaG | ecosystem: Environmental > Aquatic > Freshwater > Wetlands | place: USA: Ohio, Lake Erie...
ACGCAGGGGGATCGTTCGGGTGATCTGCACCAACCCCAAGCATAAACAAAAACAAGGCTAAACGAGGTCAACATGGCAAGAATCGCAGGCATCACTCTTCCCCCGGAAAAGAGAATCGAGGTCGGACTGACCTATATTTTCGGGATCGGCCGGCCCAAATCGAATAAAATTCTTGAAGAGGCCAAGATCGACAAGAACAAGAAGGTCAAAGCCCTGTCCGAGGATGAGATCAACAAGATCCGCCAGATCATCGAAAAACGGGAAAAGATCGAAGGGGATTTGCGCAAGGAGATCAGCCAGAACATCAAGCGGTTGGTCGACATCGGCTGCTATCGCGGCCTGCGCCATAAACGGCGGCTGCCCGTTCGGGGTCAGCGGACCAAGACCAACGCCCGGACGAGGAAAGGGCCCCGCGGGCATACGATCAAGAAGGTCAAGGCGACCTAAACAGAAGAAGGGAGCGTTCCATGGCGACAACAAAGCCCAAGACAAAAGTGAAGAAAAAGAAGGCGAGGAAGGAAATCGGCTTCGGCGTGGCCCATATTCAGTCCACGTTCAATAACACCATTATCACGATCACGGATCATCAGGGGAGCACCATTGTTTGGGCCAGCTCCGGCACGGCAGGCTTCAAAGGCGCCCGAAAGGGCACGCCGTTTGCCGCCCAGCTGGCGGCTAAGGACGCTGCGACCAAAGCCCGGGATTTCGGGGTCCGCTATGTGGACGTCCGGATCAAAGGGCCGGGCGCGGGGCGGGAATCGGCCATACGGGCTCTCCAGGCGGCGGGGCTGGAGATCAAATCCATCAAAGATGTGACGCCGATCCCTCATAACGGATGTCGGGTCTGCCGGCGCCGGCGAGTCTAAGGAGTGAATGATGTCGAGATACAGAGAACCCATCTGCCGGTTGTGCCGGGTGGAAAAAGCCAAGCTCTTTCTCAAGGGCAACAAATGCCTCACCGATAAGTGCCCCGTCGAACGAAGGGCCTATGCGCCGGGTCAGCACGGTCGCAGCCGGCGACGGATCCTGGGCTACGGGATCCAGCTCCGCGAGAAGCAGAAGCTGAAACGCTATTATGGGATGTCCGAGAGGCAGTTCCATCTCTTTTTCGAGAGGGCGGAGCGCCAGAAAGGCGTTACGGGCGAGACGCTTTTGATCATGCTCGAGCGGCGGCTGGACAATGTCGTGTTTCTGGCCGGCTTCTCGCATTCCCGGGCCCATGCCCGGCTGCTGATCAACCACGGCCATTTTTACGTCAATGATTTTAAGGTGTCCGTGCCTTCGTTTCAAGTCAAGGCGGGAGACGTCGTAAGTTTCCGGGAGCGTTCGGCGAAGTCGGACGAGTTCAAGGCCCTGCTGGACGCGCACAAGACTAAGGCACTACCGGGTTGGCTGGAAGTTGACTGGGACGGCAAACAGGCCAGGATCGTGTCGCTTCCGACGCGGCAGGATATCCAGCTTCCCGTCGAAGAGCACATGGTGGTCGAGCTCTATTCTAAATAAGGCGAGTTTTCTAATTTGGATCCTCAAAAGGAGGAACGATGACAGATATAGGTTTTCAGAGACCCAAGTATCTCGAGTGTGATTATGAGACATTGACCAATACCTACGGCCGCTTCACGGCCCAGCCTTTTGAACGCGGCTTCGGCATCACGGTCGGCAATGCGCTGCGCCGGATTCTGCTGTCTTCGATCAAGGGCGCGGCCATCACCGCGGTCCGCATTCAGGGCGTACTCCATGAGTTTTCGACCATCCCGGGGATCGTCGAAGACGTGACGGATGTCCTGCTCAACCTGAAGAGTATACCCTTGAAGCTGAGCGGCAACGAGTCGAAAACGATGACTCTGAAAAAGGAAGGTCCCGCCGAGGCCAAGGCCTCCGACATCGTTCATGATTCCGATATCGAGATCCTGGAAAAGGATATCCACATCGCTTCCCTGGACAAGGACGGAAAGCTCGACATCGAGATGATCGTGGAGAACAACCGGGGCTACATCCCGGCCGACCAGAATTTCGACGAAAAATTGAGCATCGATTATATCCCGCTGGACTCTTCGCACTCCCCGATCATGAAGGTCAACTATCGCGTCGAGCCGGCCCGCGTAGGAAAACGCATTGATTATGAGAACCTGACCTTGGAAATCTGGACCACGGGTGCCATCCAGCCGATCGAGGCCATGGCCCAAGCGGCCAAAATCATGAGAGACCACATGGTCATCTTCTTGAATATCGTCGACGAACCCGCTGAAAAAGAACAAGTCATCACGAAGCGGGAAATTCCGTATATGTCGCAGATCGATATTCTCTCCAAGCCGATCGAGCACCTGGAGCTGTCGGTGAGATCCAACAACTGTCTCCGTTCGGCCGGCATCGAGAAGATCTACGAGCTGGTTCAGAAGACCGAGGAGGAGCTCCTCAAGACCAAGAATTTCGGCCGGAAATCCTTGAGCGAGATCAAAGAGACCCTCTCCAACCTGGGCCTGGGACTGAACCTGGACCTCCATCCGAAGCTTCTGGAAAAGATGAAGGGCGAGATAAAGGGCGACAAAGAGAAGGAGTTTGATGTATGAGGCACCTCGTTAAAGGCAGAAAACTCAGACGGACGACCTCCCACCGCAAGGCCCTGCTCCGCAATCTCGTCACCTCGTTTCTGGAAAAGGAGCGACTGAAGACGACGCTGGCCAAGGCCAAGGAAGCCCGGCCGTTAGCCGAAAAAATGATCACCCTGGCCAAGAAGAACACCCTCCACACCAAGCGCCAGGCTCTCCGGTTCCTGACCAAAGAAAAAACCGTCAAAAAGCTGTTTGAAGAGATCGGCCCCCGCTTTAGCGAACGGCCCGGCGGCTACACTCGAATCGTCAAGGTCGGCCCAAGGATGGGCGACGGCGCTCCGATGGCCATGTTCGAGCTCATCGGCTCCGAGTATAAAAAGAAAGAAAAGAAGAAGAAAGAAAAAGAGGCTAAAAAGCCCAAATAGGGGATGGGGAAAAGGGCTAGGCCAGAGCCGCCCACCGGCCGTGCCGGCATCATTGTGGATAACGCAACCGTCTCGGTCTTCGTACCTCATCTGTCATATACGTTCAATCATGAGGCCAAGAAATAATCAACAAAAGGCTTGAATCGTCTTTAAGCGGACGATCCGGCACCGAGAAAGAGAAGTATTTTAGGGGGCCAGCGAAACAGGGTTTGCGGAGTCTTTTCATGCTTTTTTTGATAAAATAACAGGCATGTCTCGGACAAGGTTCATCCCGATCTTCAGCGTCGCTGCGGCCGTTCTTTTAGGGTTGACGTCCTCCTGTATCCGATTCACCAGCGCGTCGGCGCTGGAATACCCAGTTTATATTCTTGAGACACACATCCTTTCGGCCGAGGTGAAGGTTCAAAACGATTGGGCAGAGCCGGCCGAGGCAAAGGCAGTCTTCAAGAAGGGAGCGGACAAAAGCGTTTTTTCCTTCATCCGCTTGAAAAACATGCTCGGCGAGCACAAGCTTTTTTGGAAATGGTACGATCCTTCGGGCAAGCTCTACCGCCTGACCGAGGCGATCGCCATCGGCAAGCCGGGCCGGGTGTTCGCCACATACATCGCCTGGGACCAGATCTTTCTTTTCGAGGACAAAGAGAACGGAACCTGGACGGTCGCTGTGTTCATGGACGATCGGCTTTTGGCTTCGAAGGAGTTTACGATTCAGTAAACGCCGGCGCTCAGCCCCGGCCCGGAATTCTGAGATCGTGGTGGATTGCGGTCCGTTCTTTTCCCGGGAGACTGTACCAACCGCTGGTGTCGGTTCGACGGCGCGTATTCCGTTAAAAGCATTTCAGCCGGAGACGATGTGACTGCTTCTTCTTCTTTTGAGATTGACGAGCGGCGAATCTGCGTGGTGGCCATTCCCAAGCAACCGCTCAAGAGAATCCCGAGGGGAAATCGCGCTCCGAGTCGACTTCCTTGACATCCCATCGAGGACGTTCGGAAGGATTCATTGACACGGCCAAAAAATTGACTATAATGACAAAAGAGTAAGATAAATAAGAATAAATCGTTGTTTTGTTTTTTCTTCGAGCTGAAAAAAACCATGACATAGAGGGGTAACACATGAAAACAGTGGTCAACTTAAAATTCGATGATCTGCCCAATCGGTGGTACAACATTATACCGGATCTCCCCGAGCCGTTGCCGCCGCCTCTGGATCCAAAAGAAGGGCCTTCAAGAATCCAAAACCTACCCAACCTAATGATCGGGGAATGTCTCAAGCAGGAATTTTCCAACGAGAATTGGATTGATATTCCGGGCGGGATCATGGACTTATTCGCCAAAGCCGGCCGACCGAGGCCGCTCTTTCGAGCCACAAACCTCGAAAAAAGGCTCGCTACGCCCGCCCGGCTTTATTATAAGAGCGAATTTTTTAGCCCGACCGGAAGCCATAAAGTCAATACGGCCCTGGCCCAATGCTGGTACGCAAAGCAGCAAAAATTCGAGAGGGTGACGACCGAAACAGGGGCCGGACAATGGGGAACCGCTCTCGCTTACGCCGCGGCCGTTACGGGTTTGAAGTGTACTGTGTTCTGGGTGCGAAGCGTCTACAACTGGAAAAAAGACCGTTTGGATTTCATGAAACTTTTGGGAGCGAAAGTTTTTGCTTCGCCGAGTCCGATGACTGAATTCGGCCGATCCTTGTATGAAAAAAATCCCGAGCATGTCGGTTCTCTCGGCATTGCCATATCCGAGGGTCTGGAGGACTCCGAGAAAGATCCGAAGGCGACCTACAGCCTGGGCTCCGTCTTAAACCATGTCTTGTTGCACCAGACCATCATCGGACTTGAGACGCAAAAACAATTCGAGATGTTCAATGATTACCCGGACGTCGTCATTTCCTGCCTCGGCGGCGGCTCCAACTTCGGCGGCTTCGCCCTGCCCTTTGTCGGTGACGTTCTGAAAAAAGGAAAAAAGATAAAATTCATCGCTGCCCAGAGCCAGGTTGCGCCCAACCTTCAAGGCCGCTATGAATATGATTTCGCCGACTACGCGGAGATCACTCCGCTGTTGAAAATGTACACCTTGGGGCATAAAGCGGACATGAAGCCGATCAAGGGGGACGGATTGCGTTACCATGGCTGTTCGCCGCTCATCAGCCTGCTCCGAGCCGAAGGCTATATTGACACGATCGCTTATCCGGGTGACGAGAAATACGTTTTCGAACAGGCAAAGCTATTTACGGAAACGGAAGGCTGGCTGCCGGCGCCCGAATCTGCCTACTCTGTTTGCTGCGCCATCGATGAAGCGAAAAAATGCCGGGAATCCGGCGAGAAAAAAGCAATCGCCTTCAATATCAGCGGTCATGGATTTCTCGACATCCCGGGCTATCAGTCTGTCTTGAAATTCGCCTAGAAAATCTGACGTCAATATTTGTTTCTGGCGAAGCCGGGGGGCGGTATCAATGGAGTAAGAGGATTCCGGCGAGTCCTGTCGCCTTAAATTCCATTTTCTTTATCCGCCACCAAAGCAGTCCGGGCAGTCTTATGGTTTTTTGGAGATGGCTGGCTTCGGTGCTCAGCCCCGGCCCGGAATTCTCAGGCGACTCCCCACTCTGAGCAAATAAGGATACCGGAGCCCGTTGAGCCGGGCGAGGGCCTCGACCGATGTCCCGTATTTCCTGGCTATTACGGACAGGGTTTCTCCGGACTGGACCGTGTGGACGGCATATTCCGGCGGCATGAATTTGGGCAGGTTGTTGATGGCCTGTAGGACTTTTTCGGCGTAGCCGACCGGGACCCGAAGCTGGTATTCACGGTCCGGCGTCGAAGGATTCGAAGCATTCCGTAGCTCGGGGTTGAGATATTCGAGCTCAGGGTTTTCCAACCCTAGACTGGCCGAGATCGTAGCCAGTTTGGTCGGGTGGTTGATCGTAACGGTTTCAAACCTAAGCGGCGCATAGGGTGTTGGCAGCTTGAAGCCGTATTTTTCGGGATCGTTGACAATAAGGACCGCGGCGATGAAGCGGGGTACAAATCGGGCCGTTTGATAGGGCAGCCTTTGGAAGAGGTCCCAGAAGTTGTCCATATAATTGATGCGCTGGGTGTTGATCACGTTCTGGACGCGGATCTCGCCGCAATTGTAGCTTGCCAGGGCCGTGGTCCAGTCACCGAAGAAGGAATGGAGCTCGGTGAGATATTTGATGGCGGCCTGCGTGGATTTGTAGGGATCCATCCGCTCGTCGATGAATTTATCCCGGATCATGCCATACCGATAGCCGGTCGTGGCAATAAACTGCCATAGCCCTAAAGCCCTGGATCTCGAGAGAGCCCTGACCATGTACCAGCTTTCGATCATGGGCAGCCAGCTGAGTTCCTCAGGCAGCCCGGCCTTTTTGAGCTCCTCGACAATCATGTCCCTGTAAAGCCCGGAACGCATATAACCGGCCTCGAATTCTTTCCGTTCGCGCGTCTGGAACGATTCGATTTCTTGGAGGACATATTTATTTTCAACGAGAGGGATGGATTTGTGATTGCCGTTGATGGGATTGCGTCGGGACGCATAGATTTCCTGGATTCGCTGGGCGATTAGGAGTCTGAGGTTATTTTTGTCTTGGCTTAGCGGAGAATCCGGGGGAAGATTAACTTTGAGGATGGTCCCGTAAGCCTTGTCAAGCTCCTGCAAGGCTACGTCCAGGTCGCCGCGCTCCCAGGCGAGCTTGGCTTCCTGATAAGTCAGGAGAGCCTCATCGAGTAGCGCGGCGTCATCCTTCTCGGAAATCGCATTCTTTTCCTGTTGAGCGGCCTGTTCGTCCGCCGCTTTTTTTTCTTCCGCGGGAATGATGGTTTTTTGGGCGGCGGGTTTTTCTCCTTCAACGGCCGCCGGCGGCTTCTGGACTTCCGTCGGAGCTTGCTGAGGCGGAGGCTGCTGAGGAGCTTTTTCCGGCTTGGGGCCGGATGAACAGCTCCAAGAGAAAAGCATCGAACAGGCAAGAACGAGCGCACAACGATATATCTTATTTGGCATATTTCTTCGGAAATTACTTATACCACGCGGAGAAATCGACGTCAAATCAATTTCTTGTGCCATTTCCAGGCCGTCTCGATAATCGTCTCGATCTCCGAGTAGTGGAGCTTCCACCCGAGAAGACGCTCGGCTTTCTCCTTCGAAGCGAGGAGCACCGGGACATCTCCCTCGCGTCTCGATTTTGGCCTGGAAGGCACTTTTTTCCCCGTGATTTCCTCGGCTTTGGCGACGATTTCGCGGACGGAATACCCCTTATTCGTTCCCAGGTTGATGAACTCGCTCCGGGATGAGGAGAGAAGCTTCTGGAGCGCCAGAACGTGGGCCGACGAAAGATCTGTCACGTGGATGTAATCCCGGACGGCCGTCCCGTCCGGCGTGGGGAAGTCCGTCCCGTAGATCTCCAAGTATTCCTTTTTCCCGAGAACGGCAGATAGGATGTTCGGGATCAGGTGTGTTTCGGGGTTGTGCATTTCGCCCAGCTCTCCGCCAGGGTCGGCGCCGGCGGCGTTGAAATAGCGGAGGGAAATGAACTTCATGCCGTACGCCCTGTCATAATCCTGGAGGATTTTTTCGACGAAGAATTTCGTCTGGCCATAGGGATTGAAGGGCAGGAGCGGATGGTCTTCGGGGATGGGGATTTGCTGGGGAGCTCCATAGACGGCGGCGCTCGAGGAAAAAATAAATCTTTTGACGCCAGCTTCAAGCATGGCGTCCAAAAGATTAAGGCTGGAGATCAAGTTTTGATCGTAGTATTTACGGGGATCGCTATATGATTCCCCGACCTGGATGAGCGAAGCGAAGTGGAGGACGGCGGCGATATCCCCCGGCTTGAAGATATTTCGGACGGCAGCCTTGTCCATAAGGTCGCCGACAAGGAGTTGTCCTCCTCGAACAAACTCTTTTTTCCCGCTGGAAAGGTTGTCGAACACGACGACCTCAAAACCTTGTTTTAAGAGCTCTTTGGCGGTGTGAGAGCCGATATAGCCGGCGCCGCCCGCCACCAGCACTTTTTTCATCCGTGTCCCCCGCTTAGCGTTTTAGCGATTCTCAAGCCCTGCCCTTTTGTCTGGAAGTCATTGTCGAGCTGGCGCTTGTACAGCTCTTTGAGGATCCTCCCCATGCCCGGTCCCGGAGGGACGCCGAGCTTGAGCAGGTCCCGCCCCATGATCAGCGGCCTGATCGTCTCTTTACTGACGTCGAGCTCCCTGAACTTGTCCAGCAGCCAGCGGCCCTCCCGGTCCAGCCCGGTCATGATTTTTTCTTTGCGTCCGCCCCGATCGGCCGCGTCGAGAAAGGCCAGGAGCTCGATTTCTCCGTTGGTATCGGCGGCCAGCCGGTTGAACGCTTTCCGAGTCAAAGCCCGCCTGTTCTGCCACAACTCGGAAGCCCGATGATGATTCCGGATCAGCATCAGCACGGTCTTCCTCAGGTTGTATCCGTTCCAGGCGAAAATCCTGAACCGGCTGAAGATCTTTTTCGTCATCTTCTCGCTGGCGGCGTCATGGCCGGCGCTCGTAATCACCATCCGTCCGCGCTTGAATTCCCACTGGGTTGTTTCCGTTTTGCCGACATCGTGATAGAGGGCGGCCAACACCAAGGCCAGCTTTTTGGCCGGCTCGAGACCGGCCAGCTCGGCCAGACGCTTGGCCTGGTCGACGGTCAATTTCGTGTGGTGCCAGACCGTGTGATGGCCGAAGCTGTCTTTTTCCGGGTGGAAGACCGAATCCTGGATGACGAGCGTCAGGGCGTAGAGCTCGGGAAAAAGCTGGCGAAGCGCGCCGAGCTTGAACAGCTCGTCCAGCCCGGTCGATGGTCTCGCGGACAAAAGAAGGGTTTTGAACAACTCGTCGTTGATCCGTTCGACGCTGAGATGGGTCAGATCAATGTCTTTGGCCAGGGTGTAGATGGATGGATCGACGGAATAGCCCAGGACCGAGGCGAAACGGGCCGCTCTAAGGACGCGGAGCGGATCATCGGGGAACGCCTGCGGGTTGGTCAAGCGGATCAGGCCGGCCCGAATGTCCTTGGCCCCCTCGAACGGGTCGATCAGGCCTCCGTCGGCCAGCCTGAGAGCGATGCTGTTGCAGCGGAAGTCGCGCCGCTCGAGGTCGGCCTCGATGGGCAGTCGGGGGTCGGCCGAGACGAGGATATCCTTATGACTCCTGACGCCCTCGCCCTTCGGCCTGTCCTTTCGGGGCAGGGCGATGTCGTAGGCTTTGCCTTTGATCGTGAATTTGATGATGCCGAAGCTTCGGCCGACGAGGTCCACTTTTCCATAAGGCCGGATTTTTTCGATGATGATCCGGAGGGGGTGGCGGGTGATGAGGAGGTCGATATCCTCCGACGGGATGCCGCGGAGGATATCGCGGACGAAACCGCCGACGGCATAGACGTCTTTGCCAAAGAGCCGGACAAAGAGGCTTTTGTCCCTGAATTCCGCTCCGATCTTTTTCATGAGCGTGTCGAATTTTGAGACACTATTATAGAAACTGCTCGGGATTAGTTCAAATTTTATTTTTGGCACGGCTCGTGCCCGGCGTCTTGTCCAACGCCGGCCAATAGTGTAGACTATTTAATTCTTGAGCGGATGGAGAGTGTTTGTCGTGTCCAAACGAATTGTTCTCTTCCTAGCGATCGTCTTGACGATCGTGTGTTCGGAGGCTTTTCCGGCGAAAGACGAGATCGAAATCACGGTCCGCGAGAAGAAGGTCGAAAACTTGAGCACGGCCGGCCTGTCGCTTATCTTCTACCTGAACGTGGCCAATCCTTCGGATTCCGGGCAATGGCTGGCCAGGTATGATTACCGGTTCGTCGTCGAGCAGACTGAATACCTCAAACTCGAGACGGTCCTTGACGCGCCCATCAAGGTCGAGCCTAAGGGGAGCGTCGTCGTAGCGCTGCCGATCAAGATCACGTATGAGTTGTTGCTGCGTGCCGTACCGGGCGTCTCGGGCAGAGATAGGCTAGCCTGTTTCCTGGCCGGGGGAATGACCTTCCAAGACGAGCGACGCCGGGAGAAAAGAATCCTGATCGCGTTTGCCGGCGAATTCCCTATTTTCAAAGGCGTCGCCGTGGAACTCCGGCCTATCGAGGCAAAAGAATTGACCCTCGGCGGCGCAGACCTCGTCTTCAAAGCGGTCCTGAAGAATCCGAACGGGTTCGATTTTGAGCTGGAGTCGCTGAGCTATAAGCTGGATTTCGGAGAAAAAACGGTGTCTTCGGGAACGATCGGGCAGGCCGTGAAAATCGCTCAGCGAGGAGAACAGCTTTTTTCCATCCCGCTCCTGCTGGATTTTTTTGAGATCGGCAGGGACACCTTTAACCGGCTGGAGCAGCCTCCGGTGCCGGTCAGCTTTGCCGGCGAAGTCACCGTGGAGAGCGTCTGGGGGCGCTTCGCGATCCCCTTCAGCAAAACGGAAAAAGTGGGCGTTTTGAAAATCTCTTGATCAGCGTCATCATCCCGACCTACAACAGAGCTTGCTTCCTCAAAGAAGCCATCTCATCCGTCCTGGCTCAGGACTATTTCTCCGGCGAAAAGCCCGCCCACGATTGGGAACTTCTGATCATCGATGACGGATCGGACGACGAGACGCGAGAGGTAGTCAGTGGCTTTGGGAATCGGGTCGACTATTTCCGCCAAGAACACAAGGGCGTGAGCGCGGCCAGGAATGCAGGGCTCGGCCTGGCCCGAGGAACGTTCATCGCCTATCTGGACTCGGACGATCTCTGGAAAGAACAAAAACTCCGTCTCCAGATGGAGTTCCTGGCAGCCCATCCTGAAGCCCAGGTCTGCTGCACGGAAGAGATCTGGATGAGGCAGGGCCGTCGGCACAATCCCATGAAAAAACACCGGAAATATTCTGGCTGGATCTTCGACAAGGTCCTGCCGCTTTGCCTGCTGAGCCTTTCCTCAGCCCTTTTCCGGCGGGCCGTGTTCGAGGAAATCGGGAATTTCGACGAAGGCCTGCCCGCTTGCGAGGACTATGACCTCGGCATCCGGCTGGCCCAGAAGATGCCCATCTATTTTCTCAAGGAGCCGCTGATCATCAAACGGGGAGGGCATCCGGACCAACTCTCCCGCCAATTCTGGGGGATGGATCGATTCAGGGTGCGGGCGCTGGAAAAAGCCTTGGGCCTCGGCCTATCGTCCGAGCAGGAAACGCTGGTCCGCGCCGAAATCGTCAAGAAAAGCCGCATCCTACTGGCCGGCTTCATGAAGCGGGGGAACCAAGAAGAAATACGCAAATATCTGGCCATCATAGAAAAATATGAATTTTAATACAAACGCAACAAAAAAAGTGACGATGTATAGGCGGCGCTTAGGCCGTCCTAAGGGGCAAGTTAGTTAAATTATTGCGTTGATATTAGAATCGATCATCGATGGAATCATCACATACGCGATTGTGAACGATGGCCGGGAACGGAGACATCCCCTTTTTTTAATTCAAAGGGGATGTCTCCGTCGATTTGAGTTATACGTTAATGTTAGAACCAGTAGTTGAGCCCAATCGATACCTGATAGCCGCCCAGGTCGAAGAGATTATTCGGCTCGAACCCCGTGAAAGCTTTTTCGAGTTTTCCTGTAGCGTGGCTGAACTTGAATTCCGCATCGATGGTCAGCCGGTTGCCGATGGGAAACATGACGCCGCCGAATAATTGAAACCCGAACGCGGCTCTGGGAAAACTCTCTCCTTCCCTGGCATCGACGCCGTAGATCGGATAAATATCGACGTCTCCATAGTCGGGATCTTCATAAACCCAGGGATCGCTGAAATCGATGAGGTCTCCCCGCATCCTGACGTTCCAGAGATAGAGGCCTACGCCCGCGCCGACGTAGGGAATAATATTGGCCCTTCGGCCGAGCGGCGCGACCTTGAACGAAAGCTGGATCGGAGTAACGGAGAAGTCCAGCGTGTGACCCGGATCATAATCGCCCTCATAATCGGTCGGGAAGGCAAAATCCCCGTCTTCGAACTGGATCCCGACATAATCCCTGTAGAATCCGGCCTTGCTTTTGCTGAACGTGTCGACGCCGAACACCAGGCTGAACCGTCCGTCCAGAAAATATTCGTAATAAATTCCAAACGAGGTATCCTGGAAGTTCGATTTGGCAAAACTCATCTGGGAGAACTCAGTCCTCATGAAATCGAATTCCAACTTGTTGTGCTCCAGCCGGGGCATGAAATAGTTGATTTTGAAGGTCAGCGTGTTGGAAAAGGCCAGCGACGCGGCGGTCAAGAAGACGATCATCGATAACGCTAAATGTTTTTTCATTTCTTTCCTCCTAGGCTAAAATCTTATGCAAAAACTATGCCAAACTCTTTTTTGAGGATTAAAGGCCGTTCGAGATGCTTGAAAGCGGCCTGACTGTGGCTAAAATGGGTCAATTGTCCTCTCTCTTATAGTTTAAATCTCCCCAGGCCGTTTGTAAAGAAGAAAGGTCCGGTTTGACTTTTCGAGCGGCGCCTTTTACCATGGACTGTGTAAAAACTGGACATGCTCAAACCTACGCAGATCATCGAGCTCAGACGGGGACCCTTAGACGCCGCGAAAATCGCCAAAATCGTGGCTGTCATCCGGACGGGCGGGGTGATGGTCTATCCGACCGATACGTTCTACGGTCTCGGTGCGGGCGCCTATTCGGAGACCGCGGTCCGGAAGGTCTATTCCCTAAAAAAAAGAGAGAAGGGGAAGCCCCTTTCCGTTGTGGTTTCCGGGATCGAAATGGCCGAAAAAATCGCCGCCTTTCTGCCGCCCTCCTTTTTGGGCCTCAGCCGGGCGTTCTGGCCGGGTCCCCTGACGCTTGTCATTAAAGCCAAGCCGCTGTTCCCAAACGAAATGCTCGGCCCGGGAGGCAGCCTAGCGCTGAGGCTTCCTGATGTGCCCTGGCTTTTGGAGCTCGTCCGGCGAACGGACATTCCCATTACGGCCACAAGCGCCAACATCTCAGGGAAAAAAGAAATCGACTCCGGGAAGGAAGTGATCGAAGTTTTCAAGGGCAAAGTCGATTTGATCGTCGACGGCGGAAAAACCCCGGGAGGACTGCCCTCGACGATCGTGGATCTGACGTCGGAGAAGCCTCGGGTTTTAAGAGAAGGAGCGATCCCTTCCGAACGGCTGCGTCCCTATTTATAACGGGGTCAAACCTACTCGTTACGCAGTCTGCCCAAGATAGTTGTGCGTAACGAGTAGGTTTGACCCCGGGGCGTTATCGGACCTTGGCGCCGGGAGGGAGTTCCTTGTCAAAGAACGGGATGACGGCCTTGTCGTCGATCACCGCTGCTAGGAGCATGGCCTGAGATTCGATTCCCCGGATCACGGCGGGTTTCAGGTTAACGATGACGATAAGCTCTTTCCCGACCATGTCCTCCGGGGCATAGGTATCGGCGACCCCGGCGACCATCTGCCTTTTTTCTCCGCCGATGTCGGCTTCCATCTTGAGCAACTTCGTCGTTCCCGGCACCCGTTCCGCTTTCAGGATCTTCGCCACGCGAAGGTCCATTTTCTTGAATTCATCGAAAGTGACGATGTCCATTTTTTCCTCCGTTTTTGGCTGACTGGCCTGCCGCGCCTCTTCGGCCAGGAAATCTCTCAGGTCGACCCTGGGAAACAGCGGCTGCGGCTCTTCTGCGGCCTGCCCCGTCTTCAAGCCTCGAAACTTAAACTCTGGATAGGTCCGGGCCTCGATCGGGCCGTCCTCACCCAGGAGCTTCCAAATTTTTTGCGAGGATTCCGGCATGACGGGGAAGACGAGGTAGCTGATGCCGCGGATCGCAGACGCGGTTTGGTAAAGAATCCGGCCGAGCCTTTGACGCTGGGCTGGGTCTTTGGCCATCTTCCAGGGCTCATGATCGGCCAGGTATTTATTGACTGTGTTGATATAGGCCCAGATCTCTTCCAAGGCTTTGTTGATCGCCGCCGCTTCATAGAGGCCGGACGCTTTTTCCTTCAACTCATCGAAATCCGAGGCGACCTCTCGATCTTCGGCCTGTTCCTCTCCGATATCTTCGAGCCTCCCCTGGAAGTAGCTCCGGATCATGGTCAGCGTCCTGTGGACAAGGTTGCCGAGGTCGTTGGCCAGGTCAGAATTCACCCGATGGATAAATCCTTCGTGGGAAAAATTTCCATCCTGTCCGATTGGAATCTCGCGGAGCAGGAAATACCTCAAGGGGTCCGGCCCGAACGCCTTGATGACGATATACGGATCCAGGACGTTGCCCTTGGACTTTGACATCTTGGTTTCGTCCTTGAGCCACCAACCGTGTCCGAAGACGCATTCCGGCAGCGGAAATCCGGCGGCCATGAGGAAGGCGGGCCAAAAAATCGCGTGGAACCTGAGGATGTCCTTGCCGATGAGATGGATGGTCGCCGGCCAGAATTTTCGGTAGAGCTCGAGGTCCCAGTCGTAGCCGATGCCGGTCAGATAATTATGGAGGGCGTCGAACCAGACGTAGATGGTATGGGCTGGATCGCCGGGAACCGGAATCCCCCACTTGACCGTGGTCCGGGTGATGCTCAAATCTTTCAGCCCCATCCGGACAAAGCTCGCGACTTCGTTCATCCGGCTCTGGGGCCGGACAAAGCTGGGATGGCTTTCATAGAAGTCGAGGAGCGGCTTGGTGTAGGCGGAAAGCCTGAAGAAATACGTGCTCTCTTCGACGATCGTGGCTTGGCGGCCGCAATCAGGGCAGATTTTGAGGCCGCCCTCGATGAGAGGAACGTCGTCCGCTAGAAAATTTTCTTCTCCCACGCAGTACCATCCTTGGTAGGTGCCCTTGTAGATGTCCCCCTTGTCCAGAAGTTGTTGAAAGATCTTCTGGACGCCTTTTTCATGGAAAGGCTCGGTCGTCCGGATGAAATAGTCGTTCGAGATGTTCAGCGCCCGCCAAAGGTCCTTGATCCGGACGACGACCTTATCGGCCAGCTCTTTTGGCGTCAGACCCTTTTCGGCCGCCGCCTTTTCTATTTTTTGGCCGTGCTCGTCCGTTCCCGTGAGAAAAAAAACGTCCTTCCCAGCCTGCTTTTGAAACCTGGCCAGGGCGTCGGCGATGATGGTCGTGTAGGCATGTCCGATGTGGGGTACATCGTTGACATAATAGATGGGCGTGGTTATGAAAAAGGTGGGCCTAGAAGTCTTTGCCACCGGTCATTCCTCCTCGGATCAAAGCGATCGCCTCGGCGCGCGTGACGGGGTTGTTGCGGAAGGAGCCGCGGACGGCCGAGGTCACGGTGATGGACTTCGGCTTCTTGGCCCCCCGCATCGACATACACATGTGCTCGGCCTCGATGACGACCATGACGCCCAGGGGTTTGAGATGATCGCTGATGAGGTCGGCGATCTGCTTGGTCAACCGCTCCTGGACCTGGAGCCGCCGCGATAGGCCGTCGACGACCCTGGCGATCTTGCTCAGCCCGACGATCCGTCCGCCCTTGGGGATGTAGGCTACGTGGGCCACGCCGGCAAAGGGAAGCAGATGGTGCTCGCACATCGAATAGAGCGGGATGTTCTTGATCAAAACCATTTCATCGTGCTTTTCCTGATGGATCGCCCGCAGGTGCTTTTCGGGATTCTCGTGGATGCCGCCGAGGATCTCGGAGAACATGCGGGCGACTCGCTGGGGGGTCGTTTTGAGCCCCGCCCGGTCGGGGTCTTCGCTGACCCCTTCCAGAATCAGGCGGACGCCCTTTTCGATTTTAGCGAGGTCCATAGGACGAATCTTTTCTGCCGCCATCTTAGGTTAGCCTTTTTTGGAATATTCCTGGATCGCCAGCCGGAGGATTTCCTTCACGGGGACGCCCTTTTTACGGGCCAGCCTTAAGCAATCCGAAAATTCAGGCTGGATGTTGATGTCCTTTCCCTCAAGACTGGAAATCTTGATCCCGATGTCTTCTCCCAGGAGCCGAACGGTCTTGATCTTCCTTTGGAGCGCTCTTCTCTCGACGGGATAATACCTGACGCCGATCGAGCTTGTCTCCCGGAAAACCGCAGCGATGAGATCTTCCATTTTATCAAGCTCCGCGATCAGGGTCAATTTTGTCGCCAGCCGGTTTTTCTTCATGACGACCGGCGTCAAAAAAACATCCAGGGCTCCCCGTTCCAAGGCCAAATCCATGAATCCGGCCAGGATCTGCGGGTTTGAATCATCGATCGTGGCCTCGACGAGGTAGACCTTTTTATCCGGCGCAAACCAACTCGTCCCGCCGTAAAAAATCCTGAGGATGTTGGGAAATCCCGGGAAATCGAGGCTGCCGGCGCCGGCCCCGACTTTTTCATACGTCAGCTCGGGGAAAGGGAGGAATTTTTTGACGAGCGTCCGAGCGATGGCCGCTCCCGTCGGCGTAACGAGCTCGGCTTTGGGACCGGCCGAATAGACGGGGATCCCCGTCAACAGCTCGGCCACAGCGGGTGGAGGCACGGGCAGGACTCCGTGCGAGGTCTTGACCCAGCCTTCGCCGACGTTGAGCGGGGATGCGTAAAACTCGCTGACCTCGAGCTCCTCGGAGAGAAGGACGCAGCCCAGGACATCGATGAGGGCATCATCGGCCCCGGCCTCGTGGAGATGCGTCTCTTCGAAGGAACAGCCGTGGACTTTGGCCTCGGCCTTGAAAAGATTCTCGAAAATGGCCAGACCGCCAGCCTTGACGGATTTGGGAAAGGGCGTTTTTTTGATGAACGATTCGATATCCTTCCATTTGCGCGCCGGCGATGTCTTGCCCTTGGCCAGAACATCGACCTTGAGTCCGCGAAGGTGGGATCGTTCCACGTCTCTGATTTGGATATTCACCGGAAGCCCCAGCTTGGCCATGTGGGTTTTGAATTTGGCTCGCGACACTCCCAGGTCCAGGAGCGCTCCCAGGATCATATCCCCGCTCAGGCCGGCCTTTGCGTCAAAATAGATATATTTCATCGTGCTTTATTTCCTTCTTGTAGCTCAGCGCGGGTCCTGTCGCAGCGCATCCTCTGCGCTGCGCCACCCACGCCGGACAGCCTCGGCCTTCAATATAAGCGAATAGATTTAACATCATAAGCTCATAAATTGATCGATCAGCGGCAGGATCTCGCCCGCTTTTCCCTGCAAAGAAATATTTGCCAGGGACGTCAGCGGAGTCGGGTCGGGGTTGACCTCGATAATCTTGGCGCCGGCATCCGACGCGTAGGAAGGCAGTGAGGCGGCCGGCTGGACAGAGGCCGAGGTCCCAATGACCAGCATGACTTCACATAAAGAGCTAAAGGCGAAAGCCCGGTGCAGGATGTCCGGGTCGAGGGATTCTCCAAACCAGACGACATGCGGCCGGAGTGTCTCGCCGCAGGAAGGGCAGCGCGGAGGGATGTCCCCGAGCGGAGAGACATGGTTCTCCATGATGGTCTCTTCCTTCGTGCAGCGAAGCTTCCAGATGTTGCCGTGGAGTTCGAGGATATTTTTGGACCCGGCTTTGGCATGGAGTCCGTCTATATTCTGGGTGATGAGAACGAACTCCGGAAAGAGGGTTTCCCATTTGGCCAAAATCCTGTGGCCGGGATTGGGCTCGACATTGCCAATCAACCCGCGCCTCCAATCATACCATTCCCAAACGAGCTTCGGGTCGCGGCTGAACGCCTCAGGAGTGGCTAAGTCTTCTGCCCTGAATTGTCTCCATAGGCCGTCTCTGCCCCGGAACGTCGGCACGCCTGACTCAGAAGAGATTCCCGCGCCCGTCAGGACGGCGATCCGCTTGGACTTTCGGAGGATCTCCGCCGCTTGTTTGACGTCTTCGGTCTTCATGGCTTAACTCTTCTAAAAACTGTAGCATACAGTTTTCTGCCAGAAAAATCAAAAGGTTCTCTTCCATCTCAAGCGCGGAAAGATCGCCCGGGAAACGATCCGGAAACGGCCTAGCTCCCCATCCGGGTTTTTTACAAGCAGGACCGCGTCCGTATAAGGATTCATCGGAAAATGCTCCTTGGAAGGAAGGCAGAGAGCGAAGCGAGCGTTGGAAGGAAACCCTAAGCAAGGGTTTCCTTCCAAGAGTATCCAGCCGTCTCCGGATTGTTTCCCTTTTCTACCAAAGTGAAGGGGAAGAGAACCTGGCGCTTTACCTTGACTTGTCCTGCTCAAAATTATATACCAATACCTTGCCTGAGGAGGTACAATGGCTGCCAAAAGAGACTCAAACTTGCCTCGCGTCGAAATCGGTATCCTGGGCGGGACGGGGCTTTACGAGATCGAAGGAGTCAAGAGCCTCAGGGAAATCAAGCTGAAGACGCCCTTTGGAGATCCTTCCGATGCTTACATCATCGGGACTCTCGAGGGAAAACGCGTCGTTTTTCTCAGCCGGCACGGCCGAGGCCATCGGCATTTGCCCTCTGAAATTAATTATCGGGCCAACATCTACGGGTTCAAAATGTTGGGGGTCGAGCGGGTTATCTCGGTCAATTCATGCGGCTCTCTCCGAGAGGAGATCCGGCCCAGGGACATCGTTTTCTCAGACCAATTCTTCGATAGAACCCGGCGGGACTCCACGTTTTTCAGCCAGGGGATCGCGGCTCACATCAGCTTCGCCCAGCCCGTCTGCCCGGAGCTTTCGCGGTATTTGTACGCGATCGCGAAAGAACTCGACATCCGCGCCCATCTCG
>Ga0153915_10002023_pt1 | contig 18606 bp, 17 predicted proteins | sample Opewatmetagenome_2_FD_107003 | JGI IMG/M metagenome (GOLD analysis project Ga0153915, IMG submission 107003) | Freshwater wetland microbial communities from Ohio, USA - Open water 3 Core 3 Depth 3 metaG | ecosystem: Environmental > Aquatic > Freshwater > Wetlands | place: USA: Ohio, Lake Erie...
AGGGCGTCGCCATCGAGCTCGACGGCGAGCTCTGGCAGATCCTCGACTACCACCACATCAAGATGGGCCGCGGCTCGGCCCAGGTCCGGATCACGCTGCGCAACATCAAGCGCGGCCAGACGGTGGAGCGCTCGTTCCAGGCCGGAACGAAGTGGCCGCGAGCGTCGATGGAGAAGCGACCGGTCCAGTTCCTCTACCGCGACGACTCGGACTATCACTTCATGGATACGGACACCTACGACCAGTTCGTCCTGAGCGCCGACCAGCTCGGCGAGACGGCGCCGTACCTCAAGGACGGCATGACCCTGGATCGGACGAGCTACCAGGGCGAGACGATCGGCGTCGAATTGCCGGTCACCGTCGACCTGGCCGTGGTCGACACCGAACCCGGCTTCGCCGGCGACACGCAGTCGGGAGCTCGAAAGCCTGCCACGACCGAGACCGGGCTGATCGTCCAGGTCCCGATCTTCGTCGAGCCGGGCGACACCATCCGGATCGACACCCGGACCGGGGAATACCAGACTCGCGTCTGAAAGGTCTGTCGCATGACCCGCGAGGAGCCGCCGGATTGGGCCCTGCCGAGCTGGGATGCGCTGCCCGCGGAACCCCGGGGGGATCGCGCCACGGCCACGGGATCGACCCGCACCCCCGCCGCTCTCGGTGCCTACGGTATCCGGATCCTCGGGGTCAGCGAGGTCACCCGCACGATCCGGGGCGCGGTGCGCGCCGACCCACGCCTGGCCGACCTGTGGGTCGAAGGCGAGATCGGGCGCGTCACGGTCTCGTCGGCGGGCCACGCCTACTTTGCCTTGAAGGACGAGCGCAACCAGCTCCAGTGCGTCTGGTTCCGTGACGACCGGCTGCGGTCCGCCTTCGAAGCGCAGGCTGGGCTCCGCGTCGTGGCCCACGGCCGGATCGACCTGTTCGAGCCGCAGGGCGCACTCCAGCTCTACGTGGACTCGATCCAGCCGGCAGGACTCGGCGACCTCACGTTGCGTTTCGAGGCGCTGAAGGCCCGGCTGGCCGCCGAGGGTCTCTTCGACGCGGCCAGGAAGCGCCCGTTGCCCCTCCGGCCCGCCACGATCGCCGTCGTCACGAGCCCGACGGGCGCCGTCTGGAAGGACATCTGCCACGTCCTTGGTCGCCGCTGGCCGCTCAGTCGCGTGGTGCTGGTTGCCGCCCAGGTCCAGGGCGAGGGCGCGCCCGCCAGCATGGTGGCGGCGCTCCGCAAGATCGAGCGGTATGCCACCGACCGGGCGGCGACGGGCCGCCCCGAGGAGGCGCCTGCCGTGACCATCCTGGCCCGCGGCGGCGGTTCGCTCGAGGATTTGTGGGCCTTCAACGACGAGGCCGTGGTCCGGGCCGTCGTCGCACACACCCTGCCGCTGGTCTGCGGCGTCGGCCACGAGGCGGATGTCACGCTGGCCGATTTCGCGGCGGACGTGCGCGCGCCCACGCCGTCCGCGGCGGCGGAGATCGTCGTGCCCGACCGGCTCGAGGCGCTCGCCGGCGTGCGGGCGCTGGGTCGCCGCCTGGACGCATCCGCCTCGTCGCGCGTTCGTTCTGCGTCCCGTGAGGTCGCCGCCGAGCGTCGCGCGCTCGACCGCCTCGGACCCGGGGCCCAGGTCGTGTCGGCCCGCGAGCGGGTCGGCCTCCTGCTCGACCGGGCCACCCGGGCGATCAACGATCGCCTCGTCGTGGAGCGACAGGCATCCGGCCGGCTCGGGCCGCGGCTCGACGTGATCCTGCCCGGTCGGCTGGCTCGCGATCGGTCGCAGCTCGAGCGGTTCGACCGTGTGGACGCCCTGGTCGGCCGGCAGGTGGCTCGGGCGCGGGCCACGCTCGACAGCGCCGCAGCCGCGCTCCACGTACTCGGCCCGCAGGCCACGCTCGAGCGGGGCTATGCCATCGTTCGCCGGGCTGCCGACGACCGGATCGTCCGCGATCCGGCCGAGGCACCGCCCGGGACGCGCCTGTCCGTGCGGGTAGCCCACGGCGACATTCCGGCGTCGGTCGATCCGCGTGGCTGACGTGGTCGTCTTCCTCGGCCTCACCGCGATCCTGGCGGTCGTGGCCATCCGGCTTGGTATGCTCCTCGCCCCCCGCCTCGACCGGATGACCGAACCCCATGATGAGGATGATGGTGGCCGCGAAGACTGATCCCGCGATCGACGCCCTGAGCTTCGACGACGCGCTGGCCGAGCTGCAGCGGACGGTGGCCGAGCTCGAGGCCGGCGGGCAACCGCTCGAGGGCGCGATCGCCCTGTACGAGCGCGGCGTCGCATTGCAGGCCCGCTGCGAGAAGCTGCTGGGCGATGCCGAATTGCGCGTCCAGCAGCTCGTCGCCCGTGCCGGCGGGGCGATCGAAACCCGCGACGTGCGACCGGAGGACGCCGCGGACGAGCCGGCGTCCGGGGGTTAGGCGACCTCGACCGGCGCCGGCGAGATGTTGAGGTTGAAGCGCAACCGGTTTCCCGGGTCGTGAGCCTCCGACCGGTCAGTCTGAAAACGAGCGACCTGCAGGGAACAGGTTTACACTTGCTCCGCTGACGCGTGTACCGACGCATCCCAGCGGTCAGCGAGCATCACACATGGATCCAATCAGACGTCAGCGCGACCGAACCCGGCGGTCTCCAGCCGGTCGATCCAGGAGCTTCCCCCGCGTGCCCATCCTTCCCACGATCCAGGGGCCAGCCGACCTGCGCGGCCTGGACGAAGTCCAGCTGGCGCAGTTGGCGCTGGAGATCCGGGAAACCATCATCCGGACCGTGGCGCGGACGGGCGGCCACCTCGGATCGTCGCTCGGCGTGGTGGAGCTGACGATCGCCCTGCACCGGCTGCTCGAATCGCCTCGGGATCGAATCGTGTGGGACACGGGTCACCAGGCCTACCCGCACAAGCTGCTGACCGGGCGGCTGGAGACGTTCGGAACGCTCCGCCAGCTCGACGGGATCGGCGGGTTCCCGCGTCGGTCGGAATCGGCCCACGACGTCTTCGACGGCGGGCACGCCGGCACCGGGCTGTCGATCGCCGAGGGCCTGGCCGAGGCGCGCGACCTGCGCCACGGCCTCGAGCGGATCGCGGTCGTCGTTGGTGACGCGGCGCTGATGAGCGGCCTGTCGCTCGAGGCGCTCAACGACATCGGCCATCGTCAGACCCAGATGCTGATCGTGGTCAACGACAACGAGATGTCGATCAGCCCAACCGTCGGCGCGTTCTCGAAATACCTCTCGCAAATCAAGCTGTCGAGCGCCTGGCGGCAGGGCAAGAGCGCTTACGACCGGACCGTCGAGCGGATCCCGATCATCGGCGGGACCGTGCTCGAGCTCAGCCGCCGGGTGCGCCGAACGGTCGTCTCGTTCGCCCAGCCGGGCCAGCTGTTCGAGGATCTCGGGATCACCTACATCGGCGCGGTTCCCGGCCACGACCTGCATGCCCTGCTCGCGACGCTGGGTCGCGCCCTGGAACTCCCGGGCCCGACGATCGTCCACGTCAGGACCCAGAAGGGCCGAGGCTTCCGTCCCGCCGAGACGGACCAGGTCGGGTTCCACGGCGCCGCGCTCCCACCGATGACGATGGCCCCTGGTGTCGACGCGTACAACGGGAAGAAGTCGCCCATGCCGACCGAATCGATGTCGGACGATGCCGCGCCGCCGGCCCGCGGCGTCGCCTCGGCGACCAAGCCGCCGAACTACACGGCGGTGTTCGCCGCCGAGCTGATCGAGCTGGCCAGGCACGACCGGCGGATCGTGGCGATCACCGCGGGCATGCCGACCGGCACCGGCATGGTCAAGTTCCAGGCCAGCTTCCCTGATCGATTCTTCGACGTGGGGATCGCCGAGCAGCACTCGGTCACCCTGGCAACCGGCCTGGCCATGGGGGGCATGCGGCCGGTCGTGGCGGTCTACTCGACCTTTCTCCAGCGAGCGTTCGACCAGACCGTGCACGACGTCTGCCAGAACGACCAGCCGGTCGTCATCGCCGTGGACCGGGCGGGTCTTGTCGGCGAGGACGGGACGAGTCACCAGGGCATGTTCACCCTGACCGCGCAGCGCCAGCTGCCGAACCTGGTGATCGCCTCGCCCAAGGACGAACAGGAGCTTCGATCCCTGCTGCACACCGCGCTCGCGCAGGAGCACCCGTTCGCGTTGCACTATCCGCGCGACGCCGGCTTCGGGCTCGAGCCGATCACCCCGGCGCCGATTCCTGTCGGGCGCGGCGAGGTCCTGCGAGAGGGCCGCGACGTGTTGTTCGTCGGCTTCGGGCCGATCGTGGCCCGCGCGCTGGAGGCGGCGACGACCCTCGAAGCTGAGGGGTGGTCGATCGGGATCATCAATGCCCGGTTCGCACGGCCGCTCGACCGCCAGCTGATCCTCGACCAGGCCCGTGGCAAGCGACTGGTCGTGACCTTCGAGGAGAGCGTCGTGACGGGAGGCTTCGGCAGCGGCATCCTGGAGCTGCTGGAGGAGGCTCGGCTGGCGGACCCGGCCTATCGCGACGTCGCCCTGCGAATCATCGGAATCCCCGGCGAACGGTTCGTCGACCACGGGTCCGTGTCGGACCTGCGCCGCGTGCTCCGACTCGACGCGCCCGGCCTCGCCGATCAGGTTCGTGAGGCGCTCGGCATGCTGCGGCTGGTGCCGGATCCGTCCGGAGTCCCAGCGGGCTGACGCTGGTATTGCCCGCCGGCGACCTTCTGGCTCGGCTGCCACCGCGGCCCGTGCAGGCCGGGCCCGCGCGTGCCCGTGCAGGCGATCCCCGCGACTGGCAGTCGACGCCAGGCCGTGGACGAGCGACCGAAGCTCCACCCGGAAGGGACTCCTGCAGAATCCGCGAGCAACAGGCGCACAACCCGTCGAGTGGCGCGCCAATGGACGAGGCTGCGCTCGCGGCGTCGCCTGGCAGTCGCATCTGGCGGTCAGCTCGGCGGTCCGGTTTGCCGGCGAGGCGACGATGCCTACCGGCCGAGACTGACTCCACGCGGCGGGAATCGCATGAGGTGGGCCTGGCCTCGCTCGACCTGGCACCAGATGATCCCGGGACCCGGCCACGGCGCCCTTGGCGACGTGAGGGACTCGTGAATGTCCGCGGTCCGGGCGGGGTAGGCGGCGCCGAGCGTGGCGGTATAGACGCGGGCGAGCTGGCGCGTCGCGATCGTCGATCGCAGGATGAGCAACCGCGAGACCGCGACTGGCTCCTCCACACCGGGTTGGGCCCCGATCCCGAGGCGGCGCGCAAGCGCGTCCGCCTTTTCGGACGCCCAGCGGATTTGTTGCTCCAGCCGTCGGACCTCCGATTGCGCCTCTGCGGCGACGGTAGCCGAGCTCGAGCGATCGGTGAGGACGAGGTCGATCACGCCGCGGGCCGGTTGACTGACAGGGACCTCGAGCTCGACCCTCCAGCGAGGGTCCAGACACCGGATGCACGCTTCGACCATCGCCGCCTGGAATCGGTCGTGAAGCCGTGGTCCGGAACCGGCGAAGTAGCGAATGCTCAGCTCGGCTCCGAGCGCTACCCCGAGAGCCGTCAGGACCTCGAGGCTTGGGTGGGCTCGACCGGTTTCGATCCTCGCGATGTGGGAGCGATGCACCCCAACCACGGCTGCCAGAGCGCTCAGCGAGACGCCTGATTCGCTGCGAAGTCGCCGAACCTCCTCGCCGACCCGTAGTCCCATCTGCCGCGTCCACCGAGCCGTCTCGCGCGCCACGTATGTTCGAGAAACCGTCATGAAGCGGATGTAAGCAGGCGGGCCTTATCGCCGGCTTGGTCGGCTGCGCGCGTCGACGAGTGAACAGAGCGCGACGCCACCCGAGATCGCCGCCACGGCCAGCAGCGAGGGATCCGCGACCGCGGCCACGCAGCACGATGGCCGCCAGCGACGCCCGGACGCTCGGAGGTCGCGGCCGGCTGAAGTCGGCGTCCGGGTGAGCCCGGGTGAAGCAGGCTGTGCCACGATACGCGGGTGAGCCCCGCAGCCTCCACCAGGACCCCGCGCGTCAGGCTCGACCAGCTGCTGGTCGAACGCGGACTCGCCGAGTCCCGGACGCGCGCCCAGGCGCTGGTGCTGGCCGGCAAGGTCGGAGTGGGGGAGGGCGATGCGGCGCGCCACGACCGAAAGCCGGGTGACCTCGTCGCCGCCGATGTCACGATCGACGTCGTGGGCCCCGAACCGTACGTCAGCCGGGGTGGCCACAAGCTCGCGGCGGCACTCGATGCCTTCGGCATCGACCCGACCGGGATGGTCTGTCTCGACGTGGGCTCCTCGACGGGTGGCTTCACCGACGTCCTGTTGCAGCGCGGCGCGAGCCGGGTCTACGCTCTGGACGTGGGTCGCGGACAGCTCGCCGAATCGCTCCGCCGCGACCCCCGCGTCGTGTCGATGGAGCGGACGAACGCCCGCCACCTGACAACGTCCAGCCTCCCGGAGCCGATCGGGCTGGCCACCATCGACGTGTCCTTCATCTCGCTCGAGCTCGTGCTTGGCCCGGTCGTCTCCACGCTCGCACCGGGCGGCCAGATCGTCGCCCTCGTCAAGCCGCAGTTCGAGGCCGGCCGCGGCCGGACGGACCACGGCGTCGTGCGTGATCCGGCGGTCCATCGTGAGGTCCTGGAGCGAATCGTCCGCGCCGCCAGCGAGCGACGGATCGGCACCCGCGCGGTCATCGCCTCACCGCTCACCGGACCCGAGGGGAACCGCGAGTTCCTTGCTCATCTGGCGCCCGGGCCCAGTTGTGCCGAGATCGGCGACCGGATCGCCGAAGCGACTGGCACATGACGATCAAGAGGATCGGCTTCGCCTACAACCCGACCTTCGAGGCCGCGATCGAGCTCAGCGCCCGGGCAGCCGGCTGGTGCCGCCTGCGCGGCATCGACGAGTGGCAGGCGCCGTCGGGCGACACCGAGGCGCTCGTGCGCCAGCTGCCCTCGACCGATGCGCTCGTGGTGCTCGGCGGCGACGGAACGTTCCTGCGCGCCGCGCGCGCCGTCTCGGAGGTCGACGTCCCGCTGATCGGCATCAACCTCGGCAAGATTGGATTCCTGTCGAAGGCAGAGGCCGGCGATCTCGAGGACGTCCTCGGGCGGATCGTCGAGGGCGACTACCGGATCGACGAGCGTCTCGCCATCGAAGGGCGGATCCTGTCAGGCGGACGAGCCGGTGAAGCGGCGGCCGCCGCCCGCCATTTCGCGCTCAACGACATCGTCATCGCCCGCGGCTCGCTGGCGAGGGTCTGCCGACTCGACGTCGAGATCGACGACTCGCACCTGGCGACCTTCATCGCGGACGGCCTGATCGTGTCCAGCCCGACCGGGTCGACCGGCTACTCGTTCTCGGCCGGTGGGCCGATCCTGGACCCGGTCAGCCGCAACATGGTGGTCACGCCGATCGCCGCGTACCTGTCGGCCATCCGCTCGGTCGTGGTCAGCCCACGCCAGACGGTGCGCTGCACCGTCATCGATGCGCACGAGGCGCTCGTCTCGATCGACGGTCGGGAGGATCTTCCGATCGACGTCGGCGACGTCATCGAGGTCCGGGCGGTGGATCGGCCGATCCGGCTCATCGAGCCGACCGGGGCCGAGCCGTTCTGGGACCTCCTCCGGCGCAAGGTGGCGTTGCTGCCGTCGTGAGCGCGGGACGCCTGCTCGAGCTGACCGTCAGCGACCTTGCCCTGATCGACCGGTTGCGGATGAACCTTGGGCCGGGCCTCAACGTCATCACCGGCGAGACGGGAGCCGGCAAGAGCCTGGTGATCGATGCGCTCGGCCTGGTGTGTGGAGCGCGCGCCGATCCGGGGATGATCCGCCATGGCTCGGAGGCCGCCCGGGTGGAGGCCCTGTTCGACCGGCTGCCCGAACCGCTGATCGCCGTCCGCGAGCTGACGACCGGAGGCCGCTCGACGGCGCGGCTGGACGACGTGGCGACGACCGCGTCGCGCCTTGCCGAGGAGGTGGGTCCCCTGGTCGAGATCCACGGGCAGCACGAGCAGCAGCGGCTCCTCGACGAGCGCTGGCAGCGCGACCTGCTCGACGCGTTCGGCGGGCACGGGGCGGGTCGGTCGGCGATGGTCGACACGGTGGAGCGCTGGCGCGCGAACCGCGCCGCCCTGGCCGAGCTGGAGATCGATCCGCGTGAGCTGGCCCGCCGGGTCGACCTGCTCGACCACGAGGCGGCCGAGATCGCCGCGGCGCGGCTCCATCCGGGCGAGGCCGACGAGATCCGCGGCCGGCTGGCCGCCGCCCAGCACGGCGAGGCGATCGCCCGGGGAGCGGCGGCCGTCCACGACGCGTTGCTGGCCGATGGTGTCGGGGCCCGTGAAGCCGCCGCCGTGGCCCTCCGCGAAGTCCGGGGACTGGCACGCCTCGATCCGCGCTTCGAGCCGATGGCCGAGCGCCTCGCCGGCCTGGAGGCGGAGCTGGCGGACGTTGCGGCCGAGATCCGCGATCTCGCCGAGGGCGTCGATCACGATCCGGCCACCGTGGCCGCCCTCGAGGAACGGCTCGGGCTCATCTTCAGCCTCGAGCGCCGCTACGGACCGAACGAGGAGGCGATCCTGGCGCACGGGGAGCGGGCGCTGGCGGAGCTGGAACGCCTGCGCGGCCTCGACGACGAGCGCGCGAGGCGCGAGCGTGAGGATGCCGCCCTGCTCGCCGAGGTCGCCGCTGCAGCGGCCGAGCTGTCACGCGCGCGGCGCATCGCCGCGACGGCGCTGGTGGATGCCGTGAACGGCGTGCTCCTGGATCTTGGCTTTCCGCCGGACGTCTTCGAGGTCAGCCTGGGCCGCCGGGTCGCGGCCCGGGACGAACCGGCCATCGAGCTGGACGGTGATGCCGTCGCGTTCGACGCCAGCGGCACCGACCAGGTCGTCTACCGCCTCGCGCCCAATGCCGGGGAGCCGGCCCGGGCGCTCGCCCGGATCGTGTCGGGGGGTGAGCTGTCGCGCGTCGCCCTCGCCATCAAGCAGGTCCTGGCGGAGGCGGACGAGACGCCCGTCCTCGTGTTCGACGAGGTCGACACCGGCATCGGCGGACGGAGCGCCGATCCGGTCGGCAGGAGCCTGTGGGCCCTGGCGCGGCGTCACCAGGTGCTGTGCGTCACGCACCTGCCGCAGATCGCCGCGCACGCCGACTCGCAGTACCGGATCGCCAAGCACGAGCGGGACGGCCGCACCGTGACCGAGATCGAGCACCTCGACCGCGAGGGGCGGATCGTCGAGCTGGCCCAGATGCTCGGCGGCGACGCCGGCGGCCCGACGGCCCTGGCGAGCGCCCGGGAGCTCCTCGACCGGGCCGAAGCCTGGCGCGCCGGTGTGGCCCAGGCCGGTTGAGGCCGGGACACCGTGGCCGACCTCGACCGGGCGATCGACGAGTACCTGACCTACCTGGAGGTCGAGCGCGGCCTGTCGCGGGCGACCATCCGGGCGTACCGGACGGACCTCGAGGATTACGCCGCGTCGCGCGGCGTGGGGCAGACATGGGAAGGCTCGGCCGACGCGGCCATCGGCTACCTCGCGGCTCGCACCCGGCGAGGCCGGCCGCATGATCCCGGCCTGGCGCCGAGCAGCCTCCGGCGCCGGGCCGCTGCGCTCAAGGGCTTCTATCGCTTCGCCTACGGGGAGGGGCTGATCAAGCGCGACGTGGCCGCCCACCTGGATCTGCCGAGACCGTCACGGCTCCTGCCCGAGACACTGACGGTCGCCGAGACCGAGCGGCTGTTGGAGGCCGCCGGCGACGAGACGTCGTCGCAGCCGGGCGGCCTGCGCGACCGGGCGCTGCTGGAGTTGCTCTACGCAGCCGGCCTGCGGATCAGCGAGGCGATCGGGCTCGATCGCGAGGACCTCTCGACCGAGGGCGCCTTCGTCCGGGTCATCGGCAAGGGCGACAAGGAGCGACTGGTTCCGGTGGGTGACGTGGCCCTGGACTGGCTGGCAAGGTGGATCAACGGCCCGCGACCGGCGCTGCTCGCGATCGGCCATGTCGCGCCGGATCGTGGAGGACCGCTCTTCCTCGGTGACCGCGGCGGCCGGCTCGCGCGCCAGCAGGCATGGGCAGCGGTCAAGCGCGCGGCCGCGCGCGCCGGTTTGGCGGATCGGGTGAGCCCGCACACGCTGCGCCACTCGTTCGCGACGCATCTGCTGGAGGGCGGGGCGGACCTGCGGGTCGTCCAGGAGTTGCTCGGCCATGCGAGTATCTCCACGACGCAGCTCTACACGCATCTCACCGGGGAGCGCATCCGGGACGTCTACAGCCGGGCCCATCCGCGGGCCTGAGGGAGGCCTGGACACATGAGTTATGCCGACTCGTTGCTTGCGACCGGCGAACGGATCCTCCATCGCGAACGGCAACACTGGCTGGTCCTGGTCTGGGGAGCGCGACTGCCGATCGTGGCGATGGTGCTCGGCATCGTCCTGCTGATGGTCAGCTCGGCGTTAAGCGATCCGTTCAAGACGGGGCTCTTCTGGATCGGGGCGGCCCTCTTCCTGGGCGGCCTCGCCTTCCTGGTCTGGGCGACCCTGCGCTACCTCAACCAGGAATACGTGCTGACCAATCGGCGGGTCATCGAGGTGGCGGGCGTCGTCAACAAGCGCTCCACCGACAGCTCGCTCGAGAAGATCAACGACGCGATCCTGACCCAATCGATCTTTGGGCGGATGTTTGGCTTCGGCGATCTCGAGGTCCTGACGGCCTCGGAAGCCGGCATCGAGCAGTTCCTCATGATCGTCAACCCGATCGGCTTCAAGAAGGCGATGATGGACGCCAAGCACGAGTACGAGCAGGACATGTCCGGCTCGTACCGGGCGCCCGCTCCGCCCATTCGGGACGTCCAGTCAGCGCCGCCGCAGCCCGTCGTGACTCACGAGGACGTGGTTGCCACCGAGGCTCGCGCCGAGGAGGTGTCGCCTCCGCCGGAGGTCACGCCTCCGCCCGTTGCGCCCGTACCGGAACCGCGTGCTCCCGCCCCGGCGCCGCGAGCCGATCCCGACGAGATCACCCGGACCCTGGCCAACCTGGCCGACCTGCGCGATCGGGGCGCGATCTCGGCGGAGGATTACGAGTCGAAGAAGGCGGACCTGCTCGGCCGGTTGTAGCGATGTGGCCGGCGGCCGGCCCGGGAGGCTGAGCGCGGCTACCATACGCGGGACCCGCTGACTGAGGTAATCGTGTTCGGCGACCTGTTCTCACCCGACAAGATCATCCTGATCGCCATCTTCCTGCTCGTGGGCTTCCCGGTCCACGAGTTCGCCCACGCGTTCGTGGCGTACCGGTTGGGTGACGCAACCGCCAAGCTGTTCGGCCGCTTGACGCTCAACCCGGTCGCCCATTTCGATCCCATTGGTGGCCTGCTGCTGGTGGTCTCCGTGCTCGGTGGCGGGTTCGTCTTCGGCTGGGCCAAGCCGACGCCGGTCAACCCGAGCAACCTCCGGGATCGGCGCAATGGAGAGCTGGCGGTGGCGCTGGCGGGCCCGGCCTCGAACCTGATCATGGCGTCGATCATGGCCCTGGTGATCCGCGGGCTGGTCGCTTTCCAGGTCGATGTGCCGCTCCTTGCTCAGGAGGTCCTGTACGGCTTCGTCTTCTACAACGTCGTGTTGGCGGTCTTCAACCTCATCCCGATCCCGCCACTCGATGGGTCGAGCATCCTGTTCCGTTTCCTGCCGTTGCGCTACGCGTGGCAGCTTCGTCCACTCCTGAGCCAGTACGGCCTATTCGTGCTGATCCTGTTCATCTTCACCGGAGGTCGCTACGTCGCCCTGGCCATCCAACAGATCGCCGATTTCCTGGTGGGCGCCTAAGGTCCGCCGGTTCCGGGCACATATGCGAGCCGCCGTGTCACCCACCGAGCGCTCCGAGCTCGCGACCTGGATCAGCCCGTCGCAGCTCGCGCTGTTCGAGTCCATGCACGTCGCCGACCGGCGGCATGGCCTGGGTGTCGTCGTGTCACTGCGTGCCGCGGGCGTCGACTCGGGTGACGTCCTGCTGGCGGGACTGCTGCACGATGCCGGCAAGGGTCGGACCGGTGTCTGGCCGCGGGTGGCGTACGCTCTGGGCGATCACTACGGGCGCTGGATCTGGCGCGTTGCGGGCATCGTCCCGGGGTTCGCGCCGGCCCTGCAACGGCTGCGGACCCACGCCGAGACCTCGGCGGAGCTCGCCGCCACGGCCGGCTGTCCCTCCCGCACCGTCGAGCTGATCCGGAACCAGAACGCCCCGCTCGACCCCGAGTTCGGCGAGCTGCTGCGCGCCGCCGACGAGGCCAACTGATGACTCTCGGCGCCGTGCCGGCCGTCCGATTCGGCGAGGGCCGTCGCCCGGAGGCGATGACCCAGGTCCAGGTCGCCGAGTTCGACGGGCCGCTCGGGCTCCTGCTGTCGCTCATCGAGGCACGCCAGCTCGACGTCCTGACCGTGCCGCTCGGCGCCCTGGCCGATGCGTACCTCGATGCGCTGGCCACGCTCGAGGCGGACCGCCTCGGCCACATCAGCTCGTTCGTCGCGGTGGCCAGCCAGCTGATCCTCATCAAGAGCCGGGCGATGCTGCCCCGCCAGGCCGATCCGAACGGGCCGATGGTCCCCCTCGACGAGGGCGCCGACCCGGAGGCCGAGCTGCGGGCACGACTGATCGTCTATCGCGCCCATCGTGACGCCGGGCTGCGCCTGGCCGACGAGGCGGTCCGGCGGATCGGCCTGTTCCGGAGGGAGCCGGGCATCGCCCGCGCGGCCGGCCTCGCCGGGGCGCGGCCGGCCGACGCGCCGGCCCTGGATCCTGCCCTCCTCGTCGCGTCGCTGGCGCGGCTTGCCGCGGTCGCCCCACCGCCCGAGCCACCGCCCGAGATCATGGCGCGGCTGATCACGATCACGGAGCGCGCGGCCATCATTCGTGCGGCGCTGCGGGCCGCGCCGGTGGTCGTGCTCCAGGAGCTCCTGCGCGGCGTTCGCGACCGGGTGGTGATCGCCATCACCTTCCTGGCCATGCTGGAGCTGATGAAGCGTCGGGAGATCGTGGTCGAGCAGCTCGAGCCGTGGGGCCCGATCGTCGCCCGCGCCACGACGGCCGAGGAGCGAATCGCGGCGGGGCGGGCGGCTGAGCTCACGGACGGCCCGCTCGACGAGTCGCTGGAGTCCTTCGCATGACGGAGGACGTCACCGCGGCTGCCAACCAAGGACTTGCGGCCGCAGACGACGGGACCGCGACGGCCGATCCGGCACCGATCGAGCTGACGGAAGCCGCCCTGGAGGCGCTCCTGTTCGTCGCCGAGCGCCCGCTCGCTCGGCGCGAGATCGCCAGCCTCGCCGGGGTTGACCGGGCGACGGTGGACGCGCGCCTCGGCGACCTCGAGGTGTCCCTGCGCAGCCGCGGCATTCGCCTGCTGATCGACGGTGACCGGGTCGAGCTGGCCACGGCCGCCGAGGGCGGTGCCCTGGTCGCGCGCTACGTGGGTGCCGACGCGGTCCGCCTCTCGCCGGCGTCGCTCGAAACCCTGTCGATCGTCGCCTACCGGCAGCCGGTGACGAAGGCCGCGATCGAACGGATCCGCGGCGTGGACTCCGACTACACGATCCGGACGCTGGTCCATCGCCGGCTGGTGGTCGAGCTCGGTCGGTCGGATGCGCCCGGACGGCCGTTCCTGTACGGGACCGGCTTCGAGTTCCTGGAGCGATTCGGCCTGACCAGCCTGGACGAGCTCCCGCCGCTCGACGTCGATCTGGCCTCGCGGCTCGCCGAGGAAGGCGGCGAGGCGATGACCGTGCCGCTCTTCCCGACGGACATGGCCGGAGCGGGCGACGCGGCGGAGAGCGAGACGTGACGGTCGAGCGACTCCAGAAGGTCCTCGCTGCCTCGGGCGTGGCCTCGCGGCGGGCGAGCGAGGTCCTGATCGCGACCGGCCGCGTCACGGTGGACGGCAAGGTCGCCGGGATCGGTGCCAAGGTGGACCCGGAACGCTCGATCATCGCCGTCGACGGCCGGGTGATCGGTGGCGCCGCCCCGATCGCGTACCTGCTCCTGCACAAACCGGCCGGTGTGACCGCCACCGTTCGTGACCGGCACGCCTCCCGCACCGTCATCGACATGCTGCCGACGGCGCTCGTCCCCGAGGGTGCCCGGCTCTATCCGGTGGGTCGGCTCGACCAGGATTCGGAAGGGCTGCTGATCCTGACCAACGACGGGGCATGGGCCGATCGCGTCCTCCATCCGCGCCACGGGATCGAGCGTGAATACGCGATCGGGCTGCGCATGCCGCTGTCGTCGGACCAGGTCGGGGCCCTCCAGGGCGGTATTCCGCTGGACGAGGGTCTGGCCACGCTGACCGGCCTGCGCGCCACGACCGAGACCGAGACGCGCCGCCTGGCCGAGCTGCTCTCGCCACGGCCACCTGACCTGCACTGGTACCGGGCGATCCTTGCCCAGGGCTGGAAGCGGCAGTTGCGCCGGATGTTCGGCGCGGTTGGCGCCCCGATCGAGCGGCTGGTCCGTGTCCGCATCGGTCCGGTCCGTCTCGACGACCTGCCGAGCGGCCGGGCCCGGCGGCTGCGCGCGCCCGAGATCCGCGGCCTGGGTGCCGGTGCTGGGACGAGCCGGGCAGGAGCTCGACGGGCGTCTGGCCGCGGTCGGGTGGAGGGACGGTCCTGATCGTCGGGGCCGACGGTGCCACCACCGACGCCGATTCCTCCTCGGCTATCCTGCAGGGAATGATGTCCACCGACGGGAGCCGGGCTCGACCGCGTCCGCGACTCGTGGTCGCCCTCGATGGGCCCGGTTCGTCCGGAAAGAGCAGCGTCGGGGCGGCCGCGGCCTTGCGCCTCGGCTACCGGTTCTGCGACACCGGCCTCCTGTACCGGGCGATCACCTGGCTGGCCCTGGCACGCGGCGTCACGAGCGGCGATCCGGCGGGATTGCGATCGCTCGTGCCGGAGGTCGAGCTGGCCGCCGACGATGCCGGACGCCTGTCGCGTGTGATGGTCGACGGTGTGGACCACACCGAGGACGTCCGAGGCTCGCAGGTCGATCTTGCCGTCTCGGTCGTCGCCGCCGTCCCGGAGCTGCGGGCCGCCCTGCTCGATCGCCAGCGGACGATCGCCTCCGCCAGCGGGATCATCATGGCCGGCCGTGACATCGGGACCGTGGTGCTGCCCGACGCAGACCTCAAGCTGTTCCTCGACGCATCGGTCGAGGAACGAGCCCGCCGGCGCGCCGAGGAGCGGGGGGTTGACGAATCCGGGCCCGAGGGTCGCGAGATTCTGGCGGCGTTGCGCCGGCGCGACGAGCTCGATGCGACCCGAGCGATTGCACCACTCCGGCCCGCGCCAGACGCCCGGATCATCGCGACCGACGGAAACCGCGTGGAGGACACGATCGACGCGGTGGTCAGCGCGATCCTCGATGCTGAGGCGCGGCGCGCCGTGGAGCCGACTGCGAGCGCCGAACCCGCGACCGGGGAGTCACTGCGGTGAGCGAGCCTGAGCCGATCGACAGCTCCATCACGCCGCTCCTGTCGATCTTGACGTTCGGTGGGCGCATCTTCGCCCGGGCGATGAGCCGGATCTCGATCGAGGGCGCGATCGACGAGATCCCGCGTGACGGGCCGCTGATCATCGCGGCCAACCACGCGTCGAACTTCGATGCCCCGGTGGTCGGAGCGTGGCTGATCCCCAGGCTCGGCCGGCGGATTCACTGGCTGGGCAAGCGCGAGCTGTTCGCCTGGCCGATCGTCGGCTGGGTCGCGGCCAACGGCGGCGTGCACCCGGTCGATCGCGACAGCGCGGACGTCGAGGCGTTCCGGCTGGCCAGCCGGATCCTCGAGGGCGGCCACGTCCTGTTCGTCTTCCCCGAGGGAACGCGCAGCCCCGACGGGACGCTGCAGGGGGCGCGCGACGGGGTTGCCTTGCTCGCGCTGCGGACTGGTGCACCCATCGTCCCGATCGGGATCGGCGGCTCGAACCGGGTCTGGCCAAAGGGTCAGCGCTTCCCGCACCCGGGCGGGCACGTCGTGGTGCGGATCGGGCGCCTGTTCCGCCCGGTCGAGGAGCTGCCGGCGGGAACGGACCGGCGGACCGCCAAGGGCCTCGTGACGCGGATGATCATGGAGCGGATCGCGGCGCTCCTGCCGGTTCGGCAGCGCGGCGTCTACGGTGCCTCGAGGGGGGCGGAAACGGACCCCATGCCATAATCGGATCGTGGGAACGGTCCAGGACGTCCGAATCGCAAAGCGCACCGGGTTCTGCTACGGCGTCCGTGAGGCGATCGACAAGGCGAAGGAAGCGTCGAGCGCCGGCAAGCTGACCCATACCCTGGGCCAGGTCGTCCACAACGAGGGTGTCGTGCGCGACCTCCAGGACCTGGGCATCCAGACGGTGGAGACGCTCGACGACGTGGACCGCGGCGCCGCGGTCGTCATCCGCGCCCACGGGGTCCGGCCGGACGTGATGGCCCGGGCCGAGGACCGCGGCCTCGAGATCATCGACGGCACGTGCACCTGGGTGATCCAGGAGCAGAAGGAATTGCGCAGACTGGTCGAGGACGGGTACACGATCGTCCTCCTGGGCACGCCCAAGCATCCCGAGGTGGTCGGCCTTCTCGGCTTCGCGCCGGACGCGATCGTGGTCGACGAGGAGTCGGAATGGGAGAACGCCATCCCGCCCCGCAAGCGGATGGCCCTGATCTCGCAGTCCACCCAGCCGCCCTGGAAGTTCGAGAAGCTGGCCGCGTTCATGGTCGCCCGGGCCCACGAGCTCAAGATCGTCAACACCGTCTGCCCGGTGACCATCCGCCGCCAGCAGGACACCCTCGACACCGCCGGCGAGGTGGACCTGATGGTCGTCGTCGGCGGTCGCTCGAGCGCGAACACCAAGGAGCTGACCCGGTTGTGCGAGATCGCCGGGACGGAGGCGATCCAGATCGAGAGCGTCCGCGACCTCACCGATGCGAGCGTGTTCGGCGGGTCCGCCATCGTCGGCGTGACCGGCGGGACCTCGACGCCGATCGAGGACCTGCGCGACGTCGCCGAGTGGATCCTGGCCAACGCCGGGACGGCCCAGGCGAAGGCCCGAGCCGCTGAGCTGGCTCACGTCGCGCTGGAACGGGCGGCCACGCCCGCCGGCCGGACCACGTCACTGCCAACCCCTGCAAGGACCGGCGTCGCATCCGGCGCCGCCTGACCGTGGTCAGCGGGCGGGGCGGCATCCCGGTCGTCGCCATCGTCGGGCGGCCGAACGTCGGCAAGAGCACCCTCTTCAACCGGTTCCTGGGCCAGCGCTCGGCGATCGTCGAGGACCGGGCCCGGACGACGCGCGACCGGCTGTACGGCGGTACCGAGTGGAACGGCCGCCGCTTCGTCATCGTCGACACCGGCGGTCTCGAGCTGGAGCCCGGCGACCAGATCGAGGCGCGCGTCCAGGAGCAGGCCCGGCTGGCGATCGCCGAGGCCGACGTGATCCTGTTCGTGGTCGATGCGGTCAGCGGCCCGACCCCGGCCGACCTGGAGGCCGCGGCCATCCTGCGCAAGGCCAAGGCGCCGGTGATCGTCGTCGTCAACAAGGCGGACAACGAGAAACGCGAGCTGGAGGCGGCCGAGTTCCACTCGCTCGGCTGGGAGGAGACGTACGCCGTCTCCGCGTCGCACGGGCGAGGGACCGGCGACCTGCTCGACGCCATCGTCTGGGCGCTGCCGCCCGAGACCGAGGCCGAGCTGGCGCGCAAGGCACGCGAGGTCGAGGCCAATGCCTGGGCCGCCGATGTGGCGGCGGGTCGGCTGGAACCCTACGTCGTGGGCGAAGCCGACGCGGACATCGAGGACCTCGAGGACGAGGCCGACTCCACCGATGCCGAGGCCAGGCGCTGGGATGCGGCGATGGCCGCCGACGCCGACGGCGAACCCGCGGCGATCGCCTTCATCGGGCGCCCGAACGTGGGCAAGTCGAGCCTGCTCAACGCGCTCCTCGGCGAGGACCGGGCGATCGTCTCGGACATCCCGGGAACCACCCGCGACGCCATCGACACGCGGCTGGCCTGGGGTCGCAGCGAGGTCGTCCTGATCGACACGGCCGGGATCCGGCGCCGCGGCAAGGTCGCCTCCGGGCCGTCGGCGGAACGCTATTCCACGCTTCGAGCGCTGCACGCCCTGTCGCGGGCGGACGTCGCGGTCCTGGTGATCGACGCCGTCGAGGGCCTGACGTCACAGGATTCCCACGTCGCCGGCTACGTGGTCGAGGAGGGGAAGGGCCTGGTCATCGCGGTCAACAAGTGGGACCTGGTGGCCGACAAGACGGACCGCACGTTCGACCAGTACACCGAGTGGATCCGCAACGAAGCCCCGTTCCTCGACTTCGCCCCGATCGTCTCGATCAGCGCGAAGACCGGCCAGCGGGTCGGTCGCGTCCTCGAGACGGCCATTGACATCTGGGGCGAGCGGCGCAAGCGCATCGCCACCGGCGAGCTCAACCGAATGCTGAACGCCGCCACGGACCGGACGCCGCCGCCGCCGGTTCGAGGCCACCGACCAAGGCTGTTCTACGCGACCCAGGCCGGCGTGGCGCCACCGACCTTCGTCTTCTTCGCCTCCGACGCGTCGGCCGTCCACTTCAGCTACAGGCGCTACCTCGAGAATCGCCTGCG
>Ga0153915_10002024_pt1 | contig 18602 bp, 10 predicted proteins | sample Opewatmetagenome_2_FD_107003 | JGI IMG/M metagenome (GOLD analysis project Ga0153915, IMG submission 107003) | Freshwater wetland microbial communities from Ohio, USA - Open water 3 Core 3 Depth 3 metaG | ecosystem: Environmental > Aquatic > Freshwater > Wetlands | place: USA: Ohio, Lake Erie...
CATGGTTTTTGGAATTATCCGACAGAGAGCAGGGCTTGCAAACGGATGACATATCTTCAATTACCGCGATGCCGGATGTTGCGATTGCTCTCTCTACACATTGAGGCCATTTGCCTCTCTTCATCAATTCAGCCAGGGCCCGGTGATTTTCGTTTAGCCCGCTCCCCGCCATATTAATAAATTTCCCCGCTTCATCTACCAGGGCAATCCAGGCGGCATTGAACCCCCTGCTGGATGCAAGAATGGAGCATGCCTGATTGATCAGAGCATCCCTGTCTTTCTCCCTCGTGATGAGCTGGTTTACGCCCCGGATTGCCATAAGGACGGCGTTCGAATGTCTCTCCCTTTCCTCTCCATGCTTGCGCTCGACAATTTCCCTCGAAAGTTCAGATGTTCTTTCCAGTACCCGTTCCTCCAGTTGTTCGTTCAATGTCCTGAGCTGATCCTGCGCCTGGGCCAGTTCGGTGTTACGCTGTACTGCCGCTTCATAGGTGGAAAGGAGGAGGCTGAGCATTTGTTGCTGGTCCGCGGTGATAAAACGTCTTTTCCCGCCAATGAGGACTTCCACTCCTATCCTCACACGCTCGGTTTTTCGGAGCCTGCTGCCGGCAAGTATTTTTGCTATGATTGAGAGGAGATATTCTTCATTGTACGGTTTGGTAATGAAATTGTCGGCCCCGCATGCCAGACCTTCAAGCACATCTTCCGAACTCATGAGGGATGTCAACAGGATGACGGGTATTTCCCGGGTGCGTTCATCCGATTTGATCTGTTTGCACAGTTCATATCCGTTCATCCCGGGCATGACGATATCCGATATCACCAGAGTCGGCTTATGCCCGGCTAAATGCGCGATGGCCTGTCTTCCGTCGCCGGCTATCGTTACACTGTAATCCTCTCGCTCAAGAATATATTTCAGCCCCTCGGCCTGGGTGGGGCTATCTTCAACAACAAGAATTTCGATTCTGTCCTTGGTGAAGTTCGTACTGGTAGTCATTGATATCCTCCATTTTTCCTTTTTGATAACCTCGAAAGAAATTCCGCAATGCCTTCAGGCGGAAGGGCATATGTCGCCGCGTCGATTTTGATGGCCTCGCCAGGCATGCCATGAACGACAGAACTCTCCTTGTCTTGAGCAATAGTGATAGCCCCTTTTTCTTTCATGGCCTTCAGTTCCTCCGCTCCATCCCTTCCCATCCCCGTTAGCAATATTCCCACCGAGCGCGGACCCAAAACCTGAGTAACAGATCGAAAAAGCACGGCGACCGATGGCCTCAGTCCATTTTCCGGCGGCTGATCGCTGAGCACAATGCGTGGACCGGCCGCTATTTCCATGTGAAACCCGTCCGGGGCAATGTAACCGTGCCCCGGCAATGGATGCCCTCCATCGGAGGCTATGTGCATCGGGATGGAGGATGTATTGGAAAGCCATTCAGCAAAACCTTCAACGAACCCCTTGGCAATATGCTGAACAATGAGCACCGGAAAGGGCAAATCATGAGGCAATCCTAAAAGTATCTTTTGCAGGGCAGGGGGACCTCCGGTGGAGGCGCCGATTGCAATGACCTGTATATCCGATGCTGTCTCAGGCGCTTGAGGAATGGCTGGCAACGATAATGCATTTTTTTTTGCCCTTTCAGGGATGCGTCTTACTACCTTAATCTCGGACATCGTTTTCACAGTCCGGATCAAATCCCTGGAGGCTTCATCATGATCAGGGTGACCGATTCCCGGCGGACGAAGAACCACTGCCAACGCCCCGGCCTCCATGGCACGGAATGTTGAACTGAGCTCTTTTAACATGGTGCTTGAGCTCACGATGACGATTGGCGTAGGCACGGTCTCCATGATTTTCCGGGTAGATTCAAATCCGTCCATTATCGGCATATGTATATCCATGGTAATGACGTCAGGGCGTTTCAAACTTACCAGATCAATGGCCTCCAGACCGTTTTCGGCAACACCAACCACCTGGACTTCCGGATCGAAAGAAAAGATGTGCATCAGGAATTCCTGCGCAACCGGCGAATCTTCTACGATTAAGACACGGATCATTTATGAGCTCCTGTTTAAATTTTAATGGACGACCGCTGCGCCTGTCTGAAACCGAAGGACGATGGACGACCGCTGCGCTGGGACGATGGATGACCGCTTCGCTGGGACGTTTGTCCATTCGTCTTCTCGTCCTCTCGTCCTTCTTCCCTCGTCCTTCGTCCTTTCGTCCCTCGTCATATTAATCTTTTGACTACTTCCAGCAGATTGCTCTGATCAAAGCTGCTTTTCACGATATACGCGTTCGCACCTACGTCTATGCCCCATTCGCGATCTTCGCGCGATTCGAGAGCGGTGACCAGCACCACCGGCAAATCGGCAAGCTTTTTATTGTCGCGGATACTGACCGTGAGTTCAAACCCGCTCATCCTCGGCATATCCACATCCGATACAATCAAGTCGAAGTCACAGGAGCGGAGTTGTGTAAAGGCATCAATGCCGTCAACCGCTGTTGTCACCTCATACCCGGCGGATTCAAGGATATTTTTAAGCAGCGTGCGCGATGTGATCGAATCTTCAGCCACAAGGATTCTTCCTGCCCTGGCTGGCGTCTCAGCTTCATAAGTTTCCGGTTTCGCTGTTGCGGCCGACTGCATTGCCGATTTAATAAGGTCCGCGGTGTTGAGCACTGGTACGACTTCCCCATTGCCCAGGACAGTGGCCCCAGCTATATTGCGCACTCGATTCAATTGCCCGCCCAGTCCTTTCACAAGGACCTGCTGCTCCGCAAGCACCTCGTCCACCTGAAAGGCGATGCGCTTGTTGGCGGACGAGAGAATCACAAAATGGACATAGTCTGCTTCGGCTTCTTTATCCGATGCTGATCTTTTATTGTGAACCGTTAACCCCAGGGCATCAGACAACCGGACTATCGCAATTATTTTTCCGTCCGATTCTATTATCTCCCTGTTTTCAACTGTCCTGATCTCCTGTCTTTTAATCCTCGCTACTCTTTCCACGTTTATAGCGGGCAGAAGAAATATCTGATCATCCACGCGCGCCGGAACACCTCTGAATGTGGCAAGCGTCATCGACAAAAGAATACGGAAAGATGTACCTGCATTCATCTGACTATCTACCAACACAACTCCCCCAAGTTTTTCCACCTTGTCATGCACAATCGCCAGACCCAGGCCCCGTCCTGATATGTCGGTTATAATCGGGCTGGTAGAAATCCCTGATTGAAATACCAGTGACAATGTCTCCTGGGGATCGAGTTTATCCATATCGTCCTGCGAAATTATGCCTGTCTTAAGGGCCACTGACCGTACCCGATCGAGGGCAATACCGGCGCCGTCGTCAGAGACAATAATCTCAGCCTGCCGGTTGTCTTTGGCGTTGAAGCTGAGCATTATAGTTCCCCGCCGCGGTTTTTTCACGCGCTCGCGTTCTTCCGTCTTTTCTATGCCGTGGTCAATACAATTACGAATAAGATGTATTAGCGGGTCTTTCATCTCCTCCAGAATCCGCTTGTCAATCTCGATCTCCGAGCCCTGTATGGTCAGGTCTACCTCTTTGCCCTGATCACGCGCAAGGTCCCGAACGAACTTTGGAAAGGACTCCACGATAGATGCCACAGGAAGCATCAGGACCTTTTTCATATCCTCCAAGTGCTCGTCCACCATCCGTCTGAGCGCGCGATGATCCTGTTGAACCGCTAGGGTTATGGCGGCAACTTTGCCCTGAAGGTCCCTCATCCGCTCATTGTTCCGGTCAAACAGTTCCTTCCACTGAGGCGCTGATTCGCTCAATTGACGGTCTTTCCATAGGGCAGATTCCTTTTTCCATTCAAGAAATGCATCGTTTAATTCCCTTAGTTCGGTCGCCCTCTGCTCCAAAGCTATCCTGGCAAGTATCATTTCCTCTGCCTGCATAAGAAGAGGGTCCAGCTTGGTGGTAGGTATTCTTACTGTTTCGGACATGCCTGGATTATCTCCCGCATGCGACTGTATTACAGGTTCAACACCCCCCCAATGGGATTTTTCCGGCCCAGTTTCGAATTGCCCCGATGCCTCTGTCATATTCGGTTCTGCCGGAGTTTTCTGCTTTTCAGTATGTGTTGATGCTATTGCCATTTCCCTTGTAAGTTTCATAGTTAGGGATCGCTCTGACGGCTCAAGTTCCTTGTCCGTAAATGATACGATGTGTGAGATATGATCCAGGGCTTGATGATAGAGATCATAGAGGGCCGGCGACACATCGAGTTCCTTCCGTTTAAGAGCAGCAAAAGAGCCCTCCAGAGACTGGCAGATGCCCTCTATATCCCTGAGATTCACGGAGCGGGCTGCCCCCTTCAGGCTGTGAGCCTCCCGGAACACAGTTTCAAGCGTTTCACTGCGTCTTTCCGGGTCCGGCCCTTTTTCCAGTTCAAGCAGCAATGCAGCAATATTGCGGACATGCTCATCTGCCTCAACCTTAAACGTGGCCAAAAGCCTCTTTAAAAATTCTTCATCTTTCTTTGTCATTCCGAACCCCGTTTTTAATTGAAGATTGAAAAATTGAAGATTGAAAATTTAAGATTATTAACATTGAAGATCTAAGATTGAAGAATGAAAATTATTCGCTCCTTCAATCTTCAATCGTCAATCTTCAATTCTTTCAATCACACTTTATATTGCTCGATCATCTCCTTTAATTTCTGTCCCAACTCATTCAGACTCTTTGCCGCAATCTCTGTCTGTCTCATGCTTGCCACGGTTTCAACCCCTGCCTGGTTGATGTTCTCCATGGCCGTGCCGATCTGATTTATGCCCACTTCCTGCTGTTGGCTCGATGCAACGATCTGAATAGCCGCCTGTACTGTCTCTTCGCCACTTTTAGCCAGCGTCAGTATCGCTTCTCCTGCTTTAGCCGACTGCTTTACGCCTGACTCCACTGCCTTATTCCCCTGCTCTGTAGCCATTACCGCGTCGCTGGTCGCCTTTTGCAGCTCGTTCAGGATATCTCGAATCTGTGCGGTAGCCTGCTTCGATTGCTCCGCCATACTCCTGATCTCCTGAGCTACCACGGCAAACCTCTTGCCTTGTTCTCCCGCGCCGGCTGCTTCGATGGAGGCATTTACAGCCAACAGATTTGATTGATCGGCAAGGTCCGTGACCGTTGCAATAATGCCGCCGATTGACTGACCCTGTTCGCTCAGACGAATGATAGTATCGGCAATGGACTCCATCTGGTTCTGGATCTGCCCCATTCCGGCGGCCGTTTCTTCAACGGCCTTTTGTCCGGCATGACAAACCTGGACGACGCGTTTTGCGCTTTCCGAGACATTCTCTGCCTTTCGCGATGAAAGTTGCGCTGCTTGACGAACTTCCTCGACAGTAGTCGTAGTCTCACTGATTGCCGTAGCGGTCTCAGAAGTACTGGAGGCCACCTGCGTGGTGGCAGCCAGGATCTCCGCGGAAGATGAGGAAAGGATGTTAACGGTCTCTTTCACTTTCTCCAATAAATGTGTCAATTCAGCAGTGCGTTTCTTCAGCATTTCAGCCATTTGCTGTCGCTGAGCTAGATCTGCGAAAATATTAAAAATATAGCCGAGCAAAATGAGATAGGCTATCAGCCGCAAAAGATGCCAAAGCCACCAGGAAATTCCCCATGTATCCCCGAATGGAAACAACAAACCGGATGAGCCGTTAAGAAAACAAAAGAAGGCAAACAATATTTCTTCTATTTCTCCATTATTCCAATAACGGGCAAGAAAGAATATCGCTGCCATAACAAAGAATATCCCGCCCGCAATATTGATGATTGAGCATGCAAGGGTAAAATGGCCTTCTACGATCAGTAATGGCAGGGTTTCAGGAAAAACTATCGAGAAAATTCCAAGGAAAAGGGTTGCCGCGGCTACAAACACAGCCAACCGTTTGGCCGCCTGCAGTTTTATGTTGCTCAGAGGCGCCCACACCATAAAAAACAGGAAACCGCCGATAAAAATCGATATGCTGTGCAGCCATATAAAGGAATTACCGGGGCTGACAGAGGCATGGAAAGCATCCAGTATCCCCATGGCAATCAGTGCGGGAGCTACCCAAAGGTAACGAGATACGTCTTCCCCTTCTTTTTCATGTAATAGAAGAAGAGTTGCAAGTGAAAGACCGGCAAACAGTCCTAAAGACTCTAAGCCTGAATGAAAAGGCTCGTGAATCCATTTCCAGTCAGGCAACAAGGACATACAAATTGCGACCACGCCGAGTGGAAGGAGTCCACCCAGAAGTATACTCCATAACACATTCAGCTTAGACCCTTTCATTTTAAACCCTCCTCTGTGATTTTTCAATATACAGATTAAAATCCATTGCCTATCCAATAACTTTACTTTTAAGCAACCTATTCACGTACAATGATCTTATCGTCGTTCAGAATCTTTTCCGCTGCGAGTATGATAACGCGGCCAGGCGCAATCCCTCTAAGGTATTCCTCGCCAATCCCCGTTACAGTAACGGGCGACGCCTGTATTTCATCCGCCATAATCGATTTTGTCCCAAGTATGGCATCCGCCAGTATCCCGAATTCCATTCGGTCATTGCGGAGGATAATCACCTTGTTCAGATCCCCCAGCCCTTTTACAGGGAGATTGAAAAATCTCTTCAGATCGATGACTGAAAGGATCTGTCCACGCACGTTGATAATGCCAAGCACAAACGTCGGAGTCCCCGGCAGGGCGGTGTAATTTTTCAATGGGTAAACTTCCCGTACAAATTTCGTCTCGATGCCATAGATTTCGGAGGCCAGACAAAACTCGACTATTTCAATAAATTCCCGCGACACATCCATATCCTGCTCCACGGCCAGTTCCCTCGCCCGCGCCTTGAGAATGGATTGTATCTGATCGGGAGATTGCGTAGCTCCATGTTCCAGAGCCATTCGTGCCGAGTTAAGCCGTCGGTGGACTTCGCTCCAGTCTATGCCCTTCTCTTCTATTATCTTCCCTTTTAGATTATCTATCATCATTTTATCCCTCGCCCTGTTGATATCGAAGGACGATAGACGAGAGGTCAATGGACGACCACTGCGCCCAGATGAAACCGACAGACGACCGCTGCGCTTGGACGATGGACGATTGTTTTCGTCTCTCGTTCCTCCTCCCTCGTCTCTCGTCCAATCTTCAATCCTTCCAATCTTCAATTCTTTCATTCTTCAATCTTCAATTCTTTCATTCTTCAATCTTCAATTCTTTCATTCTTCAATCTTCAATTCCTTCAATCTCATCGTGGCTTCAATGATCTCTTTCAATCTTCCCGCAGTCATTCCATCGGATTCGGGCAGGATATCTTCATGTTGGCGACTTCCAAGAATAGCAAGCACATTTTGAAGATATCTTTTTCCTGCCTGCTTATTTCCCCGGCGCATCAGTAGGTTACCCAGTACAAAATTAGCCGGTATAAAATCAGATTTGAGATAAAGGGCGCGTTTGAGAGATGCAATCGCCTCCGCCTCGCTATTCTTTTCCTGAAGGATAATAGCATGGAGATAATGCATCTCAGGATCAAGTTTGTCGGAGGCAATAGCCGTTTCGCATAGCGCCAATGCCTCCACAAGTTTTCCCTGATCGGCAAGACTCCGGACCGAAACCGATATGGCCGGCTTTGTGCCACTGTCTTCGGGTTTTTCAGTAACGTCCAGGCTGCTTACCGGGGTGTCCTCTGTAGATTCAATCACCCTAAACAGGATATTCTCTTTAACCGGATTGCATCCCTGAGAAAATGAAACCGGATCAACCTCATGAGGTTTTCCCAAGGGTAATTGATCCGACGCCTGCCGGGGGAATGTCTCTTCAAAATGAAAAACCGCCTGGGGCAGGGAAACCTGATATAGTTTCCTGTAAGCGGTTGCTCCGGTAAAATGAACCGCTGTAAATTGTGGAAATATCTGACCTGATAATTCACTTGCCCCCACCATCAGCCATCCGCCGTCTATGAGAGACCGATATAGTTTATTTACGATCTGACTAGTGCGTTCTGGGGCAAAGTACATAAGGACATTCCGGCAAAAAATGAGATCCATCGCGTTGGTATTGTTCAGATGAGACGGATACACATCTTCCGTCAGATTCAGGTATTCGAAGATCACCATTTTCCGTATCTCCGGGATTAATTCATATTTTCCATCCTCCTGACGACGGAAATAATTCTTTTCAAGCCATATCGGCGCGTTGCGAAATGACCATTTACCGTATACGCCTGCCATTGCTTTGCGAAGCACATTGGTGTTTATGTCCGTCGCCATTATAGTGATGCGCCAATCAGCCAGACTGGAAATAGCCCTGCTTAGCGCAATAGCAATGGAGTATGGCTCCTCTCCAGTCGCGCATCCGGCGCACCATATCCTGATCTGTCTCACCCCCTTTTCCCGCGAACGAATCAGTTCCGGCAGGATCTGTTCCTCAAGCGCGTCAAAGATCCGTGACTCGCGCCAGAAATAAGTCTCAGAGACCGTAAGGTGACTTGCCAGGATCTCGATATGCTCTCTGTTCAAAGATGAAGATACCAGCCACTGAACGAATGCCTCTTTATCGGTGAAACCAAACTCTTCTGCCGCGTAACCCGCCCGACGATCCAGGTCATTCCAGTGTTCCCTGGAAAACTGCAATGCCGTTCCGGCAGCTATAAATTCGCTTAACTGCGACAATAGAGCATCCGGGATTTTATTCTTCATGCCGTGCCTCCCGACAATGAAGCGCTTAGTTCCTGCTCTTCGTCAAGTGAAAGAAACCGGTCGAGGTCATAGATCAGGATGATGTCGCCGTCCACCTTTGCCGCCCCTTGAATGCATGAAGCTGAGGGGAGGGCCTGACCGGCTCCTGCTATCTCAACGTCCTCGATCAATTGGACGCCGATCACGGAATCAACCGCCACCGCGACCAGTCGCATGGATGTGCGCGCAATGATTAATCGGTCATCAAGATCCGGTTCGCGCCAGGGCAGATTGAATCGCTTTCGGATATTCACCACAGGGATAATCCGCCCTTGAAAATTAATCACGCCAAGCACAATCTCAGGCGCTCCAGGCAAAGGTGTGATTTCCACTGAGCGGACGACCCGTTCCACCGCAGTCAGTTCCAGGGCGTAACGCGGTTCATCCAATGAGAACAATAGGATTTGCATATGCCCGTTATTGTCAACCCTGTTCATTTATGCCTCCTCTCGCCAATCCTGTAATTTAAGATTTAAGATTGAAAATTGAAGATTGTTGATTGAATCGTCTATCTCCAACCATCAATCTTCACTTCCTACGATCTTCAATTCCCTCAATCTTCAATCTTCGATCTTCAATCCCCCAGTCTTCAATCTTCAATTTCCCAGCGCTTCCCTTACCTTCTTCATCAAGTTGTTGGATGTAAAAGGTTTCTGGATAAAGGAGAGCCCTTTATCAAGGACTCCGTGATGAACAATGGCATTATCAGTGTAGCCGGACATATAAAGGATTTTCGTTTCCGGTCTTGTCTCCTCAAGCCGGTTCGCCATTTCCCTGCCTCCCATGCCCGGCATAATAACATCGGTCAGAACAAGGTGAATCGGACCTTCATGCCCTTCTGAAACGCGAAGGGCCTCATTGCCGTCTGCCGCGCATAAAACCGCATACCCGCAACTGTTGAGTGCTTTAATAATCATCTTCATGATCATCGCATCATCCTCAACCACCATGATCGTCTCCGATCCCCTGAATAATTCCTGCGGTCTTTTATCCGTCTCTGCCTGGTCATGGCTGCTTTTTTCAACCCTTGGGAGATATATCTTAAAGGTCGCCCCGTTTCCCGGCTCACTGTATACCCATATATAACCGTTGCTCTGTTTTATTATGCCATAGACGATGGAAAGCCCAAGTCCCGTTCCCTTTCCCTTCGGTTTGGTAGTGAAAAAAGGTTCAAAGATCTGTGAGTAAATCTCCTTTGACATCCCGATCCCTGTATCGCTTATGGAGATCATCTCGTAATGTCCGGGTATTACGGGGAAATGGGATGCGGCATATTTTTCATCCAGTTCAACGCTTGCAGTCTCGATGGTAAGCTTTCCACCTTCGGGCATGGCATCTCTGGCATTTACTGCCAGGTTCATGATGATCTGCTCCACTTGTCCCGGATCTGTCTCCACCTGGCCAAGATCCGGAGAAAGTATCGTCTCCAGTTCAATATCCTCTCCGATGAGGCGCCTCAGCATCTTATCCATTTCAGATACTATATCGTTGAGGTTAAATATCTCAGTCTGAAGGATCTGCCTCCGGCTGAAGGCAAGGATCTGGCGGGTCAGGACAGCGGCCTTTTCGCCTGCCAGCTTTATATCTTCAATGACTTCTTTCAACGGATCTTCTCTGCCTATCTCCATAAGGGCCATATCCGCGTTTCCTATGATGGTTGTCAGCATATTGTTGAAGTCATGGGCAATGCCGCCGGACAATCTTCCGATGGCCTCCATCTTCTGGGATTGCCATAACTGCTCTTCCAGTTTTTTCTTATCAACCTCTGCCTTTTTCCTCTCCGTAATATCTATAAAGAAGGAGGCGCTGTGAAGACTTCCGTCGATGGAAATTCTTGAGGTCGTAACTACATCTGTATATATAATTGTCCCGTCTTTTTTAAGACATGCAATATCCTGTTGGGTCATTAATTTACCTTCCTGCTCATATAACTCAAATTCGGAGAAAACGCGTTCAATAACATCATCAGGATGGATATCCCTGATTGTCAACCGTTTCAATTCATCTTCAGTATATCCCAGCATCTGACACATGGCCGGGTTGGCGTATTTAAATTTTTTTGTCTGCGTTTCAACAATCAGCATGCCTTCGGCGGCGCTTTCAAAGAGGGTCCGATATCTTGCCTCCGAGTCCTTTAATTCCTTCTCCATTTTTTCGCGTCTTTCTTCCAGTTCAATATTGTAAAGGGCAAAGGCGATGTCTTCACCTATTTCCTGAAATAACGATTGTTCCTGGAAGTCATCAGCAAAGGAATGAGGCACGGAGGCGCAAAGGATCCCGTAGATCTTTCCAGCCTTCTCAAGTCTTACGCAAAAGGCGGCATTTCTTTTATAACCGGATGATAGGGGACATCCCGCACATTGGTCCAACACATCATTGACTATGACGATCCCCGGCCTTGCCAAGGCCGTCTTCGCGCATGGGGGAAGCTCGCCACGATCAAATATTTCTTTCAAGGCAAGGGATGACTTTTTTAATCCGGATTCCGACAGATAGACCGGCATTCCGGATTCATCCAGGGACACGATCCATGAGCTGTTGAAACCCCTTTCAGTTACCAGGTTTTCACAGGCGCCCTGTATCAGGCGATCACGGTCCTTCTCCTTTGTGATGAGTTGATTGACGTTACGGATAGCCCTGAGGGTGGCGTTCAAATGTCTTTCCCTTTCTTCGGCGCGCTTGCGCTCCGTGATATCATGAACTGATCCGACAAGATAAGCGCACCGTCCTTTATCGTCAACAACAGGGGCAATGCTTACATCACCGATTAATCGTCCGGTTGGGTAATCGGAAGTTTCTTCCCATCGAATAATTGAATTCTCTTTAATTGCCTGCCTGTATTTTTCAAGCACCATCGAAAGGGAGGGTTCAGGGATAACTTCGTTCACCAATTTTCCGACCACCATTTCCTCGTTCAATCCTGTAACATTGCAGAAGGCATGGTTGACTGAAATAAAGCGATAACTATTATCGGCCTCGACTGCCAGATAATAAATTACATCCCCGACAGTATCGAATATGGATGAGAGCCTATGTTCACTCTCCCGCAGAGCGTCTTCCGCCCGCTTGCGCTCGGTAATATCCATGGAAAGAATAAAGATTCCATCAGGCACAGGTTGAATGCTGAGTTGAAAAAAGCCCTTATCGCCATCCGGGTAAAGAAACTCATTTTCTATCGTCCAACTGGTGCGATCTTCCATGCTGCGTTTCAGGACGGCAAACGTCTCCGTGTTTTCAATTCCCGGGTATTGCTCCATCATTGTACGGCCCAGCATTTCCTTCTTGGAAGCCTTGCCCTGCTTAGCGGCGGAGTCATTTATATAGAGATAGCGCCAGTCAAAACCGAGCGTCTGGCAGCCTTCCATCATCTTGTCGAGTGTGTCCTGATAATGAATTTCAGCGGCCTTGGCAGCTTCGAGGGCCTTATACCGTTCCTTGTAAAGCTGAAGTCGTTGCTGACGCCATATCAAACCAATCCCGATGCCGGCCCCGGCAAGCAATATCCCGATGAGTATGATTATCATCCTCATCCGTTCCCCCAAGGGCGAGGCTATTTCAGATGTGTCCATGCGGGCAACTATATACCAGGGAGAATCGGGGATGGCTTTCAAACCGGCAATAACGGGCAGGCCCCGGTAATCTCTGCCTTCTACAATCCCTTCATGACCCAGCGCCGCCTGAACAGCAGGCAACTCGGTTCGATTCAGCGGGAACCTCAGCTTGAGGGCGCTGCCCTTTCTGAATCTGAGTTCATTCAGATAAAGCACCTCATTTCCTTCCCTCCGCACCAGCAGGGTCTCGGCGGTATTGCTGGGCGTTGGCCAGCGTTGAATGAGGGGATAAAGGTAGGTTTCAGGATTGATTCTCAAGACCAGGACCCCCAGCGGAACGCCGGCGTCACGGTCATCAATAATGGGGACAATAACCGCCAGATGAATCGTAGAATCAACGGCATCCCGGTGGAAATCCAGAAACGTTATTTTTTTAGAGACCATGACTTCTGACACATCCCCGACAAGATGGAGTTCAACCGGTTCAGCGGATTCCGGGGCCGACAAAAGCAACCCTCCATGCGCATCCAGCAGGAAGACCCTGTCATAATCATAGGCCGTTTGCACTTTCTCAAGCCATGCCTTCAGTCTCTTACCGGCGTCCGGGCTATGCCGTCTCTTGATATATTGTCTTACCAGGCTTGAAAAAAATTCATTCTTATAGAAGACAGAGGCATCTCCCACCCTCTCTTTTCTCCATTGTACAATTTCATCTGACTTCTGTTCAGCAATAGCGGAAAGCCGGGCCTTATACGCTGTTTCATAATTATCTTTAGAGTCTCGGAAATAGAAATAACCTCCTGTGACGATGCCGGTGGAAAAAAAGATAAAAATCAGGATGAGCATGTATGGAAAATATTTGCCGGTCGCATCGGAATGAAGATTGCCCTGCCGTAACCTTTGTCCTGAATGCACCACAAGTCCTGCACCCAGCGCGAGGAAGGCGAGAGAGGTTGTAAGCGCGGGCGGGATGACGCCGGTGTTATAGAGGAGCCGCCCGCCAAGCAGGTAAGCCATTGTAAGAATCATAGCGATCAACAGGATGATATAAGCGGATAATAAAGCTGTTGTTGTATCCCATGATCGATCTTTAATAGAGGAGCATAGCAGAAGAAAAGATATACCGGCAAGGACGAAGCAGGCAGCCGTCAAGGGAGACATATGTCCTATGGGCGCCCCGTTTAACTCCCCGCTGATCCCGAAGCCTAGATGCTCCGCCTCAAGAGTTATGTTGAATGAAGATAAAAGAAGAAGCAGAAGCCCGGCAAGCAGGCTTATCGAAATGATACTTATGACAATCCGCTGCATAGTCCTGTTGTTGGGTGATAAGGGATGCAGAAAGACCGCGATGCCGTACAATACGAATAAAAGGGCAGTGCTGGGCGCCATGGGAATTATACCCGATCCGAAGGTTGTAAGCAACGGGATGTCTGCCGCCCATCCCAGAAGCGCGGCAATCGCGAAACAGGCCGTGAGCAGACCGCATGCCCGGGCGATTCCATTCGCGAGACGATTATTTTTTTTATCCTGGGAGTTCATCTGAGTAGTCTCCTCATTTTTCCTTATGGAATTAAGTTATAGACAGCAAAATAGATGCCCAGGGGCATGCTTCTATTCATCTTTTATGAAATGTTATCTAATTATAATATGTTGGGGACAATAGAATAAGGATATGAGGTGATTGAAATAGATGAAAGCCTTACTGTGTTCATGCCAGATTGGCATACAGTATGACATTTTATCACTTGTCTCCTTGAACCATCGAGTCCTTCCTATTACTCAGCCTTGCTCCTCAAGCGAAGCGCTCCTCAAGTCCTGTAGCGCAGGACGCTCCTCAAGTGCAGCGCTCCTCCCCCAAGCCTCAGCCTACGGCAGTTGACTCATTTTATATTCCTTCAACTTCCTCTGAAGCGTTCGCAGACTGATTCCGAGGAGTTCGGCGGCTCTGGTCCGGTTTCCGTTGGTGATTTCGAGTATTTTATGTATATGCTGTCTTTCCACCTTGCTTATACGGCTTAATTCCTTTGATGTGTTAATGCCGGTTTTAAAGCCGTTCATTAGTTCACCGGCAGAGGATAAGGTCAATTCCCCGGTTTTTTCATTAAGGACACAAGTCGCTATAATATTCTCCAGCTCTCTTACATTGCCGGGGAATGGATAAGTTATCAGACATTCGGCAAGCCCTTTTGAAAGGGAATGGATTTGTTTGTTGTTTTTTCCGGAATGAATCTCCAGAAAATATTCCGCAAGGGGCAGGATGTCCTTTTCCCTTTTCCGCAGGGGAGGGATCTCGATATGACAGACGTTCAACCTGTAATAAAGATCTTTCCTGAAGTTGCCGTTCTCTACATCCATATGGATATCACGGTTTGTCGCCGCGATAATGCGTATATCCAGATTCCTGATATCGGCGCTGCCGAGACGATAGAGCTCTCTTTCCTGTATGACGCGCAGAAGCTTCCCTTGAAGGTTCTGGTCCATCTCGGTAATCTCATCAAAGAATATTGTTCCGCCCTGGGCCTCCTCAAAAAATCCCTTTCTTTCCGTTGCAGCGCCGGTGAAGGCCCCTTTTGCGTGACCGAAGAGTTCATCTTCCAAAAGAGTTTTGTTGAAGGCGCCCATATTAAGGGCGATAAACGGCCCGCCGGAGCGGTGGCTCAAGCGGTGGACAATCCGGGCGAGCAGTTCCTTGCCTGTCCCTGTCTCGCCTGTAATCAACAGATTGTAATCGCTGGAGGCAAAGGTCTCCGTCTGACAGAATACTGAGGCCATTGACTCATCCGCTGCTATCATCTCTTCGAAGGCTGAGGGATTCGCGAGATTCGAAAAGCCGGGAGATCTTTTAAGCAACGTTACGGCACGACGAATGCCGTGTCTCTCCAGGGCATTATTTATCGTAATAATCAGCCTATCCCTTCTCAAAGGTTTGACCAGGTAATCATAGGCCCCGAATTTCATGGCACGTACAGCGGAAGATACATCGTCGACAGCCGTAATAATGACGCATTCGATAAAAGGAAATTCCTGTTTTATCTCTTCAAGAAGATCAATTCCTTTAACATGAGGCATGATAAGATCGATCAGAACTAACTGAAATGGATGTTCCCGGAGCAGGGACATGACGCGCCTGCCATCTGAAACAAGGGCGGGCTCCGGCATGCCGACACTGACAAGCATGGCTTTGATGCTCGTAAGAAGACCGGTGTCGTCATCGACAATGAGTATTGGGGTATTTTTTTTTGGTATGGATTCCAAGAGATCACTCCGTGAAAAAACACTTCGTTAAAGGAGCGCGAAGCTAAAGATCGCTTCGCTTTAGGAGCGTCCTGAACTGCAGGACTTAAGGAGCGCTGACGCTTGAGGAGCGCTTCGCTTAAGGTTAAAAAGAATACATTATAATCTATATTAACATTAATTGTAATGGACTCAAGCCTTTTTGTTTAATATGTTTTTAAGACTTTACTGCTTAAAATTAATATCTCAGGCATTGAATTTATCCTCCAGCGAAGCGGCCTTTAGGCTTCGCGCTCCTTAAGCGTCAGCGCTCTTTTAAGCTGTTTATCAGCCCGTGCAATTTACGATCAATTGTCTCGGCTTTAGATTTAATCTCCTGGCAATCATTCTCTTTAATCAGTCCCCTGCGGTAAAAAATTTCCGTTAAAGTCAATGCCTCAAAAAGTGAGCCTTCCGCAATATAAAGGTATTGGATGAATTCCTTCTTATATTGTCTCCCTTTTCCTTCAGCAATATTCTGAGGGATACTTACTGCAGCAGCTTCCATCTGTCCGACAAGTCTTGTATATTTGTGAGGTGGAAATGACGTCATCAAATTAAGAATAAAATCAGCGAATTCTATAGATAGCCGCCAGACCTCCAGTTTCTCAAAAGGAAATACAAATTTATTTTCATTCATCTTTCTATCTTGCCCCATTCATTTCATTCTTATCCTCAAGCGAAGCGCTCCTTAAGCAACGCGCTCCTAAAGCGGCAGCGTTCCTCAAGCGAAGCGCTCTTTCAACGCCTCTTCCACCTCTTCCAATAACTCCTTCATATTTATGCTTTTGGAAAGAATTTTGAAAATCCCCATTTCAGTGATTTTCTGTATTTTCTCATGATTCACGTATCCTGTGAAAATAATTATTTTCATTTTATCTAATTTCGGTTGTTTTTTTATGGCGCGAATTATTTCGACACCATCCATTTTAGGCATTAATAAATCCAGTAAAAGCAGGTCCGGGTGATGGATTCCTATCTTGATCAATGCCTCATTGCCGTCACGCGCCTTTTCAACTATATATGGATGATCTCTGGTAAGCGCCTTTTCCATACCCTTTAAGATAGCCTCATCATCATCCGCCAGCAGTATTCTGGCCGGTTCAACCTTAGGCCTGGTCGCAAATGAAACAGAGAACAGGGCGCCTTTTCCTTTCTGAGAATCAAATGAAATACTCCCGTTATTTGCCTTGACAAGACTGTGCGTAATCGCAAGCCCAAGGCCTGTGCCTCCCTCCTCTTGTCTTCCTGTGAAGAAGGGATCAAATATCTTATCGGAAATGGCCGGATCAATGCCTTTCCCATTGTCCTCTACGGATAGAACAATCATACCCGTCTTCTTTTTATAGCCGGTAGTGATTTTTATATTTCCATGATCATGATCTATGGCCTGGACTGCATTGATAATCAGGTTCAGGATAATCTGTTCAAGATTCTGCTGGTTGGCCATGATTGCAGGCACTCCTGGTTCCAGATCAATCAGAAGCACAATCCCTGAGTTCTGCAGACTCGTCCCAGCCAGTCTTACGGCGTTTTCAACGGTTGTGTTGATATTGACCTGTTGTTTTTCAGAAGAGGTTGTCTTCCTTGAAAAATCCTTCAATCCTTTTACAATGGCAGCCACCCGGTTGGCTGATATATCGATATCCGAGATAAGCTGCTCCAGGTTATCTTTAATAAATTCATAAGTCAGGCCCCCGTACCTGCGGCAGGGGTCATCTTTTGCGCGCGCTTCCATGATCGGCTGCATATCCTTCCAGATCCTCTGCAGTAACGGTGTATTATTCATAATGGTATTGATTGGGTTATTGATCTCATGTGCTACGCCGGCCACCAGTATCCCAAGGGATTCCATCTTCTGTGCCTGAAATAGTTCCGATTGCAGACCCTCTCTCTGTCTTTCAGCCATGACCCGGTCCGTGATGTCGATAGCGCTGCTCTGGATGGCATAATTGCGGCCTTCTGTATCTTTTAAATAACGGTCGATAATCCGGAAAATCTTTTCACCCTCCTGCGACATGAAGGTATCTTCATATTCCCGGCGTCCCCCGGTTTGTATCAATCTGCGGTTGGCTTCGAGATATTTTTTTACTGTCGCTTCCGGGAGAAGATCGAACATGGATTTTCCTATCATTTCCTCCGGTGATTTTCCAAAGACCTTGGCCGCCGTTCTATTCACCAACAGGTATTTGCCATGCTGATCGACGATTAATATACTGGTGCCGGAATTCTCAAAAAGGTCTTTGTATCGCGATTCGGAAAGTTTCAATTGTTCTTCCATTTGCTTTCGTTCGGTGATGTCCCGGGCGATTCCAAGTTCTCCCACGGCTTTGCCGCCCTTTACGTGCGGGGTAGAAGTGAATTCTCCGATCAGGTATTCGCCCGACTTGGAGAGAAGTCTCAACTCATAAGGGAGTTGCGTCTCACCTCGCAGGCATTTCTCAAACGTCTCTATGGCAACGGACCGGTCGTCAGGATGTACAATCTCTATAAAAGGCTTCCCTAACCATTCAGCGCGCGGCCAGCCTGTGAGCCTTTCAAACGCCGGGTTCAATGACGTGATCGATCTATCCTCTCCGGAAATGGTATAGACAACGTCAGGGGCAGCTTCAAAGAGCGTGCGATGCTGTTCTTCTCTTTCCCGCATCGTCTCCTCAATACTCCTCAGCCTCTCGACTTCCTTTTCGAGTTCAGTTACCTTTCTCTCTAATTCTTCGCAGGTAAGTTTTTCAGCCATGAGGAGACCCTCCCGAAAGAGAATGATTCTAAAAAAAAATGACTAATTCGCCCTGATAATCTGCCGATTCACTGGCTCTTAATCTATTCATGGAAAGACATTAATGGAAGAAATGAAATCAGAACGCTATTTAAATAATTATTTGCGGGTAAATAAAAGGCTCTGCAATTTTGAAATATTACTACTCCGACACATTGTCATTCTGAGGAGCGTAGCGACGAAGAATCTTCGGTTTTAACAATGGGAATCAAGATTCTTCACTCCCTACGGTCGTTCAGAATGACAGAGAACCAAAAATG
>Ga0153915_10002025_pt1 | contig 18601 bp, 12 predicted proteins | sample Opewatmetagenome_2_FD_107003 | JGI IMG/M metagenome (GOLD analysis project Ga0153915, IMG submission 107003) | Freshwater wetland microbial communities from Ohio, USA - Open water 3 Core 3 Depth 3 metaG | ecosystem: Environmental > Aquatic > Freshwater > Wetlands | place: USA: Ohio, Lake Erie...
CGCTTCTGCCACTCGGACGGCTGGTTCACCTTGACGATTTCCACCGCCGTGACTTTGTACTCGGGACAGTTGGTCGCCCAGTCCGAGTTCTCCGTCGTGACGACGTTGGCGCCCGATTCCGGGAAGTGGAACGTCGTGTAGACGACGCCCGGGCGGACGCGATCAGTGACGTCGGCCGGCAGCACGATCTCGCCCGACCGGCTCGTCAGGCCCACCATGTCGCCGGTCTTGATGCCGCGCACTTCGGCGTCGTGCGGATGAATCTCGAGGACGTCGGCGGCCGCCCACGCGCTGTTCTTCGTGCGGCGCGTCTGCGCACCGACGTTGTACTGCGACAGGATGCGGCCGGTCGTGAGCAGCAGCGGATAGCGGCGCGTGGCGCGCTCGTTGGTCGGCACGTACTCGGTGACGAAGAACTTGCCCTTCCCGCGCACGAAATGATCGACGTGCATGGTCGGCGTGCCCTCCGGCATTTCCGCCGTGCACGGCCACTGGATGCTGCCCAGGCGATCGAGCTTCTCGTACGAGAACGCGCTGAACGTCGGCGTCAGGCGCGAGATCTCGTCCATGATTTCCGACGGGTGCCGGTAGTGCATCGGATAGCCCAATGCATTCGACAGGAGCATCGTCACTTCCCAGTCGGCGAAGCCGCCGCGCGGCTCCATCACCTTGCGCACCCGCGAGACGCGCCGCTCGGCGTTGGTGAACGTCCCGTCTTTCTCGAGGAACGACGAGCCCGGCAGGAACACGTGCGCGTATTTCGCGGTCTCGTTGAGGAACAGATCCTGGACGACGACGCATTCCATCGCCTTGAATGCCGCGGTGACGTGCTGCGTGTCGGGATCCGACTGCGCCGGATCCTCGCCCTGGATGTACATCCCCTTGAAGCTGCCGTCCAGCGCCGCTTCGAACATGTTGGGAATGCGCAGGCCCGGCTCCGCGAGGAGCTTCACGCCCCAGTCCTTCTCGAACGTGCTCCTCACGGCATCGTCCGACACGTGACGGTACGCGCTGAACTCGTGCGGGAACGAACCCATGTCGCACGAGCCCTGCACGTTGTTCTGTCCGCGCAGCGGATTGATGCCGACGCCTTCGCGGCCGACGTTGCCGGTCGCCATCGCCAGGTTCGCGATGCACATCACCATCGTCGAGCCCTGGCTGTGCTCCGTGACGCCGAGCCCGTAGTAGATCGCGCCGTTGCCGGCCTTCGCGTAGAGCCGAGCGGCTTCGCGAACGATCTCGGGCTTCACGCCCGTCGAGGCCGCCGTGTTCTCCGGCGAGTTCCTGTCTTCGGCGACGAACGCCTTCCACCTGTTGTACGAATCGACTTCGCAGCGCTCGGCGACGTACGGCTCCTTCGTCAGCCCCTCGGTCACGACGACGTGCGCAATCGCGTTGAACAGCGCGACGTTCGTGCCGGGACGCACCGGCAGGTGGTAGTCCGCCTGGATGTGCGGGGTCTTGACGAGCGAAATCTCGCGCGGGTCGATGACGATCAGCTTCGCGCCCTGGCGGAGACGTCGCTTCATCTGGGACGCGAAGACCGGATGCCCTTCGGTCGGATTCGCGCCGACGACGACGATCACGTCGGCGTTCATCACCGAGTCGAACGCCTGGGTGCCGGCCGACTCGCCGATTGTGTTCTTCAAGCCGTACCCGGTGGGTGAATGGCAGACGCGCGCGCAGGTGTCGACGTTGTTGTTGCCGAAGGCCGCGCGAACGAGCTTCTGCACGAGGAACGTCTCTTCGTTCGTGCAGCGCGACGAGGTGATGCCGCCAATCGAATCGCGGCCGTACTTCGCCTGAATCCGCTTGAACTCGCTGGCCGCGTGGTTGATCGCCGTGTCCCAGCTCACCTGCTGCCACGGGTCGTCGATCGACTTGCGGATCATCGGCGTCGTGATCCGATCGGCGTGCGTCGCGTAGCCGAACGCGAACCGGCCCTTCACGCACGCGTGGCCATGGTTGGCGTGGCCGTCGCGGTTGGGCGCCATGCGGACGACCTGGCCGTCCTTCGACTCCGCATTGAACGAGCAGCCGACACCGCAGTACGCGCACGTCGTCGTCGTCACCTTGTTCGGGCGACCGAGCTGGATGAGCGACTTCTCCGTCAGTGCTTCGGTCGGGCACGACTCGACGCACGCGCCGCAGGACACGCATTCAGACGCGAGAAACGATTCGTTCTGGCTGGCGGACACTTTCGAGCCGAAGCCGCGGCCCTGAATCGTGAGCGCGAAGGTACCCTGCACTTCGTCGCACGCGCGCACGCATCGCGAGCACACGATGCACTCCGCCGGATCGAAGGTGAAGTACGGGTTGCTCTCGTCTTTCGCGGCGTTCAGATGATGCTTTCCGTTGAGGCCGTAGCGCGTCTCGGTGACGCCGACCTTCGCGGCCATGTCGTGCAGCTCGCAACGGCCGCTGGATGGATCCGCGACACAGTCGGCGGGATGATCGGACAGGTAGAGCTCCATCACTCCGCGCCGGAGCTGCGTCAGCTTCGGGCTTTCCGTTTTGACCTTGATGCCGTCGGCGACGAGCGTCGTGCACGACGCCGGATACCCGCGGCGTCCTTCGATCTCGACGAGACACAGCCGGCACGAGCCGAACGCCTTCAGCGTGTCGGTGGCACAGAGCTTCGGAATGTCGATGTCGGCCAGCGCGGCCGCGCGCATGATCGACGTGCCGTCGGGCACGGTGACGGTCTGGCCGTCGATCTCGAGCGTGACGCGCTTCGCGTCGTCGACTTTCGGCGTGCCCTTGTCGTGGTAGCCCGTTGAATACATGTCTTGCTATCCCAAGCAGGCCTGAAGGCCTGCACTACTGCTGTTGTAGTGCAGACCTTCAGGTCTGCCGTTCGAAATCCCCGCGAAAATGCCGCATCGCGCTCTGGACCGGGTACGGTGTCAATCCTCCAAGCCCGCACAGCGATCCGTTCAACATGGTATCGCAAAGTTCCTCGACGAGCGTCAGGTGGAACTCGCGATTCTGGCCGGAAATCACGCGATCCATCACTTCGACGCCGCGCGTGGAGCCGATGCGGCAGGGGGTGCACTTGCCGCACGACTCGATGGCGCAGAACTCCATCGCATAGCGGGCCATCTGGGCCATGTCGACAGTGTCGTCGAAGACGACGATGCCGCCGTGGCCGAGGAGCGCCTGGATATTCGCGAACGCTTCGTAGTCGAGCGGCGTGTCGAACTGCGATTCCGGCAGATACGCGCCGAGCGGTCCGCCGACCTGCACCGCGCGAATCGGACGGCCCGATGCGCTGCCGCCGCCGTAGTCGTAGAGGATTTCGCGAAGCGTGACGCCGAACGCCTTCTCGATGAGGCCGCCGCGCCTGATGTTGCCGCCAAGCTGGATCGTGAGCGTGCCGCGCGAGCGTCCGACGCCGAAGTTCTTATAGAACTCGCCGCCCTTCTCCAGAATGATCGGGACGCTCGCAAGCGACATGACGTTGTTGACGATCGTCGGCTGGCCGAACAGGCCTTTGATGGCCGGCAGCGGCGGACGCGGCCGGATTTCCCCGCGCTTCCCTTCGAGGCTCTCGAGCATCGACGTCTCTTCGCCGCAGATGTACGCGCCGGCGCCGAGCCGCACTTCGAGATCGAACCGCTTCCCGGTGCCCCGGATGTTGTCGCCGAGATAGCCGTTCGCATAGGCCGCGTCGATCGCCGCATTGAGCGCGCGATGGGCGTGGGGATACTCACACCGTAAATAGATGTAGCCCTGCGTCGCGCCGACGGCGACCGCGGCAATCGTCATCCCTTCAATCAGGCAGAAGGGATCGCCTTCCATCAGCATGCGGTCGGCAAACGTGCCCGAGTCGCCTTCGTCGGCGTTGCAGGTGACGTACTTCTGATCCGCGGGCGCATCCGCAACGGTCTTCCACTTGATGCCGGTCGGGAACGCCGCGCCGCCGCGTCCGCGCAGCCCGGAATCGGTCACCTCTCTAATAATGTCCGCCGGCGTGAGCGAGAGCGCGCGCATGAGGCCGCGATAGCCGTCGTGTGCCAGGTAGTCGTCGAGGCTGACCGGATCCGTCAGGCCGACGCGGGCAAACGTCAAACGCTCCTGTTTCGCGAAGTACGGAATCGACTCGACGGGCCCGACATTCAGCGCGTGCCTGCCGCCCTTGAGGAAGTCGGCGTCGAAGAGCGATCGCACGTCGCCGGCGGACACGGGTCCGTATCCGACGCGGCCGCTCGACAGGGCGACTTCGACGAGCGGCTCGAGCGACACCATTCCCCGCGTGCCGTTGCGGACGATCGTGACGTCGATCCTGCGCGCCTTCGCTTCCGCGGCAATCGTCTGCGCCACGTCCTCCGCGCCGAGCGACAGGGCCGCGGCGTCGCGGGGAACGAAAACGGTGACGGCCGCCATTACCGCTTCTCCCATTTCGACACGATGTCGTCGAAGCGCTCTGGCGTCACGCGGCCGTAGAGCTCGCCGTCCACCATCATCGAGGGCGAGCACGCGCAGTTGCCGAGGCAGTACACCGGCTCGAAGGTGAACGCGCCGTTCGCCGTCGTGCCGTGATAGTCGACGCCGAGCTTCTGCTTCGCGTGCGCCTCGGTCGCCTTCTGGTTCATCGACTGGCACGCCTCGGCGCGGCAAAGATGAATCGTGTGACGCCCGGGCTTCGTGTCGCGGAAGTAGTGATAGAAGCTGATGACGCCGTGCACGTCGGCGCGGGAGAGGTTCAAGCCGTCCGCGATGATCGGCACCGCGGCGGGCGGAACGTAGCCGAGCACGTCCTGGATGCCGTGAAGGATGGGAAGCAGCGCGCCGGGCTTGCCCTTCAGTCGATCGACGACGGCCGAGACGGTTTCCTGAGCTGTTGAATCCAGAGGCAGCATCAACCGGATAGTTTACTTGATTGGGTGAGCCTGCGATTTGGCGGTCTGGCGATTGTCGACGAAGCGCACGAAATCCGGCAGCTCATGCAGCGAGACGATCCCGCCCGCGGGATTCTGCGATGTCAGTCTGGCGAAGCTTACCGACGCGCAATCTCCGCCTGCATGCACTCGGAGATGATCGTCCAGAACTTCACGTACTTGTCGGTCGTCACCAGAAACGGATGCGCTTCGCCGGCCTTGCGCGTCTTGAGCGCCGCCAGCCGCTCCGGCGTCATGTCGAAGATCGCGTGGTTCTGCACCTCGACGTCGACTTTCATCCGCTTCGCGACGTCGAGGTAGTGCGCGATCGACTGCACGTACTGCTGCAGCCCGGGCGTCGTGATGCGATCGGCGGTGAGGATCGTGCCGCCGAACAATCCGGCGACGTGCGACCGGCGGCCTTCTTTCACCGGAAAAATGAACGCAAGCGAGCCCGGCGTGTGTCCGGGAATCGCGACGAACGTGACGGTCGTGTCGCCGAGCGTGAGCGGCTGCCCTTCCGCAAGCACCAGATCGCGCTTCGGCTTCACCTGATTCGCGGCGTTCGCCGGCGGAGTCGCCGGGTACATCACGTCCCAGTCCGCGGCGGTCAGTCCGACTCTGGCTCCGTAGTGCTCCTGGAAGTACGACGACCCGCCGAAGTGATCGCCATGCCCGTGTCCGACGAGGACGTATTTCACGTTTGCCGGATCGAGGCCGACCTTCTTCAGGCCCGCGACCACTTCACTTTCAACGCGGTCCGCGTAGCCGGAGTCGATCAGGATGATCCCCTGTGACGTCGTGATCGCATGCACTGTCGCTTCGGAGTTGCCGACGGCGTACAGGTTGTCGAACAGCTTCACCGGCTCCATCGCGGGCGCCGTCGTGCTGTTCGGCCGCGCGTTGCCAGCAACACAGTAGAAATTGAACGGCCCCTTCAACCACCCATCGTCGCCCGCCAGCTTCTCTGCCGCCTCCACATGCGCGAGTGACTGAACGTTGTCGGGTCGCGCCGTCTGACCGACTCCTAGCAATGCGACGATGCCGAGCCAATACATCAACTTCATGGCTAACTCCGGGGCCTGTTTATCACGAAGTCACGAAGAGCACGAAAGACATTGCTATCCGCACACACCACCTGTGCGCTGCAGCACGAGCAACACGTTGTACGAAGGGAGTTCGTGACCTTCGTGTTCTTCGTGTCTTCGTGATACGCAGGCGATCGTTCTCATTTCCCGACGATGTGCTGCGGGTCTTTGTTGTTTTCTTCGCAGATGTACTCGATCAATTCGGTATCGGGCTGATACACAGCCGGCTCGACGACGGTCCACGGACGCGTGTAGGCCTTCGGATCGTCGATCGTGATCGCGACGTCCATGTGGCCGAAGTCCTTTCGCGTATACCGTTCGATCACGTGCAGTGCGTCGGTGACGGGATGGCCGTTCGTGTCGAGCCAGCCCTTGTCGTTGAAGCCTTTCGTGTCGACGACGAAGGTGTCGCCGTCCCAGCGGCCGACCGAGTAGCCCTGCCACGCCGGGTTCATGTCCGCCGGGAACGAACGGCCGTCGGTGAAGATCTGCCGGAAGATCGTGCGCGACTCATAGAGAACGATGGTCACGCCGGGAATCTCCACGATCTTCCACGGCGAGGTGACAGCGATTTTTTCAGGCGTGATGGACGGCAGGCAGCGGTTGTTCGGATCGTCCTTGCCGAAATTCGCGACGCGCTCCTTATAGACAGCTTCGGCCCACGGCTGGAACGGCACGTCCTTCACATCGGCCGCGATGTTGATCAGGTATTTGAGGCCCGGCACCTGCCAGATGCCGGAGAGATCGGGCTGCCCGTTGGCCTTCCGCGGCGCAGGCGCCGCGAGATTCGGTTTGCCATTCGGCAGCCGCGGAATGCTGGCCGTTGGATAGCCGAGCCACTGGGCGCTCGTGACCGAGCCCATCAGGAAACAACACGCCGCGATAAGAAGTCTGTGCTTTGAATTCACGTGATCACCAAATCACCAATTCACCCAATCGTTCGATTCACCTGAACATCTGGCTTACCAGCATCAGCGTCCTGTAAACCCCCCAGCAGATCGGAATGCCGGCGAGCAGCCAGCCGAGCGTGACGAGCCCCCACTCGCCCGGATGGTCTTCGACGACTCCGGCGCCTGCCTGACCGCGCGGCGCCGTCGCCGGCGACAGCGTGAAGAGGCGGCGTGCCACCGGACGCACGGCCAGATTGCAGATCAACCCGAGGCCCAGGAACGCGACAAGCACGTACATCGTGAACGTGTACGCGTTCGACGCGGCGACACCGTGGCTGATCTGAAACTCCCGGATGTAGTTGACGAGCACCGGGCCGAGGATGCCGGCCGTCGACCACGCGGTCAGCAGGCGGCCGTGAATCGCGCTCACGTTTCCGACGCCGAATGTGTCGGCCAGGTACGCGGGAATCGTCGAGAATCCTCCTCCGTACATCGTCAGGATGACGCAGTAGACGGCGACAAAGAGCGCGAGGCTTCCCGTCGCGCCCGTCGTTGGCGCCGACGCGTACAGCAGCATGCCCAGTGCAAAGAAGATCGTATAGGTGGCCTTGCGCCCGATGCGGTCGGAGAGCGAGGCCCAGAAGATCCGTCCGCCGATGTTGAACAGGCTGAGCAGGCCCGTGAAGCCGGCGGCGGCCGACGCCGTGACGCGGCCCTTGAAGATCTCCTGAATCATCGGCGACGCGATGCCGAGGACGCCGATGCCCGCGGTCACGTTCAGACACAGCACGCCCCAGAGAAACCAGAACTGCGGCGTCTTCCAGGCGACGTCCACGGGAACCGAGCCGGCATCCGCCGTCACGTGATTGTCCGGCGGCGGCGTCCATCCCGCCGGCCGCCACCCGGGCGCAGGCAGTCGATAGCCAAAGGCGCCGGCCATCATCGCCACGAAGTAGATCACGCCGAACACGACAAACGTCTGCCACACGCCGACCGAGTCCGGCGTCGCGAAGTATTTCATGAGGAGATCGGCCAGCGGCGTCCCGATCATCGCGCCGCCGCCGAAGCCCATGATCGCGAGCCCCGTCGCCATGCCGCGGCGATCGGGAAACCATTTGATCAGGGTGGACACGGGCGAGATGTAGCCGAGCCCGAGCCCGCAGCCGCCGATCACACCGGAGCCGAGCCACAGCATCCAGATCTGATGCAGATGAATGCCCAGCGCGGAGACGAAGAACCCGCCGCTCCAGCAGCAGGCGGCCACGACACCCGCCTTGCGTGGCCCTTCACGCTCGACCCAGGCGCCGAAGACCGCGGCCGAGGATCCGAGCATGACGAAGAACAGCGTGAACATCCATCCGAGCGTGCTGATCTTCCAGTCGTCCGGCGCCGACTGCGTGATGCCGATGGCGCGGCTCAGGGGCAGCCAGAACACGCTGAAGCCGTACGCCATGCCGATGCACAGGTGAATGGCCAGCGCGGCCGGCGGCACGGTCCACCGGTTGAATTCCGGCGACGCGATGATCCGTTCTTTCGACAACAGAGGCGCCGAATCAGCCATAAGAGTGTTCGTCACGTCGTCACGCGTTCAGGATGTGTATAGATGTTGAAGTTCTGCCCCCGGAGAAAACCAATCAACGTGATGCCGCACTCCTCCGCCAGCTCGATCGCCAGGCTCGACGGCGCGGAGACGGCGGCGACCATGGGAATGCCGGCGAGAAACGCTTTCTGCACGATCTCGAACGACGTCCGTCCGCTCACGAAGAGGATGCTGTTGTTGAGCGGCAGCCGTTCCTGAATCACCATCCGGCCGATGACCTTGTCGACGGCGTTATGCCGTCCGACGTCTTCGGCCACCGTCTCGAGCGTGCCGTCGCGCGTGAAGAGGCCCGCGGCGTGCAGCCCGCCGGTTTCATCAAACACGGCCTGCGCCTGCCGCAGCCGATCCGGAATCTCCACGATGACCGACGAGGGAACCGTCCACGGGATGACGAGCGGCGGAAGGTTTGTCTTCAGCGAGTCGATCGTGAGGCGCCCGCACATCCCGCACGACGAATTCGTGGTGACGTTGCGGCGTTCGGCCAGGAACTTGTCGAGCGACTCGGCGGATCCGTTCACGAGCTTCGCGTTGATGATGTTTTCCGGATGTTCGGCCGTGGGATCGGTGCAGTACTCAATCGTCCCGAGATCGTCGGCGCTTTTGAGCACGCCTTCGGCGAGCAGGAATCCGGCGGCCAGCTCGCGGTCGGCGCCCGGCGTCCGCATGATGACGGCGAACGGCCTGTCGTGCAGCCGCACTTCGAGGGGCTCTTCCGTGGCCGCCCGATCGCGCTCGTGGGTCCGTACGCCGGCCCGGACGCGGGTCACATCTACGCCGTGAAAGGCTTCGGCCATAGGCGCGTATTGTAACTATAGAATGTTGGTCATGGCCGACACTTCGTCCTTCGACATCACCTCGCCCGTGGACTTCGCCGAAGTCGACAACGCGCTCAACCAGGCGCGCAAGGAAATCGGGCAGCGCTACGACTTCAAGGGCACCACGGCGGAGATCACGCTGAATACGACGGACAAGACGCTCACGCTGCTGGCCGACGACGAGATGAAGATGAACGCGGTGTGGGAGATCGTGCAGACGCGCCTGACGCGGCGCGGCGTGCCGGTGAAGAACTTCAAGAATGCGGAGTCGGAGCCGGCCGCCGGCGCGAAACTCCGGCGCCTGATCACCATCCAGCAGGGCATCCCGATCGAGGCGGCCCGCGAGATCGTGAAGTTCATCAAGGATCAGAAGCTGAAGAAAGTGCAGGCGTCGATTCAAGGCGATCAGGTGCGCGTCACGTCGCCGTCGAAAGACGATCTCCAGGCGGCCATGCAGCAGCTGCGCGGCCACGACTTCGGCGTCTCCCTGCACTTTGGAAATTACCGGTAGTAGAATATTCGCCCATGACGATGAAAACCCCAGCGCTTATTCTTCTGACGGCCGCGACGCTCGCCGCGGCGACGCTGTACGCCCAGGGCCAGACCACGAACGACGGCGTCGGCACCGACGCGCAGATCAAGCGCGGCGCCGACGTCTACGGGGCGCAGTGCGCGACGTGCCACGATGCGCAGCTCGCCGGCAGCGGCACGGCGCCCGCGCTGGACGGCACCGACTTCGCGGCGAACTGGAAAGACGAGAACGTCGGCTCGCTCTTCGAGCGGGTCCGCGCGACGATGCCGGCGGACAACCCCGGCAGCCTGAAGCGCGATCAGGTCGCCGATCTCGTCGCCTTCATCCTCAACTACAACAAATATCCGCTCGGTAAGGCAGACCTCCCCACCGAGTTCGAAGCGCTGAAAGCGATCAAGATCACCGCGCCCAAATAGGCTCCATAGCGCCAGCAACATGGCAGATCTGATCTTCGGGCCGTTCAGCCTCGACGTCGCCGCGACGCGCCTTCTGCGCGACGGCCGCGACGTCAGGCTGCGCCCGCAGGGGCTGGCCGCGCTGCGCGTGCTCCTGCGCCACGGCGGAGACACGGTGCGCTACGAGCAGATGATCGCGGAGGCGTGGGACGGCACCGTCGTCTCACGGCACACGGTCGATGTCACGATCAGCGAGGTCCGCAAGAGCCTGCAGGAATTCGGCGCGTGGATCGTGAACAAGCCGAAACTGGGGTACCGCATCGAGGTGCCCAAGTCCGACGAGCTCGTTCGACGAGGCTGGCATTTCTGGAATCGCCGCACGCGCGAGGGCTTCGATCGCGCGATCGAGTGCTTCGAGCGGGCGGCGATTGAGACGCCGGCGGACTGCCGGTCGTACGTCGGGCTGTCGGCGTCGTATCTCGCCCACTCGACGTTCGGCATGCGCCCGCCCCGCGACATGTATCCGCGATTTCTCGACGCCCACGCCCGCGCCGTCGAAGTCGGCGGCCTCACGCCAGAGCTGCGGTGCAATTACGCGAACGCCGTGCACCTCTTCGAGCGCCGGATCGCCGACGCGGAATCAGAGTATCTGAAAACCCTGCAGGACGATCCGGCGACGTCGCTCGCATACCTCCGGCTGTCGAGGCTGTACGCCGCGAGCCGGCGCGGCCCGCAGGCGCTTGACCTGCTGCGGCGGTGCGCGGCGATCGATCCGCTCCTGCCGATGCTTCCCGCGACGGAAACGCTGGTTCGCTTCTGGCTGCGAGATTACGCCGGAGCCGTCGAGACCGGCGCCAGAGGCGTCGAGTTGCACCCTTACCTGCAGGTCATCCGCGCGAATTATGCCCAGGCCCTGGAGTTTTCAGGAAGGCTCGACGAAGCCCTGACGCAATACCGGGCGGCGATCGCGATGTCGCCCGACCTGACGTGGATGCGCGCCCATGAGGGCACCTGTCTCGCCAAGCTGGGACGCCGCGACGAAGCGCTCGCGATTCTTGACGCGATCGATCACATTCGCCGCTCGGAGTACGTCGATGCGTATTACATGGCCGTGTTCCGTGACGCGCTTGGCCAGCGTGACGCGGCGTTCGAGGAACTGGCGCGCGCCTACGACGACAACTCGGTGTGGCTCTTCTCGGTGGACGTCGATCCGAAGATGGACGCGTTGAGAGACGATCCGCGCTTCGAGCGCCTGCGCCTGGAACGCGACTGTCTCTCGAACACGTCCACCCGGTTGTAGTTACATCCCTGCCGCGGTTCTGAGCTCCTGCATCGTCGCGAGCCGGCCGTGCAGGCCCGCAATCTGCTGCACGTCCAGATTCAGCTTCCTGATTCCCTCAACCAGCTGCACGGTCACCGGGCTGATCGCCGGCGCCGGCGGCGCGTTCGCCGCGGGCGGGTTCCACATGTCCGCTTCGACGAGCAGCCTGGCCTTCGGCAGATAGGCCACGAGCATCCCGTCGTTGTGGTCCGTCGACACGCGGTACAGCTCGAGCGTGTTCGTGTCGTCGGTGAACACGCGCTTGTCGGCGACGCCTTCGACGACGGCTTTCTTCGGCGACTTCGCCAGCCGATCCGGATTCACCGTGTGCGGCATCGCCGCGATGCGTTCGTAATAGAGCTTGTTGCTCGCGTGCGTGACGATCGTATAGCCCTCGGCCATCGCGGCGCGCACGCCGCCGAGATGATCGAAGTGGTTGTGTGAGTTCACCACGTACTTGATCGGCTTGTTCGGAATCATCTTCTTCACCGCGTCGAAAACCGCGACCGCCCGGTCGTCGGTCTGCGGCGCCTCGATGACGACGACGAAGTCCTTGAATTCGACGGCGACGGAGTGATGGCTGCCGCCCGTGAGATAGTAGACGCCGTCGGCGACCTTCTGCGTGTCGACGCGGACGGCTGCCGGGGCGGGCGCCGCCGCCTGTGCCGCGGCCGGCACGTCGACGAGGACGTTCGACTGCGGACGCACGGCGCTGACCGTCAGATCGAGGACCGGATAGCCGCCCTGTTTCTGCACGATGTGCGTCGGAAACTTCACGCCGCGGTACTCATCGTAGTTGCTGAACGTCGTCTCGGTGACGGTGTCGCCGAGGACCGCCGCATCGCCGACCGTCCGCACCGACGTGATGAGATTGGCCGGACCGACGTTCGCCTTCACCTGCGTGTCGCCGATCTTGAAGCTGATGACGCGGGCCGCAATCGTGGCGTTGTTCGCCATCGCGGCTTTGATGACGCCCTGCGGCGTCAGCGTCCACAGCGTGAGCAGGCGATCGTTCACTGCGGCCGGCGCCGGCGTCACGATCGGCGCGCCGCCGTTGGCCGGCGTCGCGAGGTTCCACGCGACTTTCCCGCTGACGACCTGAATCTGCTGCTGCGGCGCGAGCAGCGGCAGTCCGCCGCCCCCGCGCACGGGCGTGGTGTCGGGATTGGTGCGCTGCAGATCGATGCGCATCGCCGGTGTCGCGTAGTCGAAGGTGGCGGTGTAGCTGAATATCTTGAATGCCGGCCACGCCATGTCGGCTTTCCATGCCTGGCCGTAGGCGTGGTTGCTGCCGGTCGCCGAGAACTGCAGCGACGTCAGCCGTGTCGAGGCGCCGAGCGCTTTCGCGACGGCGTCGAGCGTGACCGCGCTCGCAGGCGCGGCGGCGGGGGTTGCGGTTTGCGCGTGGGGCCGGGCCGTTTGCAACGCGGCCGCGAGCACCACCGCAACGATCACCTTTTGCATACGATCCTCCTAAACAGTTCCGACTTCTGACTTCTGACTTCCAACTTCTCACTTCTTACTTCTGACTTCTCCCTTCCTTCAGCCGGGCCAATGCGTCCGCAAACTCCCGGCGAGCCGGGAAGAGTGCGGCGCCCTCAGCCAGCTGTGTGCGAGCTTCTTCATACCGCTTCATCTGGGCGAGCGCAAGTGCATATCCGTACTTCGCCTGGGCAAATTCAGGATCGAGCCGGACGGCTGTCGAGAGATGTTCGACGGCCTCCTGCAGGCGTCCGCTCTGGGCGAGCAGGACGCCGAGGCTGTAGTGCGCCTGCGCAAACCCCGGCGACCTCCGCACGGTTTCCTGGAACTGCTCGAGGGCGCCGCGGGTATCACCGGCGAGCGACAGCGCGGTCCCGAGCTTGTGGCGAGGCGACGGGTTGTCCGGCGCAAGTTCGACGGCCGTCCGGAAGTGGGAGACGGCCGTCGGGAAATCTCCGCCGTTCAGGGCCCGTTCACCGCGCTCCTCTTCCGCCGCCGCACTATGAAGCACGTCGCGCAGCGCCACCATCAACGGATCGGGGGGACCGACTTCCACCGATCCCCGCTGCCGCAGATGCGACTCCGCTGTGGCGGTATCGCCCAGCCCTCGATACGCGAGCGCGAGTGGGTAGTGAACGATCGATGCGCGCGGATCCGCCGACAGCGCCTGCTCGAGACGATCGACGGCGCGCGTGTAGTCGCGCTTGGCCAGCGCGGCGCGTCCGAGGCCGAACAGCGCGGCGACAAGGCCCGGCTGGCGCGACAGCGCCTGCTCGTACAACGGCTCGGCCAGGTCCGGCTGCCCCTGATCGAGGTGGAGGTTGCCCAGCCACACGAGCGCCGGCACATCGCCCGGCCGCAGTTGCAGCGCGCGCTCGAACGACGGAATCGCTTTGTCCGGCATGGCCCGGCTCATGTACACGTGTCCGAGGTAGTACGGCCATCGCGGATCGTCCGGCGCGAGCGCCTGCGCGTGCAGATAGCACGGCTCGGCCGCATCGAAGTACTCGGCGGCCAGCAGCAGGTTGCCCAGCGCGCCGTACGCCTCAGCGTCATTGGCCTTCGACGTCAACGACTGATAGCTCGCGCCGATCTGCTCCTGAACGGATTTCTCGGTGCGCGAGAGATCGGGAAGCGTCACCTCCGGCAATACGGCCGGCGGCGCCTTCGGTTCTGACGTGCATGCCGCCGCGAGCACGAGCAGTGCGAACGCGATCCTTCTCACTTGCCGCTGCCCTGCGTCAGCGTCGTGTATCGATCGATCGCGACCGAGCTCCATTCTTCCGTCGAACCATCCGGCCAGACGACGTGCACGCGTGGAGCGCGCGTCGACTGGCCGAGGCCGACGAGCACGCGCGGATCGTTGGCCGACGCGTAGCTGCCATCCGACCGCGCGCGACGCCAGAGTGTCATGCCGTTGTCGAGAATGATCTCGACGCGGGCTCCGAGCATGTCGCGCGAGTTCCCGTAGCGTCCGGCTCTGGCCGGACGCGCGTCCGCCTGAAAGCGGATGCTCCCTGGCCCGCCAGCAAGCCGCAGGCCTATCCAGTGATTCCGCGCGCCAACATTGTTGATAAGCAGCCGCGGCTTGCCGTTGTTGTTCGCCACGAGGACATCGGTGTCGCCGTCGTTGTCGACGTCGCCGAATGCCGCGCCGCGGCCGACTTCCGAGAGTTGAAACACCGCTCCGCCTCGTGCCGTGACGTCCTCGAACCGCGTCGCTTGCCCCGAGCCTGCCGAGGGGCCGAGATTGCGGAACAACAACTTCCGCTGATGAAGCGGCAGCGGATCGTTCACGCGTCGCAACGCCTCGATCGTCTGCACCGCGCCGTTGACGATGAGTGAGTCGAGGCGGCCGTCGTTGTCGATATCGAACCAGGCGGCGCCGAAGCCGGTATACGCGCGGCTGGCCACGCCGAGCCCCGATCGCGCGCTCTGCTCTTCGAACAGACCCGATCCGCTGTTGATATACAGATCGTTGCCTTCGCCCATGAGGTTGGTGACGAACAGGTCTTCGTCGCCGTCGTTGTCGATGTCACCGGCATCGACGCCCATGCCGGCTTTCGCCTTGCCGTGCGCGCTGAGCGCCGTGCCCGAGAGCAGCCCCAGGTTCCTGAACGTGCCGTTGCGCTGGTTAATCCAGAGCTGGTTGGGCTGGCCGTCGTTCGCGACGTAGATGTCGATCCAGCCGTCGCCGTTGAAATCGGCCGTCGACACGCCGAGGGCGGGACCGAAATCGCCGGCGAGGCCCGCCGCGGCGGTGACGTCGGTGAACGTGCCGTCGTGGTTGTTGTGATACAGCCGGCTCGGCTGGGGCTGATAGGTGTTCGGCGAACAGTAGTCGGGACGGCCCGACGGTCCAAAGCACGGCATGCTCGACGCCGCACGCCAGCTCAGGTAGTTGCCGACGAACAGGTCGAGCCAGCCGTCGCGGTCGTAGTCGACGAAGGCGGCCGACACGCTCCACGACGGATCGTCGGTGCGGCTCTGTCTCGACACGTCCGTGAACGTGCCGTCACAGTTGTTGCGGAACAACTGGTTGGGCCCGAAGTTCGTGAGATAGAGATCGACGCACCCGTCGTTGTTGAAGTCGCCGGCCGCGACGCCCATGCCGTATCCGTGCGAACGGATTCCGCTTCGTTCCGTGACATCCGTGAAGCGCAGCGTGCGGGTGCCATCCGGATTGATGACCAGATCGTTGCGGAACAGCCGTCCGCCAGGTCCTGCCGGAGAAGTCGCTTGCGAATCGATCGACCCTCCTTGCACGAGATACACATCGAGATCGCCGTCGTTGTCGGCGTCGAACATCGCCGCCCCCGGTCCGATGATCTCCGCGTAATAGAACTTCCCCGACATGCCGTTGACGTGAGTGAAATGCAGACCGGCCTCTTCCGCGCGATCGGAGAACCAATCGCCCGTCGCGGGAGCAGTAGCGGGAGCGCTCGACGGCGCTCCACAGCCCGCACACAGAGTGACCGCAAGAACGCAAAGGGAAAACCGCACGGGAAGGCTGGCCATGTTACCAGACGAAAAGAGCCGCCTCCTCTTTCGAGAAGGCGGCCCTTCAATTACCCGATTACGAGATTACCCGATTACCCGATTTAGAAGTCAAAGGTCCAGGACACCTTCAACAGCCGCGGCGCCACGACGCTCGTCGGCGCGAGCCATGACGAATACGCCGCGTTCACGCCGCTCAGGACGTCCGAGTTGAACACGTTGTAGATGTCCAGGCTGAGGTTCGACCGCGTGCGGGCAAAGCGGAGGATCTTGCCCAGGCGCAGGTCGAGCTGATTGAACCGCGTGTAGTAGTTCGAGCCAGGCTGGATGATTGCCAGCGTGGTCGTGCCCGTTGCGAGGCCGTTGGTCGGCAGCCGGCCGAGTGACTGCGCAACGACCGAGTTCGGCGCCGCGAAGTTGGCCGCTATCTCCACGCCTGGAATGCTCTGGAACGATCCGCCGAGCTGCACATCGATCTTCGGCACGGTGTACGAGCCGAGGAACTTCACCTGCGGGAGCCACTTCTGGTCCATGTGGCACGTGTTCAGCGAGTTGTTCACGCCGAGCACGGTCAGCATCTCGATCAGCGCCTTGTTGCCGGCCTTCGCCGGGTCCTGGACATCGCAGTAGTCCGTTGTCTGATGACCCGCGCTGAGCCCGCCCTGCAGGATCACGCCGTGCGGCAGCCGCGCGTTGATGCCGAGGTCGAACCCGAACCAGTGGTCATACACGTTGCTCCCCGGGAACATCGTGTCCGACAGGCCGGTGAGGTTGTTCGACGGCAGCGCGTTGTTCACGTTGTAGAAGCCCGTCGTGTTCAGACCCGTGGCCGGCAGACTCTGGCCGCCCGCGGAAGCCGGCGGGGCTGGAATCGCTGACTGCGCGACGCTGAACGCCGTGTAATCGGTCGCCAGGTGGTTCGTGTCGTCGGTGACAAGGAAGTTGCCGAACCAGCGCTTGAAGACGCCGCCGTTGACGGAGACGCCGCGGCCCAGCTCGTGCTGCGCGCTGACCGAGAACTCCCAGCTGTACGGCCGCTTGCCCCAGCCATACCGGGCATCGTCCTGCACCGCGAGGTTGGGAATGAGCGCGTTGGCGTAGAAGTTGGCGTTCGGGCCGACCGCCGCCAGACAGGTGTCGACCTGCTGGTTCGCGCCCGTCTGCGTGGGACCCTGGGTCGTGTTGCGTGTCAGATCGCAGTCCGGAACGAAGTTCTTGTTGTTGTCGACCCAGGTGCGCGTCGACGTCAGCTGGATGTTGTAGCCGGGCTGGCTCGCGAGGCCGCCGATGACCAGCGCCTGGCCAAGCACGTACTTGCCGACGTTCGCCTTGATCGCGGTCTTGCCGTCGCCAAACAGGTCGTACGCCACGCCCACTTTCGGCGTCCAGTCACGATACTGCGTGGTCGAGAACTCCGGCACGTCGTAGTTGCGCAGCGGCGTCAGCAGTGACGGATAGAGATGAAACGCCGGGTTCTGCGAGTCGAACCAGTCGAGACGGAGCCCGGCGCTGATGGTCAGCCGGTTCATCGTCCACTTGTCCTGGATGAACGCGCCACCTTCGGTCCTCACTCTGTTCGGAGACCCTGCGGCATCAGTCGGACAACCAGGCTGAATCGACGTCGCGCCGCCGACGATGCTCCCGTTCACGATTCGCTGCAGCGGGTCCGTGCATCCGTCCGACCGCAGGTTCAGCGCAACAGGGACAGGGATGCCGGCGCCAACGCCGTTGTTCGGCAGCGTGCTGACGACGTAGCTGTAGGGCACGATTGACTGGTTGAGCGACCACCGGAACGCGCCGTTCAGGTCGAAGCCCGTCTTGAACGAGTGCGAGCCGGTCACGTACGACACGTTGAAGTTGCCGCGATAGTTCGGGTTGTGGCTGCCCGTGTCCGTCGCGCCGACGCGGCCGTGATAGTTCGTGATGAGCTGCACGTAGTTCGGCACCGTGGTGATCGGCGCGTTGTCGGTGACGCCGACGGCCAGCGGATCCGCGATGCTCGTATCGGCCTGACGGCTGCCCCACGTCTCCTGGTGCCGCCAGAAAGCGGCCTCGAGGAGGAACTTGTTGGTCATCGGCGACGACCACTGCAGCAGGTTGTCCGAGAACGGGAAGAAGTACGTCGTGGCCAGCGCTTCATGGGAAAAGCTCGAGATGCCGTTCGTGTATTCGCGCTTCTTGTTGTTGTAGTAGGCCGAGAACTTGTTCTTCGGGCTGGCCTGCCACGTCAGACGCGCCGTCTGTTCCCAGAAATGACCGCCGCCGCCCCACGTCTGGTCGAGGGGCAAGGCGGTGTTGGGCACGTAGGCCAGCGTCGTCGCGTTCAGCAGCGTCGCCGGCGTCGAGCCGACGACGAAGTTCTTGTTCGGATAGTCGTTCGGCACTTCGTTCACGGCTTCGGTCCAGCGCGCGGTCACGAAGAACCACAGCTTGTCCTTCATGATCGGGCCGCCGTAACCGGGGTTGTAGTCGTAGACGTGGACGAGCGCGCCGGGCTGCGCGATCAGGCCGCGGCAGAACATGCTGTCCGCCGGCGTACATGCGCCGGTTGTCGCGTCGCGCGAGCCGCTCGAGTAGTTGTTGCCCTGCATGCCGCTGGTC